>ENA-ORNY01001087-ORNY01001087.1-human-gut-metagenome-genome-assembly--contig:-NODE-1087-length-16441-cov-4.431222_pt1 | contig 16441 bp, 10 predicted proteins | sample MGYA00242122_ERZ509036 | MGnify/ENA primary metagenome ERZ509036 (study PRJEB26280, sample SAMEA2338696) | human gut metagenome | biome: human gut; feature: human-associated habitat; material: faeces... | reverse complement strand
CATTGCCGGCGTGGGGTGCATCCGCGGCGGCTACGGCGGCCACCGCATTCTCCCCCTGCTGGACGCGGACGCTATCCGGAAGAATCCCAAGTGGTTCGGCGGCTATTCCGACGTCACCGCCCTGCACCTGTTTCTGAATCAGGTCTGCAATCTTGCGACTTTCCACTGCACCATGCCCTCTACCGAGCCGCACCCGAACGCATACACCCTCGGGTATCTCAAAAAAGCCCTGTTTGGCGGTCTGGACGGCGTAATTTCCAATCCGGATGGCCAGAGCATCCGCACGTTGGTTCCGGGCGAGGCAGAGGGCGTCCTCTGCGGCGGCAATCTGTCCCTGCTGGCAGCGTCTCTCGGCACACCCTGGGAGGTCGATACCAAGGGCAAAATCCTGTTTCTGGAGGACATCGGCGAAAAAACCTACCGTCTGGACAGTATGCTCACCCAGCTGCGCAACGCCGGAAAGTTCCGGGACTGCGCCGGTATCCTTCTGGGCGCGTGGACGGACTGCGTGCCGGAAATGCCGGAGCGCCCCCTGACGCTGGACGAGATCTTCCCCCAGCTCATCGTCCCCGCCGGAAAGCCCGCCCAGCCGTCCCCGAAGCCGGACAAGCCGGATCAGAACAACTCCCGCATGGAAAAATACATGAAGTGGTAATATAAAGCGGTAAAGGAGGGAACCCCATGCCCTACGACGGAAAAATTCTCAGCCGGGCCATGGCCCGCTTTGACGAGGATAAGCAGCGCCGGGCCCGGCAGTTCCGGGAGCGTCAGCAGCAGCTGTTTGCCCGGGAGCCGGAGCTGGCGGACATCGACCGCCGCCTGCGCGGCACCATGAGCCAGATCATCACCAGGGCTCTGCAAAGGGGGCAGGACCCGGTGCCCGCCATCCACGCCATCCGGGACGAGAATCTGGCCCTCCAGCGCCGCCGGGGGGAGCTTCTCACGGCCATGGGCTGTCCCGCCGACTATCTGGAGGAAAAGCCCCGGTGCGCCCGGTGCGGCGACGCCGGGTTCCTGCCGGACGGCTCCATGTGCGCCTGTCTGCGCAGCTACTACGCCCGGGAGCAGATCGCGGAGCTGTCCCACATGCTGGACATCGGCTCCCAGAGCTTCGACACCTTCCGCCTGGACTACTATTCCACGGACCGGGGCGGCCTGCCCCGCTCCCCCCGGGAGGCGGCCCAGCGGAATCTGGAGATCTGCCAGTCCTTCGCCCGGGACTTCCGCCCCGGGAAGCAGAATCTGCTGCTGTTCGGCGCGCCGGGCCTGGGCAAGACGTTTCTGTCCGCCTGCATCGCCCGGGTGGTCAGCGAGGATGGCTTCTCCGTGGTGTACGACACGGCGGGGCATATTTTCTCCCAGTTCGAGGCGGCCAAGTTCCGCCGGGACGATGTGGACGAGCCGGACGAAAGCGTGGAGCGCTGCATGGCCTGCGATCTGCTGATCCTGGACGACCTGGGCACCGAGATGACCACCGCCTTTGTCCAGAGCGCCCTGTACCAGCTGCTCAACGGCCGCCTGCTGGCGGGAAAGAGCACCATCATCAGCACCAACCTGGACCCCGACCAGATCGGCCGCCGCTATTCGGCCCAGATCATGTCCCGGCTGGAGGGGGAGTTTGAGCTTCTGCCCTTCATCGGCCAGGACATCCGCCTCCTGAAGCGGGAGCAATAGAAGTCTCAAGAAATCCTGCGCGGCTTACGCCGTGCAGGATTTCTTTCATCTCCGCAAAACGAATTAACGACCGCAAACGTTACCGCGCTGACCTCCGCACGATGTATCATCTTTCAAGAATCCGCGCCGTCCTCGTGCGAACATCAGCAAATTATTTCAACGCAATAAAGAATTCGTGAATTTTTCGTGAATATCGTAACGAAAATGTAAAGAATTTTTGTACAAAGTGAGAATTGATTTTTTCTGCAAAATAATTATCATATTGGACGGAATGCAAGAGGAGTTGCGTCCTTTTGCTCCAAAACATTATGATGTATGAATAGAGGAGGAGAAAAATGGTAAGCTTTCTGATTTGCCTGGCCTTGCTGATCGGCGGTTATTTCGTCTATGGCAAGGTGGTGGAAAACACCTTCGGGCCGGACGACCGCGAGACCCCCGCTGTGAAGATCAACGACGGTGTGGACTATGTGGTCCTCCCCCAGTGGAAGCTGTTCATGATCCAACTGCTGAACATCGCGGGCCTTGGCCCCATCTTCGGCGCAATGCAGGGTGCTCTGTGGGGCCCCATTGTGTTTCTGTGGATCACCTTTGGTACGATCTTTGCCGGTGCTGTGCATGACTATTTCTCCGGCATGATGAGCGAGCGCAACAACGGCGCTTCCATTTCCGAGATCTCCGGTATCTACCTGGGCGGGTTCATGAAGAACGTCATGCGCGTGTTCAGCGTGGTGCTACTGATCATGGTGGGCACCGTGTTCGCCGTGGGTCCTGCGGGCCTGATCGTGACCCTGTTCAAGAACGGCGGCTCCACCGGCGTTGTTACCACCACCCTGTTCTGGCTGGTCATCGTTCTGGTGTATTATTTCATCGCCACCTTTATTTCCATCGACAAGATCATCGGCAAGATCTATCCTCTGTTCGGCATTTGCCTGATCATCATGGCCGTGGGCGTTGCCGTCGGCATCTTTGTCAAGCCTGAGTACACCATTCCCGAGATCTGGGATCACTTCGGTTCCATGCATCCCAAGGGAACTCCCGTGTGGAGCTTCATGTTCATCACCGTGGCCTGCGGCGCTATCTCCGGCTTCCACTCCACCCAGAGCCCCCTGATGGCTCGCTGCATGAAGAGTGAGAAGCAGGGCCGCTTTGTGTTCTACGGCGCCATGGTTTCCGAGGGCGTTATCGCCCTGGTGTGGGCCGCTGCCGGCTGCGCTCTGTATGAGGTCACCGGCGGTCTGAACACCGGCCTGGCCGAGATCCTGGCCAATGGTCAGTCTGCCGCCATCTATGATGTCTGCATCAAGACCATGGGCAAGATCGGCGTGGCTCTGGCCATGCTGGGTGTCATCGCCTGCCCCATTACCTCCGGCGATACTGCGTTCCGCAGCGCCCGTCTGGTGCTGTCCGACTGGTTCAAGATCGACCAGAAGAAGTGGAAGAACCGTCTGCTGCTGTGCGTGCCCGTTCTGGGCGTGGGCGCCGTCCTGGGCGTGGGCAATGCCCTGGGCTTCATCGACTACACCGTTATCTGGCGTTACTTCAGCTGGACCAACCAGACTCTGGCCATGATCGTCCTGTGGGCCGCTTCCATGTACCTGTACTATGAGAAGAAGAACTACTGGATCACCGCCGTGCCTGCCACCTTTATGAGCGCCGTTTCCGCCACCTACTTCCTGCTGGGCAACGAGTGCCTGGGCCAGTTCATCAACCACAAGACCGCCGAGGGCGTTACCGTGTACAACACCGCCGTGGCTTATCCCATCGGCATCGCCGTGGCCGTCCTGTTCCTGGGTATCTTCCTGTACACCATCAAGAAGCGGCACACCCAGCCTCACTATGAGACTTTGGGCAAGTAATCTGACCCTTTAACTATTTCGCAAAGCGGCAGGCATCTCCTGCCGCTTTGCCCCTATGGGAGGAACTGCTATGATCTTTGCACCTGCACGCCTTGGCAGCGTCACGCTGGACAACGAGACCCTGGCGGCGGACAAAAAGGGCTGCCGCCGCTTCGGCCCCTGCGGCGTGGGCGAAAAGGCCCTGTATCTCAACAGCTTTTTCATCGACCGGCACTATTATGTGGCGCTGTCCTCGGTGCGCCGCGTGTTCAAGCGCGTGGCCATGAGCAAGGGCGGCTTCACCGGCAAGGGGGCCTTCGGCTCCATCCCTTACCTGGTGGTGGAGTACGACGGCGGCGAAAAGCAGTGCAATTTCAAGCACGAGGCGGATGTGGACAACCTGCTGGCCTACCTCTCCAAGCTCTGCCCGGATCTGCCGCTGCAAAGCCGCAAGGTGGAGCAGCACATGGCCCAGCAGCGGGCCGAAAACGCCCGCCGCTATCTCAAGGAGCTGACGCCCCAGGCCCAGGCCGAAAGGGAACGCCTGGAGCAGGCCCGCGCCTTCTTAGAGGACCACACCAACCTGACCCGCCGCCTGTCCCAGGCGGCCAAGGCCAAGCGGGTCAACGACCGCTCCAACCCCAGCTATAAGTGGGTGGCCCTGGCCATCGTCATCGCCGGACTCGTCGCCCTGGTATACGGCGTGATGTCCATGATCCGGGGCACCAACAGCGTGGGCATCTACTTTGCCCTGTTCGGCCTGGCGGCGGTGTTCCTGTTCTCCGGGGCCCATGTGCTGCCCACCGCCCGCAACAACAAAACGGCCCTGACCCGGGAATGGGAGCAGGCTCAGGCGGACCTGGCGGCGGTGCTGCCGAAGGATTTCCCCCTGCCTGCCCGCTATGCCCACCCGGTGGTGCTGACCCGGATGATCCGCGTTCTGCGGGAGGGCCGGGCCCAGACCGCCGACGAGGCCCTGGATGTGGTGAAGCGGGACCTGAAGGCCCTGACCGCCGATGTCCAGGTGGAGCAGTGGGAGTATGACGAGGTGGTGGCCGTGAAGCCCATGTTCCTGCTGTCGGACTATCAATAACACAAAAATCTCCCCGCCCGGGGAGATTTTTTGTGCTTGACAAATACCCGGGAGGGGTATATAACTATAGATACCCCCACGGGGTATCATGAAACAAAGTGAGGCGGGAATACTATGGAACAACATGACTGCTGCCACTGCTCCCAACGGAAAAAGGAGCGCTCGCCGGAGGAATATAAGCGCCTGATCCACCGGCTCAACCGCATCGAGGGCCAGATCCGGGGTATCCGGGGCATGGTGGAGGCCGGGGCGTACTGTCCCGACATTCTGGTTCAGGCGGCGGCGGTGAACGCGGCCATCAACGCCTTCAACAAGGAACTGCTGGCCAGCCATATCCGCACCTGTGTGGCCCAGGACATCCGGGACGGCAAGGACCAGGTCATCGACGAGCTGGTGGCCACCCTGCAAAAGCTGATGAAATAGGAGTGATTCCCATGAGGCAATACAATGTTACGGGCATGAGCTGCGCCGCCTGCTCGGCCCGGGTGGAAAAGGCGGTGGGGAAGGTCCCCGGCGTCACGGCATGCTCTGTGAGCCTTTTGACCAATTCCATGGGCGTAGAGGGCACGGCGGAGCCCTCCGCCATTATTGCCGCCGTGGAGGCGGCGGGGTACGGCGCGTCGGAAAAGGGCGCGGCCCAGTCGTCTCCCAGCGCCGACGAGCAGCAGCTGGAGGACCGCGAGACGCCCCGTATCTGGCGGCGGCTTATCTGGTCCGTGGGCTTTCTGCTGGTGCTGATGTACTTTTCCATGGGCCACATGATGTGGGGCTGGCCCCTGCCGCCGTTTTACGACAACAACCATGTGGCCATGGGCCTGACCCAGCTGCTGCTGACGGGGATCATCATGGTCATCAACCAGAGGTTCTTCATCAGCGGTTACAAGGCCCTGTGGCACCGGGCTCCCAATATGGACACCCTGGTGGCCCTGGGGGCCACGGCGGCCTTCGGCTACAGCACCTATGCCCTGTTCGCCATGACGGCGGCCCAGGTCCGGGGCGATGAAGCCGCCGTCATGACCTATATGATGGACTTCTATTTTGAGTCCGCCGCCATGATCCTGACCCTGATCACCGTGGGCAAGATGCTGGAGGCCCGGTCCAAGGGCAAGACCACCGACGCCCTGAAGAGCCTGATGCGGCTGGCCCCCAAGACTGCCACCGTTATCCGGGACGGCAAGGAAGCAGAGGTGCCGGTGGAGCAGGTGCAGCAGGGGGACGAGTTCGCCGTCCGGCCGGGGGAGAGTATCCCGGTGGACGGCGTGGTGCTGGAGGGAAACAGCGCCGTTAATGAGTCCGCCCTCACCGGCGAGAGCATCCCGGTGGACAAGGCTCCCGGCGACGGAGTGTCCGCCGCTACGGTGAACCAGTCCGGCTATCTCCGCTGCCGGGCCACCCGGGTGGGCCAGGATACCACCCTGTCCCAGATCATCCGCATGGTCTCCGATGCCGCCGCCACCAAGGCTCCCATCGCAAAGGCGGCGGACCGGGTCTCCGGCGTGTTCGTCCCTGTGGTGATGGGCATTGCAGCCGTCACCACGGCGGTCTGGCTGCTGCTGGGGCAGAGCGCAGGCTATGCGTTGGCCCGGGGGATCTCCGTGCTAGTGATCAGCTGCCCCTGCGCGCTGGGGCTGGCGACGCCCGTCGCGATTATGGTCGGCAACGGCGTGGGCGCAAAGAATGGCATCTTGTTCAAGACGGCGGCTTCGCTGGAGGAGACCGGCAAGGTGCAGATTGTCGCGCTGGACAAAACAGGCACGATTACGACCGGCCAGATGCGCGTGACGGACGTGCTTCCGGCGGACGGCATTGGCGAAAACGAATTGCTGGATGTGGCGCTGTCGCTGGAAACGCCCTCGGAGCATCCGCTGGCGAAAGCGGTTGTGCAGTACGCGCTGGATAAAGGGCGGAAAGCGCAAAATGTGTCGGATTTCGCTGCGCTGCCCGGCAACGGTCTGACGGCGAAACGCGATGGTGCGGTGCTCCTTGGCGGCAGCGTGAAGTACATGCAGGGGCAGTGCAACGTGCCGGAATCGCTGCTTGCGGCGGCGGAAAAGCTCTCCGGCGAGGGCAAAACGCCCCTGTTGTTCAGCCGCGACGGCGCGATTCTGGGCATGATGGCGGTCGCGGACACGGTGAAAGACGACAGCCCCGAAGCAGTCGCGGAACTGCGCAAAATGGGCATCCGCGTCGTGATGATTACGGGCGACAATCCGCGCACGGCACAGGCGGTCGGGCAAACGGCAGGTGTGGACCAAGTGGTCGCGGGCGTTCTGCCAGACGGCAAGGCGGACGTCGTGCGCCGCTTGCAGAAGGTCGGGCGCGTCGCGATGGTCGGCGACGGCATCAACGACGCTCCGGCGCTTACCTGCGCGGACGTGGGCATTGCCATCGGCGCAGGGACGGACATTGCCATCGACGCGGCGGACGTGGTGCTGATGAACAGCCGCCTCTCCGACGTTCCCGCTGCGATTCGCCTCTCCCGCGCGACGCTGCGCAACATCCACGAGAACCTCTTCTGGGCGTTCTGCTACAATGTCATCGGCATTCCGCTGGCGGCGGGCGTGTTCATCAGCTTGCTGGGCTGGAAATTGAACCCGATGTTCGGCGCGGCGGCGATGAGCCTGAGCAGCTTCTGCGTGGTGTCGAACGCGCTGCGGCTGAACCTCTTCCGCCTGCGCGACGGCCGGCATGACCGCGCCCTGCACCCGGTGACGCTGCCCAACATAGCCGCCCAGCCCGGCGCAAAGGTGCTGACGATGCGCATTGATGGCATGATGTGCGCCCACTGCGAGGCACGCGTGAAGGCAGCGCTGGAAGCGGTGGATGGCGTGCAGAGCGCGGCGGCAAGCCACGAAGCGGGTACGGCGGTCGTGACGCTGAAAGCTGATGCGGATGAAAACGCCTTGAAGCCCCTGCTCAAAGCGGTTGTCGAAGAAAACGACTACGAGGTCAAGGGGTTCGACAAGTAATTTCATAGCATTTCCCCCTTCCCGTCTCATGCGGAGACGTGGAGGGGGATTTTTCGCACGGATTATCCACAGAAAGTGCATAACCTTGTGGATAACCATGTGCAAAAGCGGTGGATAACATCGTTTCAATCCCTTTTTAATCACAGCAGTTGTAAAATTTCTCCCCTCCATTGACATATCACGGAAACAATGATAAAATAAACGCAATCGAGAGCGGCGTTCGAGAGAAAAAACATGCCGCAAAATACACGGGGAAAATCCCCAAATAAGGAGAAAAGGCACATGAAACGGTTGACTTCCTTGGTTCTGGCGCTGTTGCTGGCGCTGACGATGATGGTGGGCGCGTTCGCGGAAACGGCGGATGTGACCGGCGAATGGTACGGCGAGCTGCTTGGCATTCAGGTGACGCTGACCATCAACGCTGACGGTACCTACAAGATGGACATTGCGGGCATGGATTCGGAGGAAGGCGTCTGGGAAAAGAATGAGGACGGCAACCTCGTGATGGACAAGGGAACGGAAGGCGAAGGGCTTGTGACCGTGACTGAAACGGGCCTGAGCACCGAGCAGGATGGCATGAAGATTGACTTCACCCGTGAAGCGCCTGCCGAGGACAAAGAGCTGACCATCAGCACGGAGACGACGGAAGAAGAACTGCAAGGCAAGTGGCAGGCGACGAGCGTCATCATGAACGGCATGAGCGTGCCGATGAGCATGGTGGGTCAGGAGTGCATCATCGAAGTGAAGGACAGCAAGCTGTATCTGCTGAATCTGGTTGGTCAGACGGCGCTGGCGGAGATTCCGATTCCGATGACGTTTGTGGATGGCATCCTCACTGTGACGATGCCGGTGGACGAGAAGACGACGCAGATGTTCGGCGTGGCGAAGCTGACGGACGGCACGTTGCTGTTTGAACTTGTGCAGGGCGACACCACAATGGACTTCCTGATGGAAGCTGTTCCGGAGGACGCAGAACCTGCTGCGGCGGAATAAAATAATATCCAAATCATAACCACCATTGGGGCGGAGGACGGGAACGTCTTCCGCCCTTGCGCGTTTTTGGGAGGAAATTGTTATATCTTTGATGCCATTGTTGCACGAAAACATGAATGAACTGGTAGAAGAAAAGAGCAGCTAACGATGAAGAGACTGACGAGCGTTTTCCTTGCCCTTCTGATGCTGAACTTATTTTCCGCGGCGCATTCTCATTTGGAAATAGTATCATCATGAAGGAATCGGACAACAATCAATAATTATCGTCGGACAGTACGAATCGGTGTTCCGGATTTTTTGCGGAAAATGCAATTTCCGCGCAACCGATTCCGCCTGCCGCGCGTCTAATGGGTGAAGCGCTCCGGAGGCGTGGAATTCGTTTATAGACAGGATAGAACGAAAGGAGTCAATATCATGAAGAAAGTCTTGTGCGCGTGTTTGGCGATGCTGGTGCTGCTCTGCGGCGCGGCAATGGCGGAGCATTTCCGCTGTCAGTTGCCGGAAGGGGAGTGGCTGGGCGACACAGCGCCCCTGCGCGAAGGGGATGCGTTGCTGCTTGCGGGCGGCAAGGCACTCTACCGTGTGTCGCTGGCGGACGGCAGCGCGGAGAAGCTGGCGGATATGCCGGATAATGTGATGCACCCGGTGCTGCGGCGCGACGCGGAAGGGCAGCTGACGCTAACCGGCATCGGGTACGATGCCGACTGGAACGAACTGCTCGTGACGTACACACTGAATGCGGACAACGCGTGGGAACTGACGTCGCGCTGGGATGTGCGCGAAGCGTTGGATGACGAAAACGCGGGTGTCGGCGATTTGCTGGTGTCCGACAAGGCAATCTACCTTACCCTGCGCGTGGAGGGCAAGCCGCAGCAGCTGATTTACGAGAATCTGGAAACGAGCGAAGTGCGGCAAATCGGCAGTTTCAGCGATGAAGAGTGGAGCGAGGTGAAGCTGTTCCTCCGCGGCGATACGCTCTGCAATCCCGAAGGGGATTACGACAAGCAGATGCTGACGCTGCACACCTTTGACCCCGCGACGGGCAAAGTCGGCAAAGAAACGTACACGTCGGAGAATGTGCCGCTTTGGACGGCGGACGATTTGCGCTATGTGAACGGGCGCTATTACGCCCTGATGTATGACGACAATGTGCGCGGGCTGTACAGCGGCGAAACGCTGGAAACCATGACGTGCATCGCGTCCCCGCTGACGACAATGGACAGCATCCTGCTGGTGACGGATGATGACGTACTGCTCGCCAACGGTACGCTGCTGATGAGCAGCCGTATTGTCTCCGAGACATCCGTGACGCTTGTCCTGAGCCAGACGGAAGCGCACAACGCGGCTGACTACATGCTGCAGAACGGCGTTACCTTCCGCAGCGTCTATGATCTGACGACCGCCGATATCCTCAACACGAAAAACAGCGATGTGGATATTCTCTACATCACGCCGTTTGATACGGTGAGCCTGAAGCTGCTGAAGGAAAAGGGCTACTTCACCGATCTGAGCAGCAGTGCAATCCTCTCCAAGCAGGTCAGCCGCCTCTATCCCGGCTTGCAGAAGGGTCTCACGACCGATGACGGCAAAATTATCGGCTGGTATGAGACGGTTGAAACCTATCTGCCTGACGCGGCAATGGATGTGCTGGAGCAGAACGGCATGACTTTTGCGAATACGCTGCTGGAGATGTTCCAGCAAATTACCCAGCTGGCGGATGAGGGCGTTTTCGCGGATGAAGGCATGGCACCCCTCGGCTACCCCGGTTACAGTCGCCTGAATATGCTGAACATGAGTATCGAGCGCTACCTGAACGAGCAGCAGCTGCTCGGCAATCGCATCACGCTGAATAACGCAGAATTGCAGGAGCTGCTGACCTGCATCGTGACGAACGTCCCGGAGGATGAAGACGCTTTCCCGCAGAATGAGGACGGGTATTCGCTCTACGAGATGGACGTCTCCATGCCTATCACGACGGATTGCCACATGCCGATGAAGGTCGGCGAATCGTCGCCCGCCGCGATTCCGGCATCGGTCTATGTGCTGGTGGTGAACCCGTATTCCCAGCACAAGGAGGAAGCCATCCGCTATCTGGAATACTGCGCGCAGAACGTCTACGATGAAACGCAGTACCGCATCTTCGCGGACATGACCGACCCGCTGCCGAACACCTATCAGGAACAGCGGATTGCGGAACTGGCGGCGCAGATTGCATCCTTGGAGACGCAGGAGCAGACGGCGGAAGTCAAAGAGCAGCTGTCGGAGCTTCGCGCAAGCAAGGCGGAAGCGGAGAAGTACCGCTACACGATTGATGCGGAGGACATTGCCGCGTGGAAGCAGGTTGCGGGGAATATCGTCGTGCCGGAGGAAAATTATTTCACGGCGGATTTAAAGAAATTGGTGGAGCGCCTGTCGACGGGGAATTTGACGGTGGAGGCGTTCACGCAGGAAGGCAACCGCTACTTTGAGATGGTTTATCAGGAGCGTGGTGAATAAGGACGGGAGAAAGGGAAAACATCCGAAAATCGCATAAAAGCGTCAGAATGTACGCCAAACTTGTAAATTCTGCATCCGCCCCCTTGCCTGTCTGCCAAAGGAATGGTATAATGAGAAGCGGAAACTGTTTCGACAGGGGAGGATAACAGATGAAACGTCTGATGGCCCTTTTGCTGATGCTGTGCATTGCGCTGACCGGGATGGCGCTGGCGGAAGATGAGCTGTATGAGGAAGTGGACGACTCGGAGTTTAACGAGGATGCAGTTGTTCCGGTAGTAGGAGCTGTGTATCCGGATAAAGTGCTGTCGGATTTTGACAGTAATTCTCCAGCGCTCTATACTGCCCGCATGACCGCGTATACCAGCGGCTATGTGGAACGTGATATTGAAAGCGAGCGCGTTTTCCGCGTGGGTGACGCATCCGCGCGCGGCGAAGTGCTGTATATTGACCCGACGTGGGTCATCATGCGCTATCAGGGGAAGCTTGCGTATGTCAAACGCCACCGCATTTTCAGTGTGACACCGGTGGATTCTTCCACGACGCCGCCATACGGAACGCAGAAGCACGCCTATGTCGCCAAGACCGCCACGAATTGCTACGTCCGCAAGTCCATGAGCGATCAGGACGAAAGCTGGGTGGTGCTGAATCCCGGCACGACGATTTCCATCTGGTGCATGTACGACGGCTGGGCGGTCGTCAACTATATGCGCAGCTATGGCTATATCAATCTTGATCAGCTGACGGACTTGACGCCGGTGTCCCCGACGGATAATCCCCTGCGCGAGGATACCCCGATTGCAGCGTATACTTCCTATTATACGGTGAACGATACGGAGAAAATTCACAACCGCATCCACAACATTGCGCGCGGCGGTGAATTGATTTCCGGGGTCTATCAGCCGGGCGATGTTTTTGACGGCAACAAAATCATGGGTCCGTACAACAAAGGGAAGGGATACCTGATTGCCGGCGCGCTGTCGGACGGCACGGCATCAAAGGCATACGGCGGCGGCACCTGTCAGGTGTCTTCGACGCTGTACAACGCGCTGCTCCAGCTGCCGGGGATTAACATCCTCTATCGCCGTGCGCACGGCGAGAATGCCGCGCCGTACCTGCCGCACGGCGTGGACGCGGCGGTCGGCAACAAAACGCAGAACCTTCGCTGGCGCAACGACTACGACTTCCCGATTCGCGTCGAAGCGCACACCAGCGGCGACGGCGCGCTGTGTATGCTGATTTACCGGGTGTATGACGAGAAATGAGGCAATATACACGCAAAGGGGCGAGCAATCGCCTCTTTTTTGATGAAATCGGATGGGAAAAGCGGGAAATCCGGCGAATCAGCAGGAATTTCGCTCGTTAAGGTCGAATATTAACTTGTTACCTCTTCCGCTTGAAAGGAGAAATCACCCGATGAAACGCTTGCTGTCGCTGATGCTGGCCCTGCTGCTGACGGCGGGGCTGATGCTGCCCTGTGCGAAGGCGGAGGATACAGTGCTTGAACCGCTCTGGCATGTGCCGGACTATGTGCAGTGGCTGCTGGACGTGGCGCGCGGCGAAATCGGATACAAGGAAGGGCCGCATGGGTACTCCAAGTACGGCGAATGGGCGGGGGATGCCTACGCGCAGTGGTGCGCCGAATTCCTGTGCTGGTGTGTCGATCAGGTGGATCAGCAGCACGGCACGGAACTGCTCCGCAATGTCTACCCCATGTATTCCGGGCAGAACGTCGGGCGCGACTGGTTCATCCGGCAGGGACGGTACGTCACCCGCAACGGCAATCTGGCGAACTGGGGATACCAGTGGATGAAGGACGACGACACCTACATCACCACCGGAACGTACATCCCGCAGCCCGGCGACTGGGTGTTCTTCACTTGGACGAGCAGCACGGACACCGACCACGTCGCCATGGTGGAATACTGCTCACAGGACGCAATGGGGAACATCACCGTGCATGTCATCGAGGGAAACACACCTGTTGCGGTTAAGCGCGCGGAGTACGCCTTGACGTACAACCGGATTCTGGGTTACGGCACGGTACATGACGTCGCCGACTGGACGATGCGCAGCGGCAACAGTGGGCAGAAGGTGCGCGAATTACAGGAGAAGCTGTCGTATCTGGGCTATCTGGCGGAGGACAAGGTGGATGGCGTCTATGGTGCGGCGACGGTGGAGGCTGTGAAGGCGTATCAGGGCAAGAAGGGCTTGAAAACGCTGGGCATCGCGAACATCGACACACAGAAAGCACTGAACGACGAGTACCGCCTGCGCCTCTACACCGACCCCAATGCTTGGGCGGGGGTCGTGGATGACAACGAGGAAGATGACGATTTGGACTGGTAAGGGCAGAAAGTGCTTTTGACGACAGCTTTCCCCCGTGAAAGGAGAATACATAGATGGATCCGATTTATGTCTGCGGACACCGCAATCCCGATACCGATTCCGTGGTGTCCGCCATGGCGTTTGCGGCGCTGCATAATGCGCTGGGCGACAATGCCTATGTCGCCGCCATGCAGGGCGCGCCGAACGACGAGACGCAGTTCCTGCTCGACCGCTTCGGCTTTCAGGCGCCGACGCTGCTCACCAATGTCCGCACACAGGTACGCGATATTGACTACGACCGTCCGCCGACGCTCGGCACAAGTGTTCCGATCAGCCACGCGTGGGCAGTGCTGCGCGAGGATGAAAATCTGTCTGCGGTGCCGGTCACGAATGAGGATGGCACTCTCTACGGGATGCTGACCGCGGGCGGCATTGCCGAAAAGGATATGGAGAGCATCACGAAGCCCGAAGTCCGCGACGTGCCGATTTTCAACCTTCTGTCCGCGCTCGAAGGGCATATCATCAACAACGAAGAGGATACGTTCGACACCATTTCCGGCGAAGTCGTGATTGCCCTGCCGACACCCGGCGAGTGCCTGAAGGGCGTCAACAGCGGCAGCATCGTCATCTGCGGGCAGCAGAAGGACGTGGTGGACAAGGCGCTGGAAATCGGCGCATCATGCGTCATTATCTGCCAAGGCTCGCTGTCGGAGAAGTACCTCGGTCTGTCCAGCAAGACGTGCATTATCGCCACGCCCTGTGACGCTTACCGCGCGGCGCGGATGATTTATCAGGCAATTCCCGTGCAGCGCATTGCCCAGCATACGGGGGTCGTGCTGTTTCACCTCAACGACTTCATCGACGACGTGCGCGAGACGGTGCTGCAAAGCCGCTACCGCTCCTATCCCGTGCTGGACGAAAACGAGAAGGTCGTCGGCACGCTGAGCCGCTATCATCTGCTGCGGCCGCGGCGCAAGCGCGTTGTGCTGGTTGATCACAACGAGAAGAGCCAGTCCATTCCCGGTCTGGAACAGGCGGATATTATCGCGATTATCGACCATCACCGGCTGGCGGATATTCAGACGGGCGCGCCGGTGTTCATGCGCAATGAGCCCGTCGGCTCGACAACGACGATTGTCGCGACGATGTTCCAAGAACGCGGCTTGCAGCCCTCTGAGAAGATGGCAGGGCTGATGGTGGCGGCGATTTTGTCCGATACGGTCATGTTCAAGTCCCCGACGTGCACGCCGCGCGACCGCCGCATGGCGGAACGTCTGGCGCGAATCGCAGGGATTGATTTGGAGACGCTCGGCCGCGAGATGTTCTCCGCCGGCAGCGGCGCGGACAAACCCGTCGAACAGCTGCTGAATACCGACTTCAAGGAATTCCACATCGCGGGGCACAACCTTGGCATCTGCCAGATTACCTGCCTTGACACTGACCGGATGCTGGAGCGTTTGCCGGAAATTCTGCCCGAAATGCAGAAAATCAAGGACAATAAGGGCTATGATATGTTCCTTATGATGCTGACCGACGTCTTGCGCTGCGGCACGGAGCTGGTTTTTCTTGGCGGCGACGACGCGGTGCGACAGGCGTTTAACCTCAATGAGGACACCTCCAGTCACCATGTGTGGCTTCCGAAAGTTGTAAGCCGGAAAAAACAGATTGTTCCGGCATTGGCGCTGCTATGGGGCTGATGCGGCGGCTGGCGGCGGCAGCGCTGGCGGCGGTGCTCGTGCTGTCCACGGCGCTGGGCGAACGCGTCATGTTCCGCCTGAGCGCGGACATCGACCCCGTGCAGTACCCCGCACAGGAGCGAAAGCTGGCGCAGGGGCTGAAATCGCTCTTCCGCCTGCTGACGGTGGAGGGCGACGTGTTGGCGTCGGATGGCAGCTTTGACGCGCGCATTGACCTTGGCCTGACGAATGCGCCGGAAAAAACCGCGACCCGCATCCGCTTCTTCGGTCTGGACAGCCACTGGGGGATTCAGGCGACTGACCTTGGCGGCGAAACGCTGATGGTCAATCAGCTGGCGTGGCTGGAATTTGCCATCAAGGCGTACAATCACCTTGACTTGCCCTTGCAGCGGGTGTTCCTGTGGCTGTCCCCCTACGCGCACACCAGCGCATGGGCAGGTCTCCGGCAGGCGATTGCCGATTTGGCGGCACAGGAAACCAGTGGTCGGCTGGAAAACACGGCGCTGATAACCTGCGCAGAAGAAATCGCCCGCCTGTCCGAAGATGACAGGGCGCTGTATTATTATATTGAAGCGTTCGGCTTGGAAAGCGGCACGGATGCGAATATTTTTGACGCGCTGGCAACCTTGCCGGAGTACGTCGAAGCGAACTTCCCGGATGGCTTGAGCATCGAACACACTGAAAACGGCGTCAGCTGGCAAAACGGCGAGGAAACCGTCTTTTCGTACGCGGAGGCGGACGGCACGCAGGTTGTTTCGCTGCATTTGCCTGATTTGGTGGACTTTTCCGCGACGCTCCGCCGGGATGCGCTGCTCTTCACAGGTGCGCTCTCCCTGCAATCGGACGTGCTGAATGCGGATGTTTCATTCTCACTGCCCGCAAGCTATCCCGTCACGCTGCCGTTCTACGCGCAAATCGACGCGGACGGCATGATGACGGGCGACGACGGCATCCACCTTGCCTTCGAGGGTGAGGCGCAGGGCGATACCATCACCATCCGCCGGATTCAGCCTGACCATAGCGCCACGATGATGACGCTGACGGTCAAGGTGATTCAGGTGGCGGAGGGCACGGTGAAGTATGCGCCGGAGGATGTGCAGGGCACGAATGTGCTGTCGGTGGATGGCCCAGCATTGGCGGAGCTGATGGGGCGGATTGGAAAGCCGATGGTGCGGAAGGTGACGCAGTGGCTTGCGGCACTTCCGGCGGAACTTGTGCAGGGCGCAATGGACGCGATGGAGGATAGTGGCTTGCTGGGAACGCTGACAGATGCGATTCTCAACGGCGAAGCAGGGGAGTATTAGGGCACCACCGCACAATTCGGCGGCGCGTCTGGCGATGTCTTTTCCGCCATCTGCG
>ENA-ORNY01001085-ORNY01001085.1-human-gut-metagenome-genome-assembly--contig:-NODE-1085-length-16450-cov-2.887344_pt1 | contig 16450 bp, 16 predicted proteins | sample MGYA00242122_ERZ509036 | MGnify/ENA primary metagenome ERZ509036 (study PRJEB26280, sample SAMEA2338696) | human gut metagenome | biome: human gut; feature: human-associated habitat; material: faeces... | reverse complement strand
TGTTCGGATATTCCTTTTTTAAAACGTCTATAAGGCGCACCGCCATTGTCTCGCTGTCAAGCACGGTATCTTTAACCGAGCCGATAAACGCAAGCTTATCGCCGACAGACGGGTCGTCAAACTTCGGCCAAAGCACACCGGGGGTGTCGAGAAGCTCTATTCCGTTGCCGATGTTGAACCACTGATTGTGGCGGGTAACACCGGGTCTGTCTGCAACCTGAGCGCGGTTTTTGCCTACCATTCTGTTAATAAACGACGATTTGCCGGTGTTTGGTATGCCGACAACCATCACACGCAGGCTTTTGCCTGCCATGCCCTTTTGCTCGTTGGATTTTATTTTTTCCGCGAGCACTTTTCTCACTGCCGGGCGATATGCGCCGAGCCCTTTGCCGGAGCGGCAGTCAACAGGCAAAGCGGTGAAACCTTTGCGCTCAAAATAATTTATCCATTCTCTTGTAATTCTTTCGTCGGCAACATCGCACTTATTCAAAAGAATAATTCGCGGTTTGCCGGCGGGTATCTGCTCAATTTCGGGGTTGCGGCTGCTCCGGGGGATGCGTGCGGCCAAAATCTCGGTCACGGCGTCCACCATTGAAAGGCTCTCTTTTATGAGCCTTCTTGTTTTTGCCATGTGCCCCGGGAACCACTGAACAGTCTGTTTTTGAAAATCTCCCATTATTTTCCCTCTGAAAACAATTATTTAAAATAAGTGAATTTATCTATCGGCATAACTCTGAATTTAACCTTGCCTATAATATAACGCTCGTCAAGAAGACCGATAAGAGAAGAGCGGCTGTCTGTTGAGTGGCGGCGGTTGTCGCCCAAAACAAAAAGCTTACCCTCCGGCACGGTTATGGGGAAGGCCATATCCTCGCGGACAGTTGTGGTCTCGGCAATATAATCCTCTTGCAAAACCTTGCCGTCAACTTTTACTTCACCGGTTTCAAAATCAATATCCACCGTCTGACCGCCCGTTGCGATAACTCTTTTAACAATCGGCTCGTTAAAAGCGTTGGGCTGTGAGCTTATTATTATGTCGCCGTATTAATAGCTGCTTTTTGAATGTACCAAAAGCCAGTCGTTATTCTCGAGCGTCGGCACCATTGAGTCGCCCACAACGCCGACAAATCTGAAAAAAAACGTAAATGCAACCATTATAACTATAACCGCGGTGCAAATGACCGACACAACATCGTAAGCAAACGGCTGCTTATTTTTTTTATCATTCTCTTTTTGAGTTAAAATCTCGCCCTCGTTCATATATAAGCCTTCTTTATAACGGACTTTTAAAAGCCGAAAAATTTAAAATCGCTTATCGGCAAAACTCTGAAAACAGCCTTGCCGAGTATGTATCGCTCGTCTATCGATCCTACTCTCGAAGAGCGGCTGTCAATAGAATCATTTCTGTTGTCGCCCATTGCGAACACACAGCCCTCCGGCACAACATACGGAAATTTTACGTCATACTGCAAAGCGGTCGGTTCTTTTATATACGGCTCGTCAAGAAGCTTGCCGTTGACATAAACCTCATGGGTATTAAAATCTATATCTATCGTCTCGCCGCCCGTTGCGATTATTCTTTTTACAAGCGGCTCGTTATCAAGTTCATTCGGCTGAGTGATGATTATTATATCTCCGCGTTCATAGGTCTTTTCGTCAGAGACAAGCAGCCAGTTGCCGTCTGCCAGGGTCGGCTGCATGGAGCTGCCCACAACGTTCACGGCGCGGCACAAAAAAGTGAAAACTATAAAAAGTATCACCAAAGCCGTCACAAATGAACCCGAGAGGTCAAAGAGCTGATACCATCTGCGCTTTCTTGCCTGAGCCTGCTTGGCAGTTATGCCGCCGGGGTAATATTTTATATTGTCGGATTCACAGCGATGATAATTATACATTGCGATTCCCTCTGTTTATCTAAAAATAAAAAGGTATGCAGAATTACGCTCCGCATACCCTCAACGGTACGACAAAGGCGTACCTTACGCTCTTTTTGATTAGCCGATCTTCTGCTTAACCTTAGCAGCTTTGCCGACTCTGTCACGCAGATAGTAGAGCTTGCTTCTGCGAACCTTACCGCTTCTGATGAGCTCAACGCTTGCAACGTTGGGTGAGTGAACGGGGAATACCCTTTCAACACCTACGCCGTAAGAAACGCGGCGAACGGTAAAGGTTTCGGATACACCTGCGCCCTTGCGAGCAATGACGATGCCTTCAAAAGCCTGAAGTCTTTCTCTTTCGCCTTCACGGATTCTGACCTGCACCTTAACGGTGTTGCCGACTTTGATTGCTTCGGATACGTCAGCCTTGAGGCTGTCCTGAGCAATGATTTTAAGTGCGTCCATTTTATAGACCTCCCGATAGTTTCAGACGTTCGTGCCGACTACACGGCAGAGGACCGTCCGCTTTAATGTTCGGCATTAAACCCCACTTTTAAAAAGCGGATACAAATGCTGAAATATCATAACATATAAAAATAATAATTTCAAGCCTTTTTTAAGATTTTTCAGCAAAAGATTTCGCCGTCTTTGGTTTTTAGATTTATTCTGTGTATAACGCGGTTTTGCGGCTCAATAAGCGTATATTTTGCCAAGGTTTCAAACAAAAGGTCGGGGTTCAAATTCACGGTGTTGCCGGCGGCAAGCTCCAGATAAAAATTTGCCTCTGCGCCGCTTTGCGAAATATCGGCTTTATATATCTGCTCAATGAGATTAACCTGCTTCAAAACTTTTCTGTGTCCTTTTTTGCCCATTTTTTCTGCAATAAGCTCTGTGCCGCACAAAAGCCCGCGGGATTTTTCGGAGAACTCTTTTGCCTCTGCTTCGTTTTTAAAAATCAGCTTTGTATCATAACAGGCAGAGGCTATTTCGTTTGACGAATGAACGCTCTCGCCTGCCGAAATTATCTCTATCCCCTGCGGCATAACTTCGCGAAGGCGTGCAACGATTTCATCATCGGTCATGTCACCCGTCACTCTTATATCCATAAACTCACTCTCGCTGCTCTGACCGAGCGGAAGCGGCAGAGCAAACGCAATATACGGGTGCGGATTGAAGCCCTCGGTGTACCACATGGGAAGCTTCGCGCGGCGCACCGCCCTTGTCATAAGGCGGTTGACATCAAGGTGCGAAATATAAATCATACTGCCGCTTTTTGAAAATTTAATTCTTACGCATCGCATGGCAGTACCCTCCGTTGAGCTTATTTGCACCGCAGCCGGCGCACTTTTCACGGCAGTTAGGTGTTGTGACGCTGCCGTGCGCCTTTTTATTTTCATTTATCAAAAAGTTTTTACTTACGCCGTAGTCAAGATGATCCCACGGCAAAACCTCATCATATTCTCTGCGGCGGTTTGCATAAAACGCAGGGTCTATGCCGCACTCCTCAAATGCCTCGCTCCACAAATCAAAACGAAATTGATCGTCCCAGCCGTCAAAGCGGCAGCCCTTTTTCCACGCGGCCTCCATAACTCTTGCGAGGCGGCGGTCTCCCCTTGCGAAGACTCCCTCAAGAAAGCTCGTAGGGGTAAGATGCGTGCTGATATTTATTTTTCTTGTGGTCACACTCGCGCGCAGATGTTTTTGCTTTTCTTCAAGCATTTCCATTGTGTCCTGCGGTTCCCACTGAAAAGGCGTGAACGGCTTCGGCACAAATGATGATGCGCTGATGCTGACAGTTACGCCCTTGCCCTTCGGCTTATCGGGGTTTGCATAAAATGCGTTGACGACCTTTTGACCGAGCTCGGCAATGCCCGCTACGTCCTCAAAGGTTTCGGTGGGAAGACCGAGCATAAAATAAAGCTTAACGCTCGTCCAGCCGCCGGAGAATGCTTTTTTTGCGGTTGTCATAACATCCTGCTCGGTGACGTTTTTGTTAATCGCGTCTCTGAGTCTCTGCGTGCCCGCCTCGGGTGCAAAGGTAAGTCCGCTGCGTCTCACTGCCTGAAGTTTTTTCATAAGCTCATCTGAGAAATTATCAACTCTGAGCGACGGCAGAGCAACATTTATCTTTTCGTCTACCGTCCAGTTCAAAAGCGTGTCAAGAAGCGGCTCAATCTGTGTGTAATCGCTCGTGCTGAGTGAGCAGAGCGATATTTCGTCATAGCCCGAGGTTTTGCAAAGGCTTTTGCTTTGCTCGTTCACCGTCTCGAAGCTTTTTTCTCTTATGGGGCGATATATAAATCCCGCCTGGCAAAAGCGGCAGCCCCTTATGCAGCCTCTGAATATTTCGGAGGTTACCCTGTCGTGCACAATCTCTATTGACGGCACTATAAACGACTTTGGATAGAAGGATTTATCGAGGTCGCTCACAACCCTCTTTTTTGCCTTTTGCGGCGCAGTGTATTTGGGTGTTACGCTTTTAACGGTGTTGTCTTCGTTATATTCAACATCATAAAACGACGGGACATAAAGCCCCTCTATTTTTGCCGCCTCACACAAAAAGTCATGCTTTGAAGAGCCCTTTTTCTTGTGCTCTTTTAAAAGGTCAAGGAGTTCGTTTGTTGTTTCTTCGCCCTCGCCGAGCATGATAACGTCAATAAAATCCGCTATCGGCTCTGCGTTGCAAACGCACGGTCCGCCTGCGACAACAAGCGGAGTGAGGCTCTCTCTGTCTTTGGAATAAAGCTGTATCTTTGCAAGCGAGAGCATATTCAACACGTTTGAAAAGCTGAGCTCATACTGCAAAGTGAAGCCGACCATATCAAAATCCTTAACCGGATCGCCGCTTTCGAGAGCATAGAGCGGAATGTCGTTTTTTCTCATCTGCTCTTCCATATCCACCCACGGTGCAAAAACGCGCTCGCACCATGCGTCCTCGCGCTCGTTGACAAGCGAATAAAGTATTTTCATGCCAAGGTGCGACATACCTATTTCATATGTATCGGGAAAACAAAAGGCATATCTTAAATCAACCTTGCTTTTGTCTTTTATAACGCTGTTAAGTTCGCCCCCGACATATCTGCCGGGCTTTTGAACTTTCAGCAATATTTTTTCTACCTCTTTAGGGAACATATATCCTCCAAAAAATTACTTGAGTGTGACAATGCTCACGCCGTCTTCGCCCTCGCCGAACGTGCCGAGCCTGTGAGATTTGACATATGGGCTCTTTTTAAGATATTCTCTCACGGCGGTTCTGAGCTTGCCCGTGCCCTTGCCGTGGATTATCGTGAACTCGTTAAGTCCTGTTCTCAACGCACTGTCCATAAACCTGTCAAGGGTCATAATGCACTCTTCAACCGTCATTCCGCGAAGGTCAAGCCGCGTTTCGGCAGACATATTCATTCTGCTTTCCATAGCTCCTGCGCGCCTTGCTTTGGGCGGTGCGGAGGTCTTTTTTGGCTTGTCGGCAAGCCTTAAATTGCTCTCGCTGACTCTCGTTTTAATTGAGCCCATTTGAACCTCAACAAGACCTTTTTTATTTTTGAGGTCCGTTACAACGGCTTCGCCGCCTATATCTGCCAAAATGACCGTGTCGCCCACTTTAAGCGCACGCGGCAAAACGTAATTTTCGTCATCATCAAAGCTGCCCACAACAGGGTCTGCCGCCGCGTCTATTGCGCCGACGCCTTTTTTGACCGCGGCTCTTGCGCGCCTTGCCATCTCTGCGGCGTCCTTTTGCTTGGACTGCTCTTTTTTGAGCCTTTCAAGCTCTTCCAACAGTGCATAGGCTTCGCGCTTCGCCCGATCCGTCAGTTTTATTGCCTGAGCCTTGGCGTTTTCAAGCTCTTTTTCTCTAAGCCGTTTTATGTCGGCTTTCATCTCTTTTGCTTTTTCTATCTCTGCCTCTGCCTCGCGCTTTAAAGCGAGAGCCTCGCTTCGCTGATTTTCCATATCCTTGCGGCTCTCTTCAAGGCGGTCTATAACGTCCTCAAACATTGTATTTTCTGACGAGACGAGTGCCTTTGCGTGTTCTATGACATCGACGGGCATATTCAGCCGCTGAGAAATTGCGAACGCGTTGGATTTGCCGGGTACGCCGATTAAAAGCCTGTATGTCGGTCTTAAAGTCGCAACATCAAACTCACAGCTGCCGTTTGAAACGCCGTCGGTCTGAAGTGCATAGGCTTTCAGCTCTGCATAGTGGGTTGTGACAGCAACCTTTGCGCCCTGCGAGCGCAGCTTTTCAAGAATCGAAATTGCAAGCGCCGCACCCTCTACCGGGTCGGTGCCCGCGCCGAGCTCGTCTATCAGCACAAGACTTTTATCGTCCGCACACGAAAGAATTTTCACTATGTTTGTCATGTGCGAAGAGAAAGTCGAGAGCGACTGCTCAATGCTCTGCTCATCGCCTATATCCGCAAGCACATTGTCAAAAACCGATATGCGGCTTCTATCGTCCACGGGCAGCATAAGTCCGCACATTGCCATCAAGCTCAAAAGACCTATTGTTTTAATCGAAACGGTTTTGCCGCCCGTATTTGGACCCGTGATAACAAGTGTATCGAATGTTTCGCCGAGCTTTATATCGACGGGCACTACCTTTTTCGGGTCAATGAGCGGATGCCTTGCGCGTTTAAGCTCAATTATACCCTCGTTGTTTATAAGCGGTGCGCTCGCTTTCATGGCATATGCCAGCTGCGCCTTGCCGAATATGAGATTCAGCTCAACGGCACATTCGTAGCTGCTCTTTATGCTCTGTGCAAAAGAGCCTGCAACAGACGAAAGCTCCGATATTATGCGGTCGATTTCGTCCTGCTCCTGATTTTTTAGAAGCTTTATTTTGTTATTTGCCTCAACAACGCCCATCGGCTCAATAAACACCGTTGCGCCGCTTGATGAGGTATCGTGAACAAGACCCGGTATTTCGGCTCGGTGCTCGCTTTTTACGGGAACGACAAATCTGCCGTTTCGCATGGTTATGATACTGTCCTGCAAATATTTTGAATAGTTTGTGTTCCTTGTGATTTTGCCGAGCTGGTCGCGAACGTGCGATTCCTGCGACCTGATTTTGCGGCGAATATCCGAAAGAGTGCTTGAAGCGGTATCTGCAATTTCGTCTTCGGAGAGCACCGCATTTCTTATGGAATCTTCAAGATACCTGTTGGGGCTTAGTGAATTAAAGAGCGAGTCAAGGCTCGTCTCCACCCCGGCGCAGGTTGAACGCCACTGCGTTATTGTTCTTATAACGTGCAGTGTGCTCGCAATGTCAAGCAATTCTCTGAGAGTGAGAGAGCTGCCTGCGTCGGCTCTGTAAAGGGCGTTTGTAACATTCACAAGTCCGCCGAAAGCAGGTCCGCCGAACCTTGCAAGCAGCATATGAGCGTCTACCGTTTGCTTCATAGCCGCCTGAACAAGAGGCAAAGATGTCTCGGGTTCAAGATTTTTTGCGGCAATGCGCGCGTCCTCACAAGAAACGTGAGAAGCGAGCATATCCAATACCTTGTCAAGTTCAAGTGACAAGCAATGTCTTTTTTTGTCAGTCATAATTTCTCCTGTGGCTTTGCGCCTTATGTATAAAGGCTTTTATAAAAATCAAGTGTTTTGTATTTTTTGTTTGTCTGCGCCAAAAGATATTTTTCGGTCACGGCCGAGAGAGACGCGTAGTTTTCATTGCTTAAAGAGAACGAAAAGAGTTTATCGTCGCTCGAATAGCAGATATATCTCATCGCAGTCACGACGCCCATGTTCAGTTCTTCGCACGGTATATCGCCCACGCAGTCGCGGCAATAGAGATGGCCGTCATAAACGCAAAAATACATCTGCTCGTCCTCAAATTTTCCGCAGCCCTCGCACGCGACAAGGTCGGGCATATAGCCCGCGAGCGAGAGGGTTCTGAGCTGTGCTATCGACTTTAATTGGAGCGGCGGTTTTTTATCTTTTGAGAGCATATGCAGACAGTTGAGAATAAGGCGCAAAAAAGAATCCGCCTCGCTCTCCTGCGGAGCAAGCTCATATTGCAACTCACAAAAAAACTGGGCAAGAGCAAGCTTGCCTATATCGTTTCTCAAATCAAAAAATATTTCTTTCGGCTGAACCTCGTCAATCACATATGCGTCACGGCCGCGATAAATAGAAAAATCGGCATAAGAAAACATCTGACTGCCGCATTGGGAGCGGCTTTTTATTCTCTGCGCTCCCCTGACGAAAGCGCGCAGAACCCCGTAATCTCTCGTGAGCACCGTAACAAGGCGGTCGTCACCGCTTGTTTTGTGCTCCTTTATTACCAGTCCGTCCGTGTTCATTCGCATTTGTCTTATTCTCCTGTGACATATGTGACAAATTTTTATAGTTCAAATAATCGCTTATTTTTCCGCTCTCGGCAAACTTTGCCCATGCGTCAAAGCTGTTTGTTTCCATAAAGATCCCTCCGCAATTATTATTTGCAGAGAAAAATTTTTATTTATGATTTCGGTGTAAAATTACCGAGAAAAATTTTGTTGAATCTGCCTATCAATCAAGCCCGAAGTTGTGGATAAGACCCTCTTTGTTGCGCCAGCCCTCTTTGACCTTGACCCAGCACTGCAAATTTATTTTGCAGCAGAAAAATCTTTCCATATCCTCTCTTGCTCTGGTTGAAATTTTTTTGAGCATTGCGCCTTTTTTGCCGATGATTATGCCCTTGTGGCTGTCTTTTTCGCAATATATAACGGCGTCTATATCCATAATTCCGCCGTCCTCGCGCTCGCGCATTTTCTCTATGCTCACAGCAGTGCCGTGCGGAATTTCTTTATCAAGATTTCTGAGTATTTTTTCTCTGATTATTTCTGCGGCAATTACTCTTTCGGGCTGGTCTGTCAAGGTATCCTCCGGGAAGAAGAAAACCGACTCCTCCGCAAGCTTTTCGAGCTCCGACACAAGCTCATCCATGTTCGTGCCTTTTATTGCCGAAACGGGAACGACCGCCTCAAAATTATAAAGCGAAGACATCTCGAGTATTTTTGCCATGAGCTTTTCTTTTTCGGCTACGGTGTCAACCTTGTTTATCGCAAGAACCACGGGAAGCTTTTCTCTTTTAAATCTTTCGATAAGCTCTTTTTCCGCTGCGCGGAGTTCGCCCTCGGGTTCAACAACAAAGAGCACCGCGTCAACACCGGATATACTGTCCCCCACCGCTTTAATCATTTTTTCACCGAGTTTGTTTTTGGGCTTATGAAAACCGGGCGTGTCGGTGAAAACAAGCTGGGTGTCACCGTTTGTCAATACGCCCATTATTTTAGTGCGCGTGGTCTGCGGCTTGTTTGAAACTATCGCAACCTTTTGACCCAACATTCTGTTAAGCAAAGATGATTTGCCGACATTGGGGCAGCCGACGATTGATATAAAAGCGGTTTTAGTCATTATGTTTACCTCTGATAAAGTTAATTATTTTTTTAGGACCCGAAAGTATAAATATACCGTCCAAAATCAAAGTGACTGCAAGCACGGCAATATAAAGCGGATTGTTTTTGAAATAGCAAAACATCTCGGTGAAAGCCGAAGGCTGATAAAGAATTATTATGCCGACCGCCACCGAAAAAATTGCGAGTACAAGCACCGCACCTGCCGCCGCGTCTTTTGCTATTTTAACAAACTCGTTTTTTTCGAGCGTAGCAGCGTCTGCGGCTCTTTCGATTCCAGTATTAAAAAGCTCGCCTGCCATAACGAGAGACGACATCATCAAAAGAATCGCAAACTGCGTTTTGCTCACCTCAAAAAAATCATAGTGCAGCAAAAAGAACATCATGTAAATAAATATACTCACATGAAAGCGCATATTTCTCTCGTTTATTACGCCGAAAGCTATTCCTCTGAAAGCATAGCCGAAGCCCTTTATAAATGCCTTCATTCTTATTCTTCTCCCAAATAATAACTGCTGTTTCTTTTAAGACCGAGCTGAGTGAGTATAGCCTCTTCCTTTTCTCTCATTCTGACCTGCTCAATTCCGCCTGCCTCGTGGTCATAGCCGAGCAGATGGAGCATTGAATGAACGGTCAAAAATCCTATCTCGCGCTGAAGCGAATGGCCGTAATTCTCTGCCTGAACAACGGCGTGCTCAAGTGAAATGACAATATCGCCCAAAAGCTTTGCGCCCGTATCGTAGTTTATATCGTATTCGCCGTTTTCACCCAAAGGGAAAGAGAGGACATCCGTGCTTCTGTCGGTATTGCGGTACTGAAGATTTAATCTATGTATCTCTTCATCGTCAACAAATCTTACGCTGACCTCGACAGAGCCTTCAAAATGCTCGTTCACAAGTACGGCGTTGCAACAGCGTCTTATTAAAAGTCTTATGCCCGTAGGCACCTTAACAGCCTTTTGATCGTCCGAGATTATAACCTTGATTTTGTCACTCATCTTTTTCTTGCCTCCTCATATTTTTCGTATGCCTTGACTATATCCTGCACCAGTCTGTGGCGCACAACGTCTTTTTCGTTAAACTTAATTGTTTTTATATCGTCCACATTTTTAAGTATCTTTGTTGCCTCTACAAGGCCGGAGCGTTTGCCGTCCGGCAAATCTATCTGCGTAACGTCGCCGGTGATAACCATTTTGGAGTTAAAACCGAGTCGGGTCAAAAACATTTTCATCTGCTCGGGCGTTGTGTTCTGCGCTTCGTCAAGAATTATGAAGCTGTCGTCGAGAGTACGTCCGCGCATATAGGCAAGCGGCGCAACCTCAATATTGCCGCGCTCCTGATACCTCTGAAAATTCTCTGCGCCGAGCATATCAAACAGAGCGTCATAAAGCGGTCTTAAATAAGGGTCAACCTTTTGCTGCAGATCACCGGGCAAAAAGCCGAGCTTTTCGCCTGCTTCGACGGCAGGCCTTGTCAAGATGATTCTGTTGACCTCTTTTGCTCTGAATGCGTTGACGGCCATTGCGACGGCAAGGTAGGTCTTGCCCGTTCCGGCAGGTCCTATGCCGAAAACCACCGTACTGCCCTTTATCGCGTCAACATATTTCTCCTGACCGAGTGTTTTGGGCTTTATGGGTTTGCCCTTGGAGCTTATGCAAATGCAGTTGTTGGTCATTGCCGCAAGCTTGTCCTCGCCGCCCTCGTCAACAAGCCCCATGACATACCTCACATTTTGCTCGCTGAGTGCTTCGCCCTTGTTAATTAAAAGCAACAGCCCGTTCACCGCGCGCACCGCTTTTGCTACATTCTCGGCTTCGCCCGTGATTTTTAAATCCGAACCGCGGCTTATTACGTTGACGGAATACTGATTTTCTATCAGCTTAATATTCTCGTCAAAACTGCCGAAAAGCGCAACCGCCTGCTCCATTCGGTCAAAATTTATTATTTGTTCAAACACGTTTTGTCCCCCTTAGGCAGAGAAAACTGTAAAAAGAATATATTTTTACGCCTATATATGTTAAAGTATATCATATTTTGCACAAAAAGTCATTTAATCATCTAAAAAAAATCTGAAATTTTTAATAGTTTTTTGCGCTCTCATTTGTGCAATATTCACACACAGCGGCGATTAAGGTCTAAAATTGTTAAAAAAAATAAAAATCACTCTTTTATTATCTTTAAAAGTATAGTATAATATCTTTATAAGTGTTTTTGCAGGGGAAAGGATGTTTTTTCTACATGGATACCAAAAAAGTCCGCGTCCGCATAGGCGGTATGGATTATTACCTCACAACAGACGACGATATCGGCTATGTCCGCAAGGTGGGCGACGAGGTTGACGAGATACTGACAAGCATTATGAGAGAGCACGCCCGTCTTTCAATGACGCAGGCGGCGGTGCTTTGCGCCCTGCAAATGGCCGATGAAAAGCACAAGACAGCAGACGGAGCTGCCGAGCTCCGCAAAGAAATTCAGGCTTATATGGAGGACGCGTCAAAGGCAAAAACCGATGCGGAAATCGCCAGAAGAGAAGTTGACCGCCTCAACAAAGAGCTTCACGCTTTAAGAAATGAAACTACAAGGAAAAGATATGAATAAAAAGACAGAAATTCTTGCCCCCGCAGGCTCACCCGATGCCTTGAGAGCGGCGGTGCTCTGCGGTGCGGACGCCGTATATTTCGGCGTTAAAGAAATGAACGCACGCAGAAGTGCGGCAAATTTTGATTATGACGAAATGGACGAAGCTGTCCGTTTTTGCCGTTTGAGAGGAGTTAAAACCTACCTCACGCTCAACACCCTTGTGAGCGACGGCGAAATTAAAACAGTTTATAAAATTATTGAGCGCGCCTGTGCCGCCGGCATAGATGCGCTCATTTTGCAGGATCTTGCCGCGGTAAAAATCGCCACTGCCGCCGCGCCCGGCATGGCATTGCACGCTTCAACGCAAATGTCGGTGCAAACTCTTGAGGGCATAAAAAATTTGCAGGAGCTCGGCTTTAAGCGTGCGGTTTTGCCAAGAGAGCTGAGCAAGTCGGAAACCGAATATCTGTGCAAAAATTCACCCATTGAGCTTGAAGCCTTTGTGCACGGTGCACTGTGCATGAGCGTTTCGGGTCAGTGCCTTATGAGCGCGGTTTTAGGCTCGCGAAGCGGCAACCGCGGTGCGTGCGCTCAGCGCAGGTGCAAAGGGCAGGTGCGATTTAAGCTTAAAAGATTTGTCGCTCCTCTCTCACGCAAAGGAGCTATCGGACATGGGGGTTTTGTCGTTTAAAATCGAGGGCAGAATGAAACGTCCCGAATACGTTGCCGCCGCAGTGACTGCTTGCAGACAGGCGCTTGACGGCGAAATAGAAGAGGAACTCAAAAAAGATTTGCAAAGCATTTTTTCAAGGACGGGATTTACGGACGGCTATTACACCTCGTCTCTCGGCTCCGATATGTTCGGCACACGCCGCAAAGAAGATGTTGTATCTGCCGCGCCGATACTCAAAAAGCTTGAAACGCTTTATAATAAAGAAACACCGAGAACTCCCATAAGCTTTTTCTTCACCGCCTATGAGGGTGAAAAGGCTTCGCTCAGCGCAAAGTGCGGCAAAATATCCGTATTTTGCGAAAGTGAGCACGAGGTTCAAAAGGCGCTCAATAAGCCTTTAACAGCCGACAGCGTTAAAACGCAGCTCTCAAAAACAGGCGGCACCGCGTTTTTTGCAGAAGATATTGAGTGCGATATAGACGACGGTGTAAATGTGCCCGTATCGGTGATAAATGCTCTTCGCCGCGACGTGCTTTCGGCGGCAGAAGAAAAGCTCTCCGCTCCGAATATAAAAAAGTGCAATGAAATAAATTTTGAATATAAAAGGCACAGAGCTTTTGCGCCTTATCTTGTTTGCAGATTTAAAACCGAGGAGCAAATTCCGGACGACCTCGGCTCTGTCAAAGAAATAATTTTGCCGGCAGACAGCATAAAAACACGCTTTGATTCTTCCGCTCAACTGCCGCGCGGAATTTTCGGCGGATACGAAAAAATTTCAAAAAAACTCGCAGATTTAAAATCGAGGGGCGTTAAAAAAGTTTGGGCGGGCGGACTTGACGGCATTGCCGCCGCAAAAGCAAACGGTCTTGACTTTGCCGCAGGCTTCGGCACCAACATATTTAACACGCTCAGCGCAGAAGAATATAAAAACCTCGGTGCTAAAAAAATATTGCTTTCACCCGAGCTTACTTTATCACAGATCAAAGACATCGGCGGCGATATTCCGAGAGGAATTTTTGCCTACGGCAGACTGCCTTTGATGCTGACAAGAAACTGCCCGCAAAAGAACGTCAAGTCCTGCGCCGAATGTAAAAAGCACGGCAGGCTCGTTGACCGCAAGGACGTTACTTTCCCCATAGAGTGTGACGGAACATGCAGTGAAATTTTAAACTCCAGACCCATATACATGGCCGACAGGCTCGGTGAAATTAAAAATGCGGATTTTCTTCTTTTATATTTTACGGACGAATCAAAAGAAGAAGCGCAAAAAATTATAAACGCATATAAAATCGGCAAAAAGCCCGACGGTGAATTTACCAGAGGTCTTCTTTACAGAGGTGTTGAATGATGATAAAAAAATTACAGGCTCTGATACCTAAAAACGTTGACGGCATACTTATAGTCTCGCCCGAAAACCGTCTTTATTTTACGCATTTTGCCTCGTCCGACGGCTACCTTTTTGTCACAAGAGACGACGCGCTGTTTTTAACCGACAGCAGATATATAGAAGCGGCTCAAAAAAAGGTCCAAAACTGCCGCTGCGAGGAGCTTGTGAGCCTTTCAAAGCAGCTCCCCTCCATTGCAAAAGAAATGGGATTTTCTTCTCTTTTGACCGAGGCGGACAGATTGACCGTTTCGCTTCTTTCGTCTTTGAGAAAAACATTCGGCAAAATACGTCTTTCGACAGTCGGCACCGATAAAATAATAAACTCTTTGAGAGAAATAAAAACAGAAGAAGAAATAAAAAACATTCTGCTTGCCCAAAATATAGCAGAACGGGCTTTTGAGCATATTCTCAAATTTATAAAGCCCGGCATCAGTGAGCGTGACATTTCGCTTGAGCTTGATTATTTTATGCTGAAGAACGGTGCGCAGGCACTCTCTTTTGAGACGATTGCCGTCAGCGGTGTTAAATCCTCTATGCCGCACGGTGTGCCGGATGGCAAAATAATAGAAAACTGTGATTTTATAACAATGGATTACGGTGCGGTTGTGAACGGCTACCACAGCGACATGACAAGAACCGTTGCCGTCGGCAAAGTGAGCGACAAGCAAAGAAAAGTTTACAACACAGTGCTCACGGCACAAAAAAATGTTATTGATTTTGTAAAGGAGGGCGTATCTCTCAGCGACGCGGACGCGGCGGCGCGCAATGTTATAGCAGACGCGGGCTACGGCGAATTTTTCCGCCATTCGACGGGTCACGGAGTGGGCATAGAAATTCACGAAGCGCCGTTTGTCTCTCCGAGAGCAAAGGCAAAGCTCAAAAAGGGCAATGTTATTACAGACGAGCCGGGCATATATATCCCCGGTGAATTCGGAGTACGCATAGAAGATATGCTTCTCATAACCGAGAACGGCTGTGAAAACCTCACCCGTGCGCCAAAAGAGCTTATCATTATTTAATAATATGTAAATTTTTTCATCAGCATTTGAATTATACGTTTATTTATGATACAATCTTTTTGAATTTATTAAGGGAGGTATTCCTTTGGCTGAAGATACAACCAAAAAAGGTGAAAACGGCGAATCAGAAGAACCCGAAAACAAAGATTGGGATTGGGAAGCCGCCACACCGGACGCTCCGACAGACACGTTGAACCTTGCAGAGCTTTCGCATGACGCAGTGCATGAACAGACGGCGGAAGAAGCGGAAGAATCCGATGAACCCGAAAGCTATGACTCGGAAGAAGAAAACGACGAACACAAACCCGGCTTTTGCGTAATATGCGGCGAACCTATAAGAAGAAGCCCCAGCTCGGTTTACTGTAACGTGTGCAGAGAAAAATATCTTTGCGTCGGCTACGGTGCAAGGCACATAATTCTCTCGATAATTATGATTATAGTGGCGGTTGTCGGCATTGTTGCATTTATGACAAGCGCAAAAATAGTCAAAAATGTTTTTGAAGGCGACAAAGCCTCGAAGCAGAGCCAATATGCCAACGCGCTTGACAGCTACAACTCCGTTGATTCAACGGTAACGGAGCTCAACAGCGGCTTCAACAAGTTTTTGCAGAGCATAAGCGAAAATTTCGGCGAGGTTGATTTGTTCAAAAGCGGCAAAGCGGTTGACAAAAAGCTTGTAAAGGTCAAGCTCAAAACTCTCACATGGCAGCCCGATGATTTGAGCGCATTTGTTTCGCTTGTTGACTCGGCATACTCCGAAAAAGAGCTTAAAAGTGCCGAGAATAAAGATATTAAAGACTGCTACGATTACTGCAAATCCGCCTATGCGACTTACGGCGAGCTTCAGCAGGAGTGGTCAAGCCTCATTCAGGAATATATGGGCTCTTATGACGAAGACGGCAACCAAAGCGGTGAGAGCACCGTTACCGAATCCGACATCATAACCTACCTCAAAAACTTTGAGGAGGAAAACCCCGACGCAGACAAGAGCACCATAGAGTATTTCAGATTTATAACCTATTATTACGGTTATATCTACTTTAACAAAACCGAAACAGACAATGTTCTTTCTCAGCTTCAAAAAGCTTATGAAGCGGCAGGCGACTTCGGCTATCTTTACGCAAACGACTATATGAGCATTGCATATTCGTTTGACAAATACGACGTTGCTCTTGAAACGGCGCAAAAGCAGCTCAAGGTTAATCCCTCGGACGAAACAGCTTATCAGTATTCGGCAAAAATCCATGCTATAAACGGCAATTTCGATGACGCTTTGAAAGACTGCGAAAGCCTTAAAGAATATAACCCCGACAGCTTGCAGTATTACGCTTTGCAGGCAGAAGTGCTCCGCAGAAAGGGCGACTTCACCGCGGCGGTCGATATTTGCGAAAAGGGCAAAAAAGCAGGCTCCGACAGCGGCGAATTTGCAAGACAGGAAGCAATAGCCTATATGCTCTCCGGCGAAAAAGACAAGGCGCTTGAGCAGGCAAACGAATCATACGAAACCGCATACTCATC
>ENA-ORNY01001076-ORNY01001076.1-human-gut-metagenome-genome-assembly--contig:-NODE-1076-length-16491-cov-3.371806_pt1 | contig 16491 bp, 13 predicted proteins | sample MGYA00242122_ERZ509036 | MGnify/ENA primary metagenome ERZ509036 (study PRJEB26280, sample SAMEA2338696) | human gut metagenome | biome: human gut; feature: human-associated habitat; material: faeces... | reverse complement strand
CAAGGCTCTGCTGAAGCAGGCCGGCTATGAGCTGTCCGACATCACCAACTTTGAGTCCCTGAAGAAGGTTGCCGACGATATCCACAGCCGCGCTGCCGAGCTGGGCTTCGATGCCTTCACCTCTGCCGGTCTGGACGGTTCCTCCAGCTGGCGTTTCTCCGGCCATCTGGCCAATATGCCCCTGTTCTATGAGTTCCGTGACAACGGCGTGACCTCTCAGCCCGCTACCATCACCGGCAAGTATCTTGAGAACTACAAGAACCTCTGGGATCTGTACACCACTGACTCCGCCACCACCGGCGCTGCTCTTGTTTCCGCTACCGGCGACCAGGCTGAGGCTGAGCTCGGCGAGGGCAAGGCTGTATTCTATCAGAACGGCAGCTGGGAGTACTCCAACCTGACCTCCAAGTTCAACATGAACCCCGATGATCTGGCGATGATCCCGATTTACTGCGGCGTAGAGGGCGAAGAAAAAGCCGGTCTGTGCTGCGGCACCGAGAACTGCTGGGCTGTGAACAAGTACGCTTCCGAGGAAGACATCAAGGCTACCCTCGACTTCATGAAGTGGGTTGTTACCTCTGAGGAAGGCACCACCATGATGGCGAAGGAGTTTGGCCCGATCCCCTTCAAGTCTGCCAAGACCCCCGAGAATGTATTCTTCGCCCAGGCGAACGACTACACCGCGAATGGCAACTATGTTGTGACTTGGGCATTCAACTACACTCCCGCTGTGGATGAGTGGCGTGCCGGTGTTGTTGACGCTCTGACCCAGTACACCTCCGGCAACGCTGACTGGTCTGTTGTTAAGACTGCCTTTGTTGACGGCTGGGCTGCCCAGTATGCCAAGGAGAACTCCTGATCTCAGGAGCTTCCGCTGACAACGGGATTTCCGTAAAAGGCTTTTGATGAAGCGCCTGCGGAAAACTGAATTATTGTGATAAAACGGGGGCGAGCACTGCGCTCGCCCCCGCTTTGCAAAAAAGATAGGGAAAACCCGCACCTGACGCCCCCGATTGTACGACGAAAAGGACAGGGGCGCGAGCTGCCGGCTTTGCCGAAAAACCGGACGAACCACCAAAGGAGTGTGAGGGACATTATGAAAAAGGCAAGAAAGAACCGTGATCGCGCGGCGCTTAATTCACCGCTGATCCGGCGACCGATCCAGAAGTGCTTCTGGCTGTTCCTGCTGCCGACCTTCGCGGCATTCTGCATCGGCTTTTTGTATCCGTTCTGCAAGGGATTCTTCCTTTCCTTCTGCAATTTTAAGACCACCAAGAACTGGACATGGGTGGGCATCAAAAACTACATCGCCGCATTTCAGGATAAGAGCTTCGGGCACGCCTTCTGGTACACGGCGCTGTTTGCCGTGGTATCACTGGTGCTCATCAATGTCATCGCCTTTGCCATTGCCTATGCGCTGACGAGAGGAATTAAGGGCTCCAACCTGTTCCGTACCGTCTTCTTTATGCCGAACCTCATCGGCGGTATTGTGCTGGGCTACATCTGGAGCATGATCTTCAATGGTATTCTCATCAAATACAGCACCAGCGTGGTATTGGAGTCCAAATACGGCTTCTGGGGCTTGATCATATTGATGTGCTGGCAGCAGATCGGTTACATGATGATCATTTATGTGGCAGGGCTGCAAAGCGTGCCGGAGGATATGCTGGAGGCGGCCCGGATTGACGGCGCCAACGGCTGGCAGGTGCTTACCCGCATCAAGCTGCCTCTGATTTCTCCAACCATCGTCACCTGTATCATCCTCTGTGTCGCCAGCGCCATGAAGACCTTTGAGCTGCCCTGGACCATGACCTCCGGCGGTCCGGCCGGCGCCTCCACGACAATGGTGCTGAAAATCTACAATACCGCCTTCAATGCCAACCGGACCGGTTATGCTACAGCGCAGTCAACGATTCTGTTTGTGCTGATCGCCAGCATTTCCTTTGTTCTCAATATCATCATGCGCAGAAGGGAGGCCAAGCTCCAATGAAGCGTTCCGTTTCCGTCCGGGTATCCAAATGGGCACAGATCATCTTCATTTGGGCCATTGCGGTGGTTTTCTTTGCACCGCTATGCTTGGCTGTGACCAACTCTTTCAAACCCCGCAGTGAAATCATGGCCTCGGCGCTATCGCTCCCCACGAGCCTTTATCTTGACAATTATCGCACTGTGATGGAGGATGACTACTCCCTGTCTTCCTTCATCACCAGCGTCCTGATGGTGGCGGCTACTACTTCGTTGACCTGCCTGATCGCAGCGATGGCCGGCTATGCGCTTGCACGCTGGAAATGCCGCTTTTCCAACGGGTTGACGCTAGTCATCATGTCCACCCTGTTCGTGCCCTTTCAGGTCTACATGGTTGCGCTTATTGTGATCGTCCGTCAAATCGGCCTGACCGGCAACCTCATCGGCCTGTTGCTGGTGTATATCGCGTTGGGTATGCCGGTTCCCATCTTTCTGGTGCGCAGCTATGCCACGGGAATGTCTCTTGAAATTGAGGAGGCCGCGACCATCGACGGATGTGGGCGCCTGCGGATGCTGGGGGCCATCGTGTTGCCCCTGATGAAACCCGTGCTTGCGACCGTTGCCGTCCTGAATGCGCTATGGGTTTGGGGCGAATTCCTCGTCGCATTTTTGGTCTACGGGACGAAGAAGCCCATGACGCTCCCTGTTTCCCAGCAGTACTTCTATGGCACTTACAGCAACCAGTGGAACCTGATTCTCGCGGGCTTCGTTATCTCAACGATTCCCATCGTGATCTTCTATCTTGTCATGCAGCGCCATATTGTAAAGGGAATTGCAGCAGGTGCCGTGAAGGGATGACTTTCTGATGTCATAACTCCTCTTGGAGGGAAAATGCCTCCGAGAGGAGTTTTTGTGTTGCCATATAGGATTCATGAAGGATGGGGAAAGAGAAAGGCGCGCATGAAGCCCCTGCCTTATCCTCGTTGCGCTCGGCGCAATGGAAGATTAAGAGGCATTCTGCTGTAGTGGCGAGAATGCCTCTCTGTATAGACAGGATGCAGGCTTCCTTGACGGAATGTCGGTGGAGGATTACGGGCAGGCGCGCGCCAGGCGGCTAGGGGAGAGTTCAGCCCGATGATTCGTCTCAATGAGGGCGCTTCCCTGGCCCGGGAACACATTGTTTTGGACGGCGGCAAAGTAGCCCCCGAATTCTGCGGCAAAGGGTGAAGGGCCGAACGTTTCGGATGAAGAATGCACCTCGATTCTGGGAGAGGGGTGCGTTATGCAAAACAACAGAAAATGAAATCCCCGAAAGGCAAAAAAGACCTGTCTGTGGGGAAACCGCCGCCATTGCCGCTCGGGCTGTGGCGCATGGTCTGGCGGTTTCCCTGCCGGCAGGCACAGCCAGCCTTTCCCGCATTTCCTCGATTTCGAACAAGACCCGCATGCGGCAGGCTTTCACCTGAGGCTGCTCATGCTCTTGGCCAGCACCAAAACGCTTTGTTTCCCAAGTGGTTTGCGATTTACCAGCTTTGCGTCAGTGAACGACAGGACAAGGGCAGTGGGGGAAAGCACCCTGCCGACTTCCGCATGGCAGTGCTGCAAAAAGGCAAAAGAACACCCCGCCGGTATTGCCCGGCGGGGCTTGGGATTAGCCCTCGATCAGAATGGTCTTCTTCTCGTGGGCCTTCGGCGCATCCTTCTTGGGAATACTTACGTGCAGAACACCGCTCTCGTAAGAGGCCTTGATGTCCTCCTCCGTAAGGTTCTTACCCACATAGAAGCTGCGCTGCATGACGCCCGCATAGCGCTCCTGACGGAGCATCTTGCCTTTCTTGTTTTCTTCGTCCTTCTCCAGAGATTTCTCGGTGGAGATGGTCAGATAACCGTCATTGAGTTCAAGGTGAATTTCGTCCTTCTTGAAGCCTGGCAGATCAACGTCCACCTCATAGCCCTGATCCGTTTCCTTGACATCGGTCTTCATGACGTGCTGTGCGTGTTTGCCGTACAGCGTGCGGTCAATATTACCGAAGCCACGGAAGAAATCACGGTCGAAATCATCAAAAACATCCATCAGGTTCTCACCGAAAACAGTAGGAAGATACTTGCTCATAATGCAAACCTCCATTCCTTTGGCCTTGCACCGCTGGTAACATTGCCAGTCATGTAGGGTCGCATTCTGGCCTTTTGCAGGTCGTGCATGTTGCGGTCATTAGCCGCCTCGCTCATCTCTGAACGATGATTCTATTATAGTCATTAATCAAAGAAAGTCAATACTGTTTGAAAAATTTTTTTAGATTTTTCTTCCGAAGCCCAGTACCAGAAAACCTGATTGGCGATGCCCGAAAAGAGAAACCCGTGGGCGGGGGAAGAAGGCCGGAAAGCGGAATCTCGAAGACCGAAACAGGCCGGCGCCGTCCGGAATGGTTCCTTCTGCCATGCCGCGACTCTACGAAATACGGGATGCTTCCCCCTACATGCCGCCTTTTGCACGAAGCAGCAGCCCTATCAAGGCACATCTTGGGAAAAGAAATGACCACTTGAGTAAAATCGGAATAGAAATTGAGGATTTAGATATATTCCCACAGGGGTTGATTCTCGCTATACTAAATACAGCAAAAGGGCGCAGGATGCGGCCCGCAGAATTACACAATATCTAAAAGGAGGGTTCAAACATGAAGAAGACCTTGGCGATTCTCCTGGTTGTCACTATGATGCTGGCCGGTGCCAGTATTGGCGTGGCGGAGGAAACCATCAACATCACGGTGTTCCACTACATGGCACAGGCTACCAAGCAGGCCGGTCTGGAAGCGATCGAAAGCTCTTACAGCGAACTGCATCCCAACGTTACCTTCACCAACGTATACTATAATCAGGGCACAGACTACTTCCCGCAGCTTTCCACGGCGCTGTCCTCGGGCGACCAGCCCAACATCATCATGGGCAACCCCGGCTTGTATCCCGATCTTGTCAGCGAAGGCTTCGTTATGGACCTGACCGATAACGAAACGATCAAGGCCATGAACCTTCCCTCGGGTGACCTGGGAGACGTAAGCGCCAATGGCAAGATTTACGGCTTCCCCATTGACTTCAAGAGCTGGGGCATCTTCTACAACAAGACCATTTTCGAAGAGCAGGGCCTTGAGGTTCCCACGACGCTGACCGAGCTCAATGCCGTGCAGGATGCGCTGATTGCCGCCGGCATCGATCCCTACGTGCGCAGCTATGCCGATGCCGTGTACGGCGACATCGAGTGCCGCAACACGGTCTGGACTCGTGCGCTGGATGCGGGCGATAACGATGTGTTTGAAAAGCTGATGAGCGGCGAAAAGAAGTTTGCCGATTATCCCTACTTCGCCGAAGCGCTGGAAAACTGGAAGATGCGCATGAGCAAACCCCGCACGGACGACATGAGCAATACGCAGGACATGGGCCTGGAGGTCTTTGCAGCCGGCGGCGCCGCGATGCGCTTTGACGGAACCTGGGCCTATGGCGACATGCTTGCCAAGAACCCTGATTTTGAGATCGGCTTCTTCGTAGCCCCCATTGATGACGAGGGCTCGGCAAAGATGAACGTGCAGGTCGATCAGTCCTTCATGGTTAACCCCCAGGCCGAGAATGCCGACGTGGCGGTGGACTTCATGGAGTACTGGCTCACCCAGGGCATCGCCTGGTCCGAAATTTCCCAGATGCCGCTGAATACCGGCGTTGTGTCTGACAAGCTCGATCCCCTGGTAAGGACGCTGGCTGAGCTCAAGGCTTCCGGCAACATTGCCCACTATGGTGACTTCACCATGCCGCTGAGCACCGCCTTCACCACGGCGTGGCGCGCCGAGCTGACCCGCTTTGCCGAGAGCGTGCTGACCGGTGGCGATATGACGGTTGAACAGTGTATTGAAAACCTGCAGGCCGCCTTCGATGAGGTTATCGAACTGAACTAAGGTAAATGAATCACCGGTTTCTTGGGGCCGCCCGCTTCCGCTGAGGGGCTGGCGGCCCTGCTTGACCCATCATCAAGTAAGGCAGGAGCTGATTTGTTGTGACGGCCATAAATTCTACCCGTCTGGATCGCAAGCGCAAGCTGACCAGATATGCCATTCGAGAACACGGGGGCAATATCCTGTTCATGCTGCCTGCCTTTGCGCTGTTCGCGTTTGTGGTACTGGTTCCCTTTATCCAAAGCATCCCGGTTTCTTTCACCGATAAAAAGGCCATCTTTGCAAAGAGCTGGAATTTTGTCGGCCTGGAAAACTATATCAAACTTTTGAAAAGCTCATCTTTTCAGGATAGTTTCCTGCATACGGCGCATTTTACCGTCGTCTATATCCTTGGCGCAAACGTCCTCGGGCTGGCTTTGGCGCTGATGATCTGGAAAAGCAGCCGCTTTAACAACGTGATCCGTACGCTGCTTTTCATGCCTTTTACGGTGTCCCTGGTTGCCGCCACAAAGGTATGGAGCTATGTGTACACCGATGTGCTTATGCCGCTTACCGGCATGCCCAGTCCGCTGGGAATTTCCTCTCAGGTAATTTATGGCCTTGCGGCCATAGCCATATGGCGTGATATGGGCTATTGCATGCTGATTTATATTGCGGCACTTCAATCCATACCCGGAGAGTATTACGAGGCTGCGCGCGTGGAAGGTGCAAACTTCTGGCATGAGTTCAGGTCCATCACGCTTCCCATGATCGTGCCCGCTATTACGGCAAACGTTACGCTGGTGCTGTCGTGGGGCCTGCGCTGCTTCGACTACTCCCAGATGGTTCTTAACATGAAAGCTGCCAAAACGACCGCCGTGTTCGTATACGAATACATCTTCGGCAACTCGCGGGCGGGACTCGGCCAGGCGGGCGCCATCATCCTTACACTCGTGCTGGTGGTTCTCTCCAACATCGTTACGACCGTGCTTCGCAAAAGGGAGGTTGAGGTGTAATGGCACAGAGCGCCAGAAGCGCATCCGTTTATTTTGGGAAAAACGTCAACCGCACCCGCAGGCGTGGCATGATTCGAGGCGCGGTGCGTGTGATTGTGCTGTTGGTTATTGTCGGCATTGTGCTCACGCCTTTTTATATCAGTCTCCTCTATTCCATCAAAAGCCATTCCGACATCAGCCTCAATCGCCTGGCGTGGCCTGAGGAGCCTACGCTGGATAACTATTCCCGCGTTATTCAGGAAAACAAGTATGTGGCAATCGGCTTTAAAAACAGCATCCTGACCACCATCCCAACCACCCTCATCCTGCTGTTTACCACCTCCATGGCCTCCTATGTGCTGGCACGCTATAACAGCCGGTTCTATAAGGTCATGTATTCCCTGTTTATCAGCGGCGTGCTGGTGCCCTTTCAGTGCATCATGCTGCCTCTGTATGTCAACATCTACAACATGGGACTGGACAGCACAAATCTAGGCTTCATTTTGGCCAGGTCGGGGTTTCAGGTGTCCATCAGCGTGCTGTCGGTCACGGGATTTGTCAAGGGCATCCCACGTGACCTGGAGCAGGCAGCCAATATTGATGGCTGCGGGCGCTTCCGCACCTTCTGGCAGATTGTCTTCCCGCTGATGACCCCCATCAACGTAACCCAGCTGGTGCTCAACACGCTGTTTGTCTGGAATGATTACAGCACCGCCGTTGTTCTTCTGCGAGACGATACCAGCCGAACGCTGCCATTGGCACAGATTATCTACTTTGGTGAGAATATGACAGAATTGAATCTGGCATTTGCATTTTTCATGCTGTCGATGCTTCCCATCCTGATCCTGTATCTGTGCACACAACGGTTTATCGTGGCCGGGATCATGTCCGGTGCAGTAAAGGGATAAGCGAGTTGCAAAAAAGCAGATTGTCTTCGATCTGCTTTTTTTGCTATAATAAAGAAAATCAACCTTGCGGCAATGCCCAAGGGTCCCTTGACGGATCAACGTCCCGGGAGGAGGTTCCATGCTGCTCAAAGTTGTTATCATTGAGGATAATCCCATTACCGTGCGCTCGCTGGTGGAAACAATCAAGTGGGAAACGCTTGGCTGCGAGGTGGCCGGAACTGCGTTGGATGGTGAGGCCGGCTGCCAGCTGATTTTAAGCACAAGGCCGGATATCATTCTTACGGACATACGTATGCCCAAGTGTGATGGGCTGGAGATGATCGAAACCGTGCGGCAGTCCGTGCCGGATTGCAAGGTGATCATCATCACGGGGTACGATCAGTTTCAGTATGCGAGCCGGGCGATCAAACTGGCCATTTTTGACTACCTCCTCAAGCCCATAGACAGTGAAGAGCTGATAAACTGTGTGCGCAGGGCGGTTGACGCCACGCTTAGCAGGCAGGCCATCGATGTGACGCAGCAGCAGGTGGATACGTTGCGCCGCCGTGCCCAACTGTCACTGCTTCTCACCAATCCGTCACAGCATGGACAGGGCGTCCGCGCCATGTTTGTGGAGATGGGCCTGTCCTTTCAATCCTACTATATCATGACCGTGCAGTCGTCGGATGAACGCACGTTTACCCAGGCAGAGCTCAACCATATCGACGGCGTTATCACGGCCATGAAGGTATCCGCCGTAACCATCCTGCTCTATGACACGGTTGTTGCCTTTGTGATGCTGGATAGCGCCGGAGACGGCTGGCAATCCGGTGCCGAGGCGCTCGTGCGCGCCGTCGTCCAGTCCATGGCGGTGCCTGTTTGCATCGGGGTAAGCGAATTGAGCACTTCGCTGCATGCGGTGCGACAAACCTATCATCAGGCGCGTCAGGCGATGTGGCAGGCCGCGCTGGAAACACGCCCCAGCGCCGCGGTGTTCTATGCGGGACCTGAACCCAGCGGAAGGCCCAGTGAGGGAATCACCAATATGAACCATCGCATTGAGGAGCTTATCGACCGGGCGGATCTCAGCGACGAGGCCGCCGCGAGGACAGCGCATGAGCTGGTCGCGCTCAGCGGGCATCAGTACAGCCACCTGCGGGCCATGACCGCCATGTATACCCTGGCGCTGATGAACCGCTGCGCCGTTTCTTCAGGCGTTGAGACCGATGCGGCGCTTTATGGCACCTGGTTTGTTACCAATGAGGCGGATGTAAGGGAGTGCCTTACCAAGCTGCATGGGGCGCTGCGCTCCGCCAGGGAACAGACGCAGCTGTCACTGCTTACGCGCAATGCCATCCAGTATATAAATCTGCACGCGGTGGAGGGGGTCCAGCTGGGCACGGTGGCGGAAAAGCTGAGCGTCAGCGGCAATTACCTTTCCGCCCTGATCCGTAAGGAAACCGGCATAACCTTCCATGAACATGTGCTCAATGCCAAAATGGCGGTAGCGCGCAACCTGCTGGCAGATCCGCGCATGCTGGTGGAAGAGGTTGCCAGGGCTGTGGGATATGGAAACTACATCTCCTTCTATAATGCTTTTAAGCGCTCTGAGCACATGACGCCTACTGAATACCGCAACCGCAGGGTGACTCTATGAAACGACCGCTGAACGGAATGTCTTTCCGCACAAAACTCCTGCTTGCATCCGGACTGACCATTCTGCTGGCTGTAACCATTGTTACGGGTTTGCTCACCTATGAAACAGCGCAGATGACCTCAGGGCTTATGCGGTCCAATCTGGAGTTGCTGACCGAGCAGAGCCTGCGAAATTTCCAGAGCGAAACGGAAGCCATTCAACGCCAGCTTATCAACCAGTTGATTGGCAAGATGGTGCCCAACCATATGTATATGCTGCGCGACATGTCCCCTGGAGAAATTGGCTATTCGGAGAAGGTGCGCGGGCTGGTTGGAGCGCTGAATCAGACGATTTCGCCGACCTGCGGGTATGACCGGATCTACGTGAAACTGTGCAACGGCGTTTCGTTTTCCAGTACCGTTACTTTTGCAGACGGGTTTGTGGAGGCGGCTTCGGCGCTGCTGGCCGGTGAATATGGCGAAAAGACCTATGGAAACGCCCGCTGGACCCGAACGGACGACGGTACCATCTACCTCATACGGGACGTCTATAACCTGGAACCCTTTCAATTTGTAGGCAAGGCAATTGTGCGCGTGCGCGAAGAGCTGTTTGTTTCCCTTGGCAACCATGTACAGGCCATGAATTGTGCCGTGGCGTTTCTCAACGATGCGGGGGAAGCGATTTCCGTAGGGGGAACGGTGGCCGACGGCATGCTGGAGGCGGCGGTGCAAGCTATGCATACAGGCGCTCAGGAACTGCGCCTGGCAGAAACGTATGATCTTTCTGTTCAGGAAAATGACGGATGGACCGCTGTGGGCATGATGCCAAGATCCGCGCTTAACAACATCAATTATTCCGTCGTGCGCACAGGGGTGGTGGTGTCCTTTGCAGCTTTGACGCTCAGCTCCGCCGCCGTAATCATTGTTACCCGCAGAATGACCCGCCAGATGAGTTTGCTTGTGAGCAGCATGGATGAAGTGACCGCCGGCAATCTCGACCTGACCGTCCCCATTTGCAGCAGCGACGAAACCGGCCAGATGTCCGCACATTTCAATACCATGATCGGAAGAATGCGCGAGCTGATGAAGCAGGTTGTGCAGGAGGAGAACAACCGCAACCGCGCGGAATATGCGGCGCTGGAATACAAATACCGCTCGCTTCAGTCTCAGATTAGCCCGCATTTTATCTACAACGCATTGGAAGTCGTCAACGCCATGGGCAAGTTGAACGGAAGCGAAGAGATTTGCAAGGTCGTGCGCTACATTTCCATGTTTCTGCGTCAAAACACGCGCAATATGGAAAAGCGCTTTATTCCCGTCCGATGCGAAATAGACAGTCTGAGCCAGTATGCGCATATTTATGGATATATTTATGGCAATATCCTCTCAACACCGTTTTCGATGGAGCCCGGCACGGAAGAGGCGCTCATTCCCACGATGATCCTTCAGCCCGTGCTGGAAAATGCACTGGTCTATGGCGTACGCTCGGAGCATTCCGTTGTGGCCTTGACCGTAAGAAAGACCCCGGACGGCGATCTTTGCCTGATCGTTGAGGATAACGGTGCCGGCATGCCCCCGGTGATGGTGCAGAAAATTCTTGACGGAGAAGCTCAAGGCACGCCTGAAACCAAGCCGCATCCTTCCTCCGGCGTTGGCGTACGCAACGTGCGCGACCGTCTGGCGCTGATCTACGGGGATAAAATGCGTTTCGAGATTGACAGCACCGTGGGTCAAGGCACGAAAGTGCGCATTACGGTTCCGCTGATCTATTCCGAGGAAGAACTGACACTGGAACCAAAGGCCGGGGAAAGGCCGGCATAAAAACCACAGGATAACAGCCCCAACCGTGCAATGGCAGGACCTATTTTTTGGGAAAGCACGTGCCTATTACAATAAGTTCGGACAGGAGCACCGGACAGCCAGCCCGGTGTTCTTTCCGTCTTATCCGCTAGGGTTTGATGGCCGAAGCTTTTATATTCTGGTCAGGGGTACTGAAAGGGGACAAGGCCGCGCCACAAACGCGTATCGGTCGACCGCCTATGGCGGTTTTTTCCGGCCCTTGCCGAAGCAAAACCCGGATCCCGGGGCGCAAACTTTCCCAATCGCATAACAAGTCCGGGGATACAAAGAAAGTTCGAGGGGCTTGCGCCCTTCGAACCTCTTTGTTGTTGCGGCCCAAACATACGCTATTCTTCAAGCGGGGCACTTTCCCGGGCCCAGTCCGGCCAGGCCGGTCTTTTGGGACCCGAAGCAGCCCAGCGGACGGCATTGAGCAGGACCTGCCTTACCTCGGGCTGATAGTACACGGGATAGGTTTCGTGCCCTGATGAAAAATAAAAGATCCGCCCCTGGCCGCGGTACCAGCAGCAGCCGCTTCTAAGCACTTCTCCGCCCTGGGACGTCGTCAGGAATACCTGCTCGTCAGGTTGTGGAATTTCAAAGTATTCACCGTAGGTTTCGTCCTGCGCAATCGTAAAATACTCGCTGTTCAGCCCTGCGGCGATGGGATGGGCCGGCATGACCAGCCAGACGCGCTGCCATTCGTCATTCTCGCGCCAGCGCAGGCATTGCGTGCGTGTGCCCATCAGGCGGGAAAAAATTTTGCTGGCATGGGAAGAGTGCAGAAGAATCAGCCCCATGCCTTCCAGCACACGCCGCTGAATAAGGTCCACGCGGTCGTCGGCCACCTCTCGCCAGTGCTTATGGCCAAAGTATACCAGCACATCTGCCCAGGCAAGGTTTTCGTCGGAAAAACCCTGCTGCGGGTCCTGCATCACGGCGGTGCGCACGCACATGCCGTCTTGGGCGTCAAACAGATCCGCCAGCGCTCCGTGAATTCCCCGCGGATAAATGCGAGCCTCCGCCTGCACCGCTTCTGGAAGCGGCCTGTTTTCATACCATACCAGCACATTCACAGCTGCTCCACCTCCACCCAGCGGCGCTCGTGGCTGGAACGCACGCACGCCTCGATAAACGCCATCCCCAGGAAACCGTCCCGGAAGCTGGCGCAGGGCATGCTCTGCGTCAGGTAGCTGCCATCCAGAATCGATCGGTAGAAGGCGGCTACGGAATTTCTGAGCGCATCCGGCCAGCCCATCACATGTCCCATGGGGGTTGTCACATAGGGGCGCACCTCCTCCTGGCAGGTGCGAGGATTCATATAGATGGTTTCGTAACCGGTTTCCTTCTTTCCCAAAACAAGCCGGTCAGGCTGCTCCTGACGCCATTCCATGCCGTAGCCCTCGCACCATAGATTGAGGCGCAGGTCGTTTTTATGGCCATTGGCCGCCTTGCTGACGGTAAACTGCCCGGGCAGACCGCTTTTGAAGCGCACCAGAATAAAAGCGGTATCCTCGGTTGTTACAGGATGCCTGGTTCCGTCCGGACCGGTGCGCGTAGGATAGTGGGTATGCAGATCGGCAAACACCTCGCTGACGGGCTCTCCCAGCACAGCGCACGCGGTATCGACCCAATGCACCCCAATGTCCGCCACCGTACGCGATATGCCTGTATTTTCCATGCGCTGCGACCAGTCGGTTTCCCTGGAGGCGGATTCCTGCAGATAGCAGCCGGTCGCCATCAACGCCCTGCCGGGCAGACCGCGCAACAGGCGGGCGCGCATCTCCTGCACGGCGGCATTCATACGGTACTGATGGTTCAGCCCCGCCGCCAGTTTCCGCTCGCAAGCCAGTTTCCAGAGCTCGCGGGCGGTTTGGGCGCTCATGCTCAGGGGCTTCTCGCTGTAGACATGTTTGCCGCAGAGCAGCGCTTGACGGTTGATTTCATCATGCAGGGCATTGGGCGTGCAGTTGTGGATGACGTCGATGGTCGGGTCGTGAAGCACCTCGCGCCAGTCGGTCTCGCCTCTCGGTACGCCATATTGTTCACAGGCGGTACGGACATGATCGGCGTTGTTGTCACAAAGGGCAACGGGCAGCGCCAATGGTACGCGGCGAATGGCATCGATGTGCTGAGGACCGATAAAACCGAGGCCGATAACGGCGGCTCGCAGGGGTTTCAAAGGCGGACACCTCCCTGACTGGTAAAAGAAAAAGTCTCATTAGATGATGCTTAGATTATAAACAAAAGCTGAATCGCCTTACAATGCATCAAGTTTCCGAATTTATTGCATAAAACCCGCCGTTGCGCCATTTCGGGTCAACATAATGAATTTGATTTAGAAAATGATGAAGTTAAGATATTGTCAGCTGAAAACGGTACTTTTACAATAGAATCAGGATTGTGTTCCGGGACAATACAGGTGAAAGAAGGATGCGCAATGCTTCAATACAATGTCAAAATCGGCCTGGCACCCATGAGACGCGACGTAACGCCGCGCCCCGGCATCTTCAACTGGGAAAAAGCGGAAGAACGCGGTCATCGGATTGTTGCCTATATTCGAGAGCATTTTACCGACGATAAGGTGAGTTTCGTAGACCTGGAAGGAATCAACCCTGTCGATGTCATGTACTGCGATGAGGATGCGCAGAAGGTGATCGACCGCTTCAACGCCGAAAAGGTAGACGCGGTGCTCATCATTAACTGCAACTTTGGCAACGAGGAAATTGCGGCACAGGTGGCGCGCGGCGTTGGCAAGCCGGTATGCATCTGGGCGCCGATTGACGACAGCTTTCTGCCGGACGGCACCCGCTATACCGACAGCCAGTGCGGCATCTTTGGTGTCAGCCGTCAGCTTCAGCGCTTTCATATCCCCTTCAGCTTCATCGAAACATGTGCGGTGGAGAGCGATACGTTTGCTTCTTCCTTCGCCCGCTTCGTTTCCGTCAGCTGCATGGTGAAAAATTTCCGCGGCATGCGCATTGCTCAGGTGGGCATGCGTCCCAAGCCGTTCTGCTCGGTTATTTTTAACGAGGGCGAGCTGATGGAGAAGTTTGGCCTCAGCATTATCCCCGTCAATATGGCAGTAATCATCGATAAATATCAGCAGATCCTCCGGGAGCGGGACGCCGAGCTGGAGGAGGGAGCCAAACTGTTGGCTTCGCGCTACGAGATGGACGATCTCACGCCTCCGCTGCTCAAAAAGGTTTATGCCTTTGTGCCGCTTTTCAAATGGGTATTTGAAACCTATCACGTTCAGGCCGTGAGCGCCGAATGCTGGACAGCCATGCAGCTGGGTGTGGGCGCGATGCCCTGCACGGCATACAGCATTCTGGCAGATATGGGCTACATTATCGGCTGCGAAAGCGATCTGCACGGCACCATCACCATGGCGCTGCTTTCCTGTGCCACCCTGGGACGGAAGGTTCCCTTCTTCGGGGAGTTTACCGTGCGCCATCCGGAAAACAAAAATGCCGAACTGCTCTGGCACTGCGGTCCGTTTGCTTACAGCCTGAAGAAAGAAGGCTGCCCCTGCAAGAACGTCAACATGCGCCAGTGGTTCCAGGTTCGGGACGGACAGTACACCGTCGCACGCTTTGACCAGGACGACGGAGACTACCGGCTGCTGGCAGGCACCTGCAAAACCACGGAGGGACCTTATACCTTCGGCACCTATCTCTGGGGCGAATTTGCCAATCTGCCCGCATGGGAACGAAAGCTCGTCGAAGGTCCCTACATTCACCACATGGCTGAGATCGAAGGCGATTGGACCCAGGAGCTGCGTGAGTTTTGCAAGTTTGTGCCCGCGCTGACGGCGGATGAGGTCAATGAATAAAACGGCCTGTAAGGAGGGCTCCCAATGCTGACAGATATGAAAACCCTGCTCAAGCGGGCAGAAGAGGCGAAATGCGCAATCCCGGCATTCAATGTTTACAACGGCGAAACGGCGCTGGGAATCATCCGCGCTGCGGAGGAGGCCAACGCCTGTGTGATCTTGCAGATGTACAGCCGGTTGTTCATGAGTGAAGAGGCCGAGTTTATCTCCCCCGCGATTCTGGCGGCGGCGCAGAGGTCGAAGGTGAAGCTGTGCTACCACCTGGACCATGGAAGCTGCGACGAGGCGGTATGGCGGGCTGTGCGGTTTGGGTGCACCAGCGTTATGCGTGACGCAAGCGCCCTGCCGCTGGAGGAAAACATGGCGGTGCTCAAAAACGTAACCCATTACGCGCACGACCTGGGCATTGACGTGGAGGGAGAGCTTGGACACATTGGTTCGGCCGCGGAAGGCGTATCCCAGGAGTACACGGATGTGAAGGAAGCCGTGCGGTTCGTGGAGGAAACAAACGTAGACGCACTGGCCGTTATGGTGGGTACGGCACACGGGCATTACCGCCAGGCACCGGTCATTGCGACTGACCGCATCCGCGAAATTGCGCAGGCTACGGCAACGCCCCTGGTGCTGCATGGCGGCAGCGGTGTGCCTGACGATCAAATGATTCAGGCGGTAAAGGCGGGAATACGGAAGGTCAACTTCGGAACCGACGTATGCTGCGCGCTGCTGGACAGCATCCGGCAGGTGGACCCCAAAATCATTGCTGTGGATGTTTTCATGAAGGAGCCCGTGCAGGCGGTCAAACGGTTTGCACTTGAGAAAATACGCCTGCTGGGTGCGGAGGGAAGCAATGGCTAAGCAGTGGCCCCAAATGATTGGCATCGGCTCCACCGTCTATGACACGTTGATGATGGTGCCGCGCTTCCCGGAGGAGGACACCAAGCTGGAAGGGCTGGAAACGAAGGTGCAGGGCGGAGGCCCCTGCGCAACAGCATTGGTGGCGGCCCGGAAGCTGGGAGTGAGCTCGGCGTACATGGGAACCATCGGGGATGATCCGTTTGGGCGCTATATGCTGGAGGACCTGGAGCACTGGGGCGTGGATACGGACTACGTGCGCCGTGTGCCCGGTGTGGTCAGCTTTCACGCGGTGGTGTTTTTGAACACGCAACGCAACACGCGCACGTGTATCTGGAATCGCGGAACCGTACCCCAGCCGCTGCGCGAGGACGTGAATGAAGAGGCCCTGAGCCACGCGAAGGTGCTGCATCTGGACGGTCACATGCTTGAAGCGGCCATAGTGGCGGCGAAACTGTGCCATACCTATGGGGTAAAGGTCAGCCAGGACGCGGGTGGAACATACCCGGGGGTGGAAGAATTGTTGCCCTATGTGGACTGGCTGATCCCATCGGAGGAGTTTGCCC
>ENA-ORNY01001074-ORNY01001074.1-human-gut-metagenome-genome-assembly--contig:-NODE-1074-length-16501-cov-2.834489_pt1 | contig 16501 bp, 17 predicted proteins | sample MGYA00242122_ERZ509036 | MGnify/ENA primary metagenome ERZ509036 (study PRJEB26280, sample SAMEA2338696) | human gut metagenome | biome: human gut; feature: human-associated habitat; material: faeces... | reverse complement strand
CTCATGAAGACCCTCCGTCAGGCAGGCTACGGCCCCGAGGATGTGGTCAAAGTCAACGTCTGGCTGGACGATCCCCGCGATTTCGCCATCTTCAACCGCATCTACAGCCAGTATTTCTCCATCGAACACGCCCCGGCCCGCGTGACCGTGCAGGGGCATATGATGAACGATTTCAAGGTCGAGATGGACTGCGTGGCCTGCAGGTAAGCGGTATCATGTTAGAGCAATGATTACTCGAGGGGAGATTTGATGCAGCCCACCAACAACCACGCCACCGACATGGGGGCAACGGAGATATTCCGCATGCCTTCCGCAGACGCCACCGTCCCCGACCTCATGGCCGAGGAGAAGCCCGCTCATCCCACGCTGACCATCGTCAAGGGGCCCCAGATTGGCGAGACGTTCGAGCTTGACGCCCCCATCATCACCCTGGGTCGCGACCCCCGCAACAGCGTCTTCCTGAACGACATGACCGTCTCGCGGCACCATGCGAAGATGGACCTCTCGGCCTGCCCGCAGGGAAGGGCGACTGTCGAGGACCTCGGGTCCCTCAACGGCACCTGGGTCGACGGTGCCATCGTGAGCAAGGCTTCCCTCAAGGACGGCTCCACAATCCAGATCGGGACGTTCCGCATGGTGTTCCACACGAACGCACGTCCGCGCAGGATCGACGCCGAGGGCTAGGCCATGCCTGACGCCGGATACCTCACCATCGGCAAGGTCGTGAAGCGGCTGCAAGGCCTCTATCCCGACCTCACCATATCGAAGGTCCGCTACCTCGAGGACGAGGGGCTTCTCAACCCGTCGCGCACTCCGGGGGGCTACCGCCTCTACTCGCAGCGTGACATAAAGCGTCTCGAGACTATTCTCTACCTGCAGAAGAACCGCTTCCTTCCGCTGTCGGTGATCAAGGACGAGCTTGAGCGCGAGGATGCTGGAGAGCCTCACTCCGCTGCGGCAGAGTCGGCGGTCGAGGCCTCTCTCGTTGGCCCCGTGGACGAGGAGGTCGCGGAGAAGCTCCACCCCCTCGATAGGATGCCCGAGGTCGCAGGGGTCTCTGTGAGCTTCGTGAGGCAGCTCTCCGAGGCCGGCGTCATCACGCTCAAGCGCTCACCGCATGGGCGAGACCTCGTCGACGGCCATGACATCGGCCTCATCCGTACCTGTGACGAGCTTCGGCACTACGGGATAGGGCCCAAGAACCTGCGGCAGTACGTGAACTCGGCAAACCGCGAGTCTGCCATGTTCGAACAGGCGCTGGTGGTCTATGCAAAGAAGGGCGGCGGCGTCGAGACGGAGGTCACCGACGAAGCCCGCGAGCGCTTCGATCAGGCCTTCTCGCGCATGCTTGCCCTTACCGACGTCGTGCGCACCGAGCTTATCCGCCGGCTTGTGCATCATTCTTTCAAGGACATGGATAGCTAGAGCATGGCCAATCCCTGTCATAGCACGCTCAGAAGCAACGAGGAAAGGAACCGCACGTGTCTGATTTCGACTACGAGAGCCGCATCGTGAGCATTCCCGACTACCCTGAGAAGGGCGTCATCTTCAAGGACATCACCCCGCTGTTCGCCGACCCCGACGGCCTCGTGCACCTCGTTGACGACATCGCTGACCACTTCCTCGGCCGTGGCATCACCAAGGTCGTAGGCGCCGAGGCGCGCGGCTTCCTCGTAGGCGCACCAGTTGCCTACAAGCTTGGGGCCGGCTTCGTCCCCGCGCGCAAGCCCGGCAAGCTTCCCCGCGAGGTGTACTCCCAGTCCTATACGCTCGAGTACGGCACTGACGAGCTGCAGATTCACAAGGACGCCCTCTCCTCGGACGACGTCGTCCTCATCGTCGACGACCTCGTGGCCACGGGTGGCACGGCGGCGGCAACTGCCAAGCTCGCAGAGCAGTCCGGAGCCCGCATCGAGGGATTCTCGTTCATCCTCGAGCTCACGTTCCTGAACCCCCGCGAGGTCATCGCCAAGGATTACCCCAACCAGGAGGTTTACACGCTCATCCCCGTCAAGTAGCCACACGTGCTCTTGTCACAAGATACTTGGCCGCTCGCGAACGTGGGCGGCCAAGTTGCTATTTCATGCTTGTTTTGCTTGGCCCCACGAGAGCCTTCTGCCCATCGTATGGAAAGACGTGCCGTTCGCAGGCGCCTGGCGTAGAATGGACCCCAAGCGTCGAAAGGACTTACGCAATGACCCATGCAAGAAGAATCGTCACAGCGGGACTGGTTCTTGCCCTTGCCACGCCATGCACGCTCTCGCTTGCGCCAACCATCGCCATGGCAAGCCCGCAGGATGACCTCGCCGCTGCTTCAGCCAAGCTCGACTCCCTCGGCACCGCACTCTCCTCTCTGCAGGAGCAGCTTTCCTCCGCCACCTCAGAGCTCGAGCAGACCGGATACGAAATAGCCAACACCGAGCAGCAAATCTCAGACACGCAGACGCAGTTGGACGAGAAGCGCCAGGAGCTTGGCACGCGCATGAAGAGCTCGTACAAGTCTGGCCCCTCCAACGCGCTCGACCTGATTCTCTCCTCCGCCTCCTTCGAGGAGCTCTCGTCAAACATCTACTACCTCGACAAGGTCTCCGAGTCCGATGCCGAGGCAATAGCCGAGGTCCAGACCCTCTCAAACCAGCTCGAACAGCAGAAGAGCGACCTTGAGCAGCAGCAGGCGGACCAGCAGTCCCAGGTGGACAGCCTCCAGTCGCAGACTACCGACTACCAGAACCAGGTCGCCGAGGCTCAGGCGTACTACGACTCCCTCAACGAGGAGGTCCAGGCACAGCTCGCGGCTGAGGCTGCCGCAGCTGCAGAGGCCGAGGAGCGGAGCTCCGTCACCACGGTCGTCCAGGCCATCCAGACCCAGGAGACCATCAACTCGAACGGCGGAGACACCACCCAGAACGCCTCGAGCAACAGCAACAACGGCGGCACCATCTCCAATACGGGAAACACCTCAAACGGAGGGTCGAGCAGCAACACCAACTCGAGTTCGAGCAACACCTCGAACTCGAACACCAACACGAACAGCAACTCGAACTCCAACGGCAGCTCCCACTCAAGCAGCAGCACGAGCACGTCCAACGTTCCTTCGGGCGGTGGGGTCTCCGCAGCGCTGGCGCTCGTCGGCCATCCCTATGTGTACGGAGCGACCGGACCCAACGCGTTCGACTGCTCCGGCCTCGTGTGCTACGTCTACGGCTATGCACGTGGGCGCACCACGTACTCCATGATCAACTCCATCAAGGCGAGCGGTGGCTGGAAGACGAGCATCGACCAGCTCTCGTATGGTGACCTCGTCTTTGAGTACGGCGGAAGCCACGTTGGCATCTACCTCGGCAATGGCCAGATTGTCCATGCGGCCAACCCGTCATCTGGCGTCATCGTCGGCGGCATCTACGGCTTCTATGGCGGCGGCTCGTACTAGGATGCTCTGTTGGAGAAGCGCACTCTTGGCGCCCCCGTAAGGGGGCGCTTTTTTGTGACGCTGGCAGGTACGAGCAACGGGGTTAAAGAGTAAGCTTGTTTGTGCCGTTCACGTGTTAGTGGTGAGGAAAGTGGTGGTTTGCGGATGACGGAGCGCGCAGCGCGCAGGCTTACGGTGGGGCGTCATCTCTCGAGACGCTTCCAGGTAAACCTCGTGGGGGAGGGAGCGCTCGCGGGTCTGCTCGGCGGAGGCGTGGTTACTCTCTATCGCCTTGCGCTCTCACTTGCCGAGAAGGGACTTCGCTCTATAACGGGTGAGTTCGCTGGCCATGCCATTCTCATGGCCGCGTGGTTTGCCATTCTTGCCGTTATTCTCGTGGTTGTCTCCAAGCTCCTGCTGTGGGAGCCATACACCCAGGGAAGCGGCATCCCACAGACGGATGCCGAGGTAATCGGGCGCATAGACATGCCGTGGCACCGTGTCATCGTAGCCAAGTTCGCCGAGGGGACCCTCTGTGCCTTCGCGGGTCTCTCGCTTGGTCGCGAGGGCCCCTCTGTGCAGCTCGGAGGCATGTCCGGCAAGGCCGTTGCCCGGATGCTCAAGCGCAGCAGGGGAGAGGAGCGCCTCCTGGTGACCTGCGGTGCCGCCGCCGGCATGTCTGCGGCATTCCACGCGCCACTCACAGGCGTCCTCTTTGCAGTCGAGGAGATCCACAAGGGCTTCAACGCACCGCTCATCGTCTCCGTCATGACCGCCTCGGTGGTGTCCGACTTCCTTGTCTCACAGGTCCTAGGGGTACGGCCGGTTCTCAGCCTTTCCTTTGCGGCAGACCTCCCTCACATAGACTACGCACTCGTTGTGGTCCTCGGGCTCGCCTGTGGCATCCTCGGGGCACTGCACAACAGCGGAATGTTTCTTGCCCAGCGCCTGTACGGCAAGATCGACCGCCATCTCCCGTATGCACGGCTCGCCATTCCATTCGCGCTCTCTGGCGTTGTCGCGTTCACGTTCCCACAGCTCATGTGCGGTGGAGATGCCATCGTGGAGACCATACAGCAGACGGGTGGCCTTGCATGGTGGGCAATCATGGGGCTGCTCCTTGGAAAGTATCTCTTCACCACAATCTGCTTTGCCTCCGGCGCTCCCGGAGGAACCCTCTTTCCTCTCGTTGCCATGGGCTCGCTCGTTGGCGGGCTCTTCGGTGTAATCGCGATCAGCGCCCTGGGGTTGCCTCAGGCATACGTCGTGAACTTTGTGGCACTGGGTGTCGCCGGGTGCTTTTCTGGCGTTGTGAGGGCCCCCGTGACTGCCGTCGTACTTGTATTCGAGCTCACCGGCTCGCTCGACTCGCTGCTCTCCGTCTCGATCGTTGCGATTCTCGCATACGTCACGGCAAACGTGCTTCGTGTCGACCCCTTCTACGAGCACCTGCTTGCCGCGCTTCTTGGCGTGACACCTGACGACCCCATGGTCAACGGCGAGGCAGGCGAGAAGATCCTACACACCTACACGGTAGGCGCCGGAGCACGAATCGAGGGGCTGCTCATCAAGGACATCCCCTGAAGCGAGAATATTCCGTTCGAAAATTTCCGCGTATCCGGCTAAGGAGTTAACCCCTTCTTGAATACGGGCTCCACCCGAATCATGGCGCTCGACGAGCTTCTCATCATCATGGACACGGACACCGAGAGCGACGCAAGCCTCAAGCTGCAGCAGATGACGAGGGCTGGCATCGACACGCAATGGACTCCGCCCAGCATGCGGTAACGCTTTCTGGATTAACGTGGCGTTATGTTTTTTAAGCAGGGGGGGTATTCGGTTACGCTAGTGGGCTGAGCGCACCATGCCTTGTACAGACCATCACCATTTACCTGGTTTGAGAACCAGACGTCGATGCTGTCTCCGTCATGGTATGTGGCGAGGTTCTGACGCATGGTCCATGCAGAGAGATCGAACGAATACGAGTTGCCGGCAGTGATTCCAATATCTTCTGCATTTGGCGACGGCGCGCTCACGGCGATGGTAACGATGCTGTTCTCAACGTCGATGGAGTCAATTGTCCCTTCGCACGAGAAGACCGGCGAGGGGGATATGTTGCGTGCCTCTGCTAGTTCTGGAGTTCGCGCGGCAGGGGATTGCGAGGTCTTGAAATCGATGCAGTATCCCGGACGAGCACCTTCCTCGCCGACGTCGCCGTGGATGTAGCCAATCGTGACTTCCTGCCCAACGTCAGAAGCATAGAACTCTTCGCTGCTACGAAAGACAAAGCGCATGGGATCCTCGGAAAACGTGCAGTCGCTATCCATGCCACTTACTTGGATAGATAGGGCACGTGCCTCAGGCTCAACAGAGACCACCGTCCCCGAGACGTAGTCCAGGTGGGCATTTGAGAAGTTTCTAGGTGGTAGGGTACGCACGAATATCCAGGCGATGAGGGACCAAAGAACAATGACCAATACGATCGAGCCGTGGCGCAGCTTCTGAGAGTCCATGACATTGCCTCCGCAAGCCCCGGGTTGCCCTAAGCACTAAGCACTAATCAAATGGTCTCATATCAAGCAACAAACGGAGAGATTCGCCCTAAACGTATGGACAAGCGGTCAACCCTGACATCGCGACGATGCGGTGAGAGCGTGGAGCGGAGGAGGGCCGGACGGGCATTGACCGCCGTCCTCGTCACATACTACCTCAGTGGTTTCTTCTTTACTTTACATAAGATATATTATCGAGCTTATTTTTACCCGCGCATCTGTGCCCCAATGAATTAGGCCCCGTCAAAATAGCTGTGCCTCCAGCAGATGCTATGACCTACTGGAGGCACGTTGTTAATCCTCGAGGGACTCCGAGCCTTTTGTCAGCCCATCTGTGCTGAATTAGCCCTCAACAGGCCTACCGAGAAATGCTGCAGCACTGTTCGCGGCGATGGCACCATCTGCGGCAGCCGTCACAATCTGCCTGAGCGGAGTCTTGCGAACGTCACCGGCGGCAAACAGCCCCGGCGTCCTTGTCGCCATGCGCTCGTCGGTGATGACATAGCCCGCTGGGTCGACGTCCACCAGATCACGCACGAGCGCACTTGCGGGAACCCTGCCGACAAAGACGAAGATTCCGAACGAACCCTCCTCGTATGTCTCTGTCGACGTCTCACGAGTCTCGTTGTTCCTGAAGGTAATGCTGCTCGGAAGTTCGTCTCCCCCGATGGAAACAATACTCGTAAGGTACCTAACTGTTACCTTCTCGTTCTCCTCGAGTTCCTTCGCTACTGCCGCCTGAGCACGCAGGTGGTCTTTGCGAACAATGAGAATAACCTCGTTAGCGAAACGAGTGAGGAACAATGCCTCCTCGGCAGCAGAGTTGCCGCCGCCGACAACATAGACGCGTTTGCCCCTATAGAACATGCCATCGCAGGTGGCGCAGTACGAGACGCCATGCGAGGCAAACTTTTCCTCGCCATCGAAGCCGGCCCTACGGGGCGTAGCTCCACCTGCAAGAATGACGGAACGTGCTGTGAGAGTTCCATCTGGCGTAACGACGCTGAAGAGGCCGTCCTCTGCAGAGCGGGATATGTCCGTAACCTGCCCCATGCGGACCTCAGCACCGAGGCCTGTCGCCTGAGACCGCATTGCCTCGGAGAGCGTGTACCCGTCGGTGTGCGGAAGTCCCGGATAGTTGTCTATCTCGCTCGTGAGGATGGTCTGACCTCCAAACGCCTCCTGCTCGAGCGTCACCGCGTCGAGCAGCGAACGCTGCGCGTAGATTGCCGCAGTAAGACCGGCTGGTCCTCCACCAACAATGACAAGGTCCTTTACCTGCTGCTCATTGCTACCCATGTCAATCCAATCCGACCGGTGGACAGGAGCTGGGACTCCCCCGGTCTGTCTCGTCATGCTTGCTTGCCTCAGCTATACCCAAGTTGCGCAGTAGCATATACGGATGCTTGAGCAAGACGAAAATCCCCACGGCAGGCCGTGTTGACTTGCCGTGGGGTGAAGAAATCGCTCAGAGACAACTGCTTGAGGTCCCGAGACTTACTTCTCGATCACTTGAGACGATGCGTCCCGAGAACTATGAGACTCGGCGGCCTTCTCGGATGCAGGCATGGGAAGTACAAGGTTCATGAGAATTCCCACGAGCGTCGAGGTAGCCATACCGGGAAGCGCGTACTGGCCGATGGGGATTGAAATGCCAGAGGTCTCCATGCCAACGCCAAGAATGATGACAACAGAGGCGATCATGAGGTTTCGATTAATGCCAAAGTCCACCTTGTTGGTCACGAACATCCTGAGGCCGTTCGAAGCGATGAGGCCAAAGAGCAGGAGGCTAACACCACCCATGACGGGTGAAGGAATCGAACGGATGAGTGCGGAAAGCTTAGGGCAGAAGCCACCAACGATCAGGGCGAACCCTGCTGCATACCAGAACACCTGTGTGGAGTAGACGCGTGTGACGCTCATGACGCCGATGTTCTCAGCATAGGTCGTGGTGGGAGGACCGCCAAGAAAACCGGAGATGACGGTGGAGATGCCGTCACCAGCGAGAGAGCGCGGAAGCATGGGTCGATAGTCCTTGCCAACAATCTCGCCAACGGCAAGAAGATGGCCTATGTGTTCGATCACAACGACAAGGGCAACGGGGCCGATGAGGGCAACGGCACCCCAGTCCCAGATGGGGTGCTGGAACGTGGGAAGTCCAACCCAAGCCGCGTCAACGACGGGCTGGAAGTCGACGAGACCGCAGACAAGGGAGACGACGTATCCCAGGATAATGGCAAGGAGAACCGGAACCGTGCCGATGAGCCCTCCCATACTGGAGAAGATCACCGCCGCAAAGAGCGTGACGGCAGCAATTATGGCTCCAAGCCCATAGAAGACAGAGGAGCCGTCGGCAGCAGTGGTCTGGAAGGCCATGCCGGCAGCAGTGGCAGAGAGGCCAACACCGATGACAACCATGACCGAGGCAACAAGGACCGGCGGAAGCAGCCTATCAAGCCAGCCAGTGCCAACAAGCTTGATGATGCCTGCGACGGCGAGAAAGACGAGTCCTGCTACGACAACGCCTGAAAGGGCGGCATTGAGCCCGTGCGTTGCCCCAATGATCACTATCGGGCTGATAAAGGCAAAGGAGCTACCAAGGTAGCTGGGAATCTTGTTCCTCGTGACGAGCAAATAGCAAATGGTTCCGATGCCAGAGCACATGATTGCCACGTTTGGGTCAAGTCCCGTGAGAACCGGGACCAGAACAGTCGAGCCAAACATGCTCATCATGTGCTGGATTCCCAGAGGAATCGCGCGGGAGACCGAGACCCGGTCATCTACGCCGATTATTTCTCGTTCGTGTCGTTGCATGCGATAGACCACGCTCCTTGTTCTGCCTCTCAGACGAATGGACGAATCTGAAAAACCATGTTGACGAATTATTAAACCCCAAGATACTACATGGGGACTCGGAGTCTTCTCCGAGTCCCCGCCAAGTCCCCTCAAGGATTGTTACAGCCCAATTGGCATCCCTAGGAGAGAAGGAAGTAGACAAGGAAGGCCGCCGCAGAGACCCACATGAGCGGCTTTACCTTCTTGATACGACCAGTAACGACCGCGACGATCACATATGCAATGAAGCCCGTGCCGATGCCGTTGGAGATCGAGTAGGTAAAGGGAATGCCCGCGATGACCATGAAAGCAGGGAACCCCTCGAGAAGATCGGTCCAGTCGATGTCGACCACATCGGTCATCATCAAGAAGCCAACGATGACGAGTGCACCACAGGTAGCAGCACTGCTCACAATAGAGATAACAGGCGCAAAGAAAGCCGCGATGATGAATAGGATGCCGGTGAACACCGAAGTGAGGCCGGTGCGTCCGCCATCAGCGGCACCAGAGGCAGATTCGACAAAGGTCGTAATCGAGGAAGCCCCCACGAAACCGCCAACCGCTGCTGCGGCAGAGTCTGCGATGAGGATCTCGCGGATGTTCTCGACCGTGCCATCCTCGTTGAGGAACTCGCCTTGCTTTGCCACTGCCATCGCCGTCCCCATGGTGTCAAAGAAGTCAGACATCATGAGAGAGAATGCGAACACGAGCAGAATTGGGGTCGTAAGGACTTTGACCACGGCGATGGTACCCGTGGAATCAGACATGAACGGAGCGCCAAACGAAGAGAAGTCCAGAGCAGAGACGATGCCTGAGGGCATCTGCGTTACGCCAAGAGGAATACCGCAGAGCACGGCGATGACGATGCCGATAAGGAGCGAGCCCTTGACGTTCATGGAGTAGAGGATGACCGTCGCCACGATGGAGATGAGACCAACGATGAACTTTGGACTGGTGACATCTCCAAAAGCAACCATGGTGGACTCGTTGGCAACGATAATCCCGCCATCTGCCAACCCGATCATCGCGATGAAGAGGCCAAGACCAACGGAGATTGCATGCCTGAGCGATACTGGAATGGCGTCCATGATGGCCTCGCGAAGCCCGCAGAGAACCAACAGGAGAATGGCGCAGCCCTCAACGAATATCACGGCCATCGAGACCTGCCAGTCTGCACCGTTGATCGCTGCCAGGGTAAAGGCAACAACGGCATTGATGCCCATGCCAGAAGCGCAGGCAAGCGGCCGGTTCGAAAAGAGGCCCATGATAATCGTCATGATGCCGGCGCCAACGCAGGTCGAAGTGACGGCTGCGTTCATGGGAACGCCGGCGGCAACCAACAGGGAGGGGTTGACTGCAATGATGTACGCCATTGCAAGGAAGGTCGTAAGGCCGGCGCGAAGCTCCTGACCGGTGGACGAACCTCGCTCCCCCATCTTGAAGTACTTCTCCATGACTCCCGTCCTTTCTTCTCGTAAGCTCAGAACCCCTTCAACCGGCTACCAAAGATACAGAGGAGACGGGACAAGCAAAGGCAGAGGGGAAGCACCTAGACACCGCTAGAGCCAAAGCCACCAACACCACGATCGGTTGCGTCTAGCTCGTCGACCTCCTCGAGGCGGACGACGGGAACCTGCTGGATAACAAGCTGTGCGATTCTTTCGCCCCGGTCAATGTGAATGCTTTTCTCGGGATCGAGGTTGATAGCGCAGACCTTAAGCTCGCCACGGTAGTGTGCGTCGATAAGTCCTGGGGTGTTTGCCATCGACAGGCCCTCGCGCAAAGCCAGGCCGCTACGCGGTTGTACGAAACCGGCGTACCCCTCTGGGATGGCGATGGCGAGGCCAGTCCCGACGAGCCTTCGCTCAAACGGTGCAAGCGTAACGTCCTCGTTTGACCTCAAATCGAGGCCCGCGTCACCTTCGTAAGCGTAAGTGGGAAGCTCAACCGACGGGTCCAAGCGCTTGATTGGAAGCTTGATGGTGCTCTGGGTCATTTGGTGAGACTCCTCAACTCCTCGCTAAACTCATCGACATCCTTGAAGTCGCGATACACGGAGGCAAAGCGAATGTACGCGACCTTGTCCACCTCGACCAAGCGCTTGAGGACCATGCTTCCCAGGTCGTGCGAGGAGACCTCGTTAAGGCCCTCGTCTCTCAACTCGGACTCAATGTCGTCAATGAGTCTGTCGAGAGACTCCACTGGAACGCTGCGCTTGACGGTTGCCGCCAGAAGGCCGCGCATGAGCTTCTGCCTATCGAACGTCTCTTTACGCCCATCCTTCTTTATCACAAGGAGTGGCATTTCCTCTCGCCGTTCATACGTCGTAAAGCGATAGCCACAGCGAACGCACTCGCGACGACGACGAATTGCATCATTGCTTTCGGATGGCCTTGAGTCGACGACCTTGGACTCCTCGCAGCCGCATTTTGGACAGCGCATCGATCCTCCTAATGGACTTCCATTAGGAACTTAACACAAAGTGTCCAAATATCCATCGCGAAGATGTAGAGGACCCAAACTTGCAACTGACAACGGGCAATTGATCAACGAGGAAGGGAGTGCGGATAGAACGCACGCCCAGGCGAAGTTCTATCTAGAAACGGGCACCTCTATCGCCTGCCCGGGAACAAGGTTCGAGCTGCTAAGGGAATTCTTCTCAGTAATCCACTGCACAAGCTCTGAGGTGGAATAGCCATCGACGGGATGTTCGGACGCTAGGCCCCAAATCGAGTCCCCGGACTCCACAACAACCTCCTGGCCAGGCAGTGCCGAGAGGGCAGCATCTCTCCTCGCCGAAACCAAGGCATTTCCAGCAAAGAGAGCGACCGCCAAACCAAGGCCAACAAGAACCGTGCAGACAATGACAGTAAGCAAATCTCCTCGTGTGGTGGCGACCACAACGGAATCCTGGCCCCGACTCTCGAGGCCCTGCCCCCTCCCCTCATCGAGAACAGTCGTGCCTGTTCCGCCCTCAAGAAGCGTGAACACTGGATACGAAGGAACGAGAGCCGAAGATCCCTCGGTGCGGTAGGTACGATAACCACTTGCCATGACGTGCTCCCCTCTCGCTTGTTTGCTGGGAACGTTTATACCGAACGCACGCGACACAAATTAGAGCCTTGCGTTTGCCATCGAACATCTGTACTCTAGTATCAGCGTACATTTGTTCGTGTCAAGCCAGATTCGAACATTTGTTTGCAATGATTTGAAATCACAGGTATCATGGGACCCAGCGAGAGGAGACGCCATGTCTAAGGGAAAGCTCAGCAAGCGCCAGAAGGCCATCTATGACTTCATCTGCACGTACACGGACGAGCACGGCTACCCTCCCTCGGTGAGGGAGATTGGCGCGGCAGTCGGCCTGGCATCCCCCTCTACCGTTCACATGCACCTCAAGGTCCTCGAGGAGCTTGGACTCATCAGCAGGGACCCTAAAAAGCCGCGAACGATTGAGGTCGTTCCAGACAAGCAGGTCTCTGAGGATGGAAGCGCTCAGACCAAGCTCGCCACGGTACAAGAGGACGTTGACAAGAACACCATCACGCTCCCACTTGTTGGACGCGTTGCCGCAGGCGTTCCCATACTTGCTGAGCAGAACGTCGAAGAGACGCTCGCTCTTCCCACGAGCATTGTTGGAGACTCAAGCTCCTTCATCCTCAAGGTTCGAGGCGAGTCCATGATCAATGCAGGCATCTTTGATGGTGACTACATCGTTGTGAAGGAGCAGCACGATGCTCACGACGGCGAGATTGTCGTGGCGCTCATAGATGACTCAGCAACGGTCAAGACGTTTTACCGCGAGAAGGACCGTATTAGGCTACAGCCCGAGAACGACAACATGAGCCCCATCTATGCCGAGAATCCTGTCATCCTCGGGCGCGTGACTGCGCTCATTCGAAGCATCTCTTAGCATGATGAAACCCTCGTCATCAGATGCTGTTGCTGAAGGTGGATTCGATGTCCAGTCAGATGTAGTGCCAAATCGAATTGGTATTTTCGACACAATCCGAGGGTTCTCGGTCATGTCGATGGTGCTCTTTCACCTTTGCTACGACCTGCGCTTTCTCGCCGGCGCAAACCTTGACTGGTTTGCCCCTCCCCTGCAGGACATCTGGAGGGCGAGCATCTCTTGGACGTTCCTCTTCATTGCCGGCTGCATGTGCACCCTCTCAAGGAATAATTTGAAACGCGGGCTCTCCTATGGCGGAGTTGCGTTTGCAATTTACGCTGTGACGCTTCTTGCTCGCGTGGATGTCCCCATTTCGTTTGGAATCATTTATTGCATGTCTGCATGCACCCTGGTGGCATATCTGCTCGAGAGGCTCGGATGCCTGCCAGCAGGGCCACTTGCCGCATGCATCCTTTTTCTCTGCTTCATATTCTTCTTGGGGCTTTCCTCAGGAAGCGTTGGCATAGGTGATTTCTCTCTTCGGCTTCCCCATTCCATCTACCAGGTTCATGGGTTTGCGTGGCTAGGCATCCCAGGGCCAGGCTTCTCATCCGGAGACTACTATCCCCTCGTGCCGTTCGTCTTCATGTATCTTGTGGGGGCCTCGATGGGTGGCTGGTTCAAGAGGCGGGGCTACCCAATGTGGGCACGCCAGGCGCGCGTGCCCATCTTGAACTTCGTGGGACGTCACGCACTTCTCGTTTATGCGATTCACCAGCCAGTTCTGCTCCTCCTTACCGGAGTGCTGTAGCAGAAGCCGGGACATCTTGCCCGAACGACTCATCAGGCACCACGTAGGGGGCAAGCGTCGAGCGCATCCTCTCGGATGCACTCACCGTAGCAAGGAGGCCCCTCTCCGTGTAGACCTCCCTTATCACCTGGCAGCGTTCGTGCACCATCTTCATGAGAATGCCCTTCTCGAAGGGCACGAGAACGGTAACGGTGGCGTCACCGCGCGATGCCTCGCGCGCGATGCGGTAGAGCAGACCAGAAAGCCCCATGTCAGTTCGTGCCGAGATGGTAACCGCATCGGGATGGAGGGACTGCAGCTCAGAGAGGTCATCGGAAGACAGAAGGTCGCATTTGTTGAGCACGAGGACCATAGGAATCTGGCTCGCACCAATCTCCTCCAGAACATCTCGCACTGCCTTGACCTGCTTTTCGGCTGCTGGGTCAGAGGCGTCCGCAACGAGCAGGACGAGGTCTGCAGCTCGTACCTCTGCCAACGTAGACTTAAAGGCCTCGACAAGGGTGGTTGGGAGCTTCTGAATGAACCCTACTGTGTCGGTAAGGGTTACCTTGCGCCCCTCTTCCAACTCAATTGAGCGAGTGGTTGGATCGAGCGTTGCGAAGAGTTCGTCGCGCACGTAGACGTCAGATCCGGTTAGCGCGTTGAGCAGGGTGGATTTGCCAGCGTTCGTGTACCCAGCCAGTGCAACTCGGTAGACACCAGAATCCCAGCGTGCCTTGGATTGGACCCCACGCCTTGTCTCGAGACGCGCAAGTTCGTCCCGAAGGGTCGAGATGCGCTTGCGCACGAGACGTCTGTCGACCTCGAGCTGACTCTCGCCCTGACCAAAGCGCGAACCTATGCCGCCTCGTGTCTGCTCTCCAACAAGGTGACTCCACATGCCCCTGAGCCTTGGGAGCACATATTGCAACTGTGCAAGCTGAACTTGAAGACGTCCCTCGCGCGTTGTCGCATGGACGCCAAAAATGTCAAGAATCAGCGCGGTGCGGTCGATGATCTTGACGGGCTCCCCAACGATCTTCTCGAGGTTGGACTGCTGTGAGGGAGTGAGTTCGTCATCGAAGATCACGACGTCGGCATCTAGGTTGCGGACGTAGGAGACGAGCTCCTCGACCTTGCCCTTTCCGATGAACGTACGAGGAACCGGGGCGTCGAGGCGTTGGGTTAGGGTGAAGACGACATCGGCTCCGTCGGTCTCCGCGAGACGTCCCAACTCGCCCATGGACTCGTCGAGAGACCAATCGGCATTCCTACCAAAGTCCACGCCGACGAGAATGGCCCTCTCGCGCACTGGCGCGGTTGGCTTCGGCTCGAAACGGGTCAAGGCTATCCCTCCCTCGAGCGGTCTGGGGCCGCATCGACCTCTTCGCCACGGGCGTCAGACACGATGAGGTCGCAGGCGCGCTCCATGCCCATCTCTTGGACGTCGACCCAACGGGCTCGGCCGTCCCTCCTGAGCCACGACAGCTGACGCTTTGCATAGTGTCTCGTTCGGCGCTTAACAAGGTCCCTCGCCTCGTCAAGGCTGCACTCTCCTGCAAGCGCAGAGAGGACCTCTTTGTACCCAATTGCCTGACCAGCGGTATGAGAGCAATCGAGTCCACGCCCAGAAAGACGTCGCACCTCATCGACAAGCCCATCCTCGAACATTCTGTCCACGCGCTCGTCGATGCGCCTGTAGAGGAGCTCCCTCGGCATCGAAATCGCCCAGATCCGGGCGGCATAGTGCGCCTCGTGACGTCTGAGGCCCTCGTTGTTCTCCGCATAGCTCACGCCCTCGTCGAGCATCTCGAGGGCACGCACGCAACGTCGCACGTTGTTGGGGTGGATGAGTTCCGCGCTTCTGGGGTCACGTTCCCACAGGATGTTATGAAGTGTCTGGGGGCCCTTCTCGGCGGCGATGCGCTCGTAGACCTGGCGGCGCTCGTCACCAATGACTCCTTTGGGAAAGTCCATCTCATCTATGACAGCATCGAGATAGAGCCCGGTCCCGCCACAGAGGACGGGAACCTTGCCATGGTCGAGGAGACCGTCAATGCACTCGCGCGCATCCTCCTGGAAGCGTTGGACCGAGTAGTCCTCGTCGACGTCTGCGACGTCAACCATGAGGAGCGGGGTCCGCCTTTGCTCTACGGGGGTCTTTGCGGTCCCCACGTCCATGCCCCGGTACACCTGCATGGCATCAATGGAGACAACAGGCGAGGCCAGCCGCTCGCCAACGCACTCGGCGAGCGCGCTTTTGCCTGAGGCCGTGGGTCCAACGATGCAGATGACCTTCTTCTCCGAGAGGCGCTGGCTCACGAAAGCTCGCCCTCAACGCTTCCACGCAAGTACCACGTGCGCGCCTCTTCGACGCGAACGCGAGCGATCTTTCCAACGGCTTCCTCCGCAGAGACGCCCTCAGGTAGCTGGAAATGGACCGTGCGGTTCTTCTCGCTGTGGCCGACCATCACCGAGGCGTCGCGCTTGGAGGGACCCTCGACGAGCACTCCAACGAGCTGTCCTAGATCCTCCTGGTTGGCATCGTGCGCCTGTTGTGCGACCTGCTCGGCAAGCCTATCGAAGCGGTCCTGAATTACATCGTGAGGCGTGTCGTTGGCCATCTTTGCGGCAGGGGTACCCGGCCGAGGTGAGTAGATGAAGGTGAATGCAGAGGAGAACGCCGCATCCCTTACGAGGGAGAGGGTGTCTTGGAAGTCCTCTTCGGTCTCGCCGGGAAAGCCAACGATGATGTCGGTCGAGAGGGCGATGTCCGGAATGGCCGCGCGGAGCCTATCGACCAATGCGAGGTACTCCTCCCGCGTGTAGCTGCGGTTCATTGCCTTGAGGATGCGCGTGGACCCAGACTGCACGGCAAGGTGGAGGTGAGGCATAACGGCAGGGACCTCGGCCATCGCGGCTATCGTCTCGTCTGAGAGGTCCTTGGGGTTGCTTGACGTGAAGCGAATGCGCTCGATGCCCGTCTCGCCCACGGCACGAAGCAGCTCTGCAAAGCGCGGCTC
>ENA-ORNY01001067-ORNY01001067.1-human-gut-metagenome-genome-assembly--contig:-NODE-1067-length-16562-cov-9.534440_pt1 | contig 16562 bp, 18 predicted proteins | sample MGYA00242122_ERZ509036 | MGnify/ENA primary metagenome ERZ509036 (study PRJEB26280, sample SAMEA2338696) | human gut metagenome | biome: human gut; feature: human-associated habitat; material: faeces... | reverse complement strand
ACCTCACGGCCCTGGCGCTCAATGGCGCCGGTGACCGTCTTGTTGGCCCGCTCCACCACCGCCGTGATTTTCGCGGTACGGCGCTGGCCGCCCCGGTCGTCCTCCACAGGCACGGCCAGCACCCGGTCGCCGTTCCAGGCCCCGCCCTCGCTGCGGGGCGGGATGAACCAGTCGTCCTCCCGGCCCTTCCCGTCCTCAGGAATGAGAAAACCAAACCCCTTGCCGGTGGCCTGGTAGGTTCCATTCAGTTCCAAATAAAAAATCTCCTTTATTCGTCGGTAGCTGTAGTATACCACGGAATGGGAAAAAGAAAAACGCCTCTCCCGTTGGGAGAGGCGTTTTTGATGCGCTCAGGCGTTGGGCATCAGACCGATGACCAGAGAGAGGACCATAAAGCCGATGGCCACCCACTTGGTCCAGCGGGCCAGCTTGGCGTCCATGCTCTTGGCCTTGGAGCGGCTCATATAGGAATCGGCAATGCCGCCGATGGCCCCGGACAGGCCCTGGCTCTTGCCGGACTGGAACAGGACGATGAGGATCAGGGCCAGCGCCACCAGCAGCTGGACCACGGTGATAACAATCAAAACAGCGTTCATAACGGAACTCCCTCCAAAATTTCAGCCCTCTGGGGGCACTTTTCTCATAGTACGCATTATACTACCACAATCCCGCCGGGATTTCAAGAGGAAAACCGTGATTTTTTCCGTCCTGCTCTGCACGATTCCCGAAAAGCGCCTGTAGGGGGCGGCAGAGGAGGAATAACTGCCGAAAATTGACGGCATATATGTACTATTTCAACAAAATAGAGCACGCTTCGTAAAGAAAATAATTGACACATTACTTATTTTCGCATATAATAGTAGACAGAAACTCCGGGAGGAGTTTTCAGATAGCAGGAAGTCAACAGACCGGAAGGAAGTGGAAAGGAGAACCTGCTGTGAAAAAGATCACCAGACCCCTTTGCTGCCTGCTGATGGCAGTGCTGACATTGACCACAGCGTTCTTGGCTGGCTGCGGGAAGCAACCGGGGCAGACAGAGGCGGAGCCCTTTGATGGTGCGTTCAGCCTGGTGATGACCTCAGAATATGAGGGAGAGCTGACGAAGCTGAACTTCCGCCTGTCCGTGGACCAGGATGGGAAAAAGACCTTTCTGATGGGCAGCTTCACCGAGCCCTACCGGACGCCGGAGGACATGGAGCCCCTGGTGTGTGGGAAGCAGTATAACGTCCACCTTGCAAACCTGGAGTACCTGACGGATTATGTAAATCAGCCGAACTTCAGGGGCATTTGGGCCCGGTTTGAAGTGGACGGCAACCAGCGAGGCTGTGTGTTCATCCCTAAGGAGCAGCTGGACCACGGCGCGGTCCGGGTGGTGCTGGACGAGCTGGGCAACGTGGTAAGTGAGGATCTCTACACCTGAAAAATACAGAGTAAAAGCAAGGCGGCTGCGGCCGTCTTGCTTTTTGGGTAGCAGCGGTCTTTAACGGCGGGGCACATGGGCCCCGCCCTACAGAAATGGGATGATTCCCGAAAAGCGCCTGTGGTGATGGGACGGCGGCTTATTCCGCCGCCGCGCAGAGGGCGGCAAAGTAGCGATAGAAGGGCAGAAGGGTCTTCAGGTCCTCCGTGACCCGGGAGGCGAAGTCCGGGGAATAGAGGCTCTCGTCCAGGGGGACCTCGTGGGACAGGGTCAGGGACTTCTTCTGATACCAGGGGCGCAGCAGGCCGCTGACCTGGCCCTTGCTGCGGACATAGTCCGGGCCGTTCAGCTGAAACACCTCCTGGCGGTTAAACGCCCGCACCAGCTTCTCCAGGGGCCTGGGGTCCCGGTCGATCTGCTGGCGATAGCGGGTCATCAGGGCGGCGGAGGCGGCCCAGAAGCCCATGCCGTAGCTGTAGTAGTCCGGGGCGATTTCAAAATAGAAGGTGGGGCGGCCGGTCCAGTCCTGGTCTCCGGTGCGGACGCAGAACCACAGGTGGTCCTTGTAGGGTCCCTGGCCGTGGAGCCGCCGGGCGTCCCGGTAAATGCGGCTGACCTTCAGAATCAGCGGCTCTTGGGGCAGGGCTGCCGACAGCCCTTCGTACACCGCCTGGCCCAGCTCCCGGGTGGGGGCCAGCAGGTGCTGCTGATAGTCGTCCTTGTGGGCCAGGAACCAGCCGCGTTCATTGTTGAAGCGGATGCCCCACATAAAATCCACGGTTTCCTGGCTGTATCCCTGAAACATACGGTATTCTCCTTTGCGTTGGGTTTGGCTACAGTGTAAACCCTGGGGCGAAATTTTGCAAGGGCTGGAAATTGGAACGGGAATCTGCTATACTATCGGTCAGATTCTGCAAAAACCGAGGAGAACACCATGCTGGATATCTTTTTGTACGCCGGGCGGGCCATTATGCCATTGCTGCTGATGATGGCGCTGGGCTGCGGCCTGCGGCGGGCGGGCCGGTGGAGCGACGATTTTTACCGCCAGCTCAACGGCTTCTGCTTTCATGTGCTGCTGCCGGTGCAGCTGTTTTTAAACGTGTACGCCATCGAGGATCTGTCGGTGCTGAACTGGCGGCTGCTGGGCTTCATCGTGCTGTGCGTCCTGGGGGCCGCGGGCCTGGGCGTGGCGGCGGCTCCGCTGTTTGCCCGGGACCGGGGGCAGCGGGCGGTCATCGCCCAGGCCACCTTCCGGGCCAACCAGGTAATCATGGGCATTCCCCTGGCCAGCGCCCTGGGCGGGGAGGAGGCGCTGATCTTCGCCTCCCTGGTGACCTCCGTGTGCGTGCCGGTGTTCAACGTGCTGGCGGTGGTGGTGCTGACGGCCTACAGCGAGGAAAAAAACCTGTCCTGGCGGGATGAGGTGCGGCGCATTTTCCAGAACCCTCTGATCCTGGGCGCTCTGGCGGGCTTTGCGGCGGTGCTGCTGCGTCAGCTGGCGCCGTCGGTGTTCGACCTGCCGCAGACCCTGCCCTCCGTCTATAAGGTGTGCGGCGACCTGTCCCGGGCGGCCTCGCCGCTGGTACTGGTGATCCTGGGGGCCCGGCTGCGGTTCGACGCGGTGCAGGGCCTGTGGAAAAAGATCACGGCGGCGGTGGCCATGCGCCTGGTGGTGGTGCCGGGGATCGTGCTGACCCTGGCGGTGCTGCTGCGGGATCCGCTGGGCATCACGGCGGAGGAAATGCCCACGGTGGTGGCCATCTTCTGCTCGCCGGTGGCGGTGACCAGCGCGGTGATGGTCCAGGAGATGGGCGGAGACGAGCAGCTGGCCCAGCAGGTGGTGGCCTGGAGCTCGGCCCTGTCCATGGTCACCATCTTCTGCTTCGCCGCGGCTCTGCGGGCCATGGGCGTGATGTGAGGACGGAACCCTTTTTCTCCCGCCGGCATAGAATGGGGGAGAAGGAGGGGATCACATGGATCAGACGGACCGGAATGCCCTGGATTACGAAAGCTGCCGCCGGGTATGGCGGCGGGTATCGCCGGAGCTGGACCCATATCCGGAGGAGCGGGAGGAAGCGGGCTGTCCGGCGGCCCCGGCCCCGGATCTGAAGGGCCTGCAGGAGATGATCGAGGGGGAGCTGGGGGACCGGCGGGCCTATCTGGAGGCCGCCCGGCGGGCGCCCAATCCCGCCGCCCGGCGGATGATGCAGCGGATGGCCGACCGGGAGGGAGCCCACGCCCGGCGGCTGCTGGCGGTGTATTACCTGGCCTGCGGCCAGTGTTATCGCCCGGCCCTGGCGTCTGGACCGGGGGAGACGCTGCCCTGGCGGCAGCTGCTGCGGCAGCGGTATCACCAGGAGGTCTGCGCCGCCCGGCAATACGATCAGGCCGCCCAAAGCGTGGGGGACCCGTGCCTGGCGGGGCTGTTCCGGGAGCTGAGCCGGGAGGAGGACTGCCACGCCCGGCAGCTGTTAGGCCTGCTGGAGCAGAATATTCTTGCATTTTAAGGGAAACACTGCTACAATTCAGGCAAATCATCCCGATACAAAGGAGTATGTGCACGCATGAGAGAATGCATCACCCGGGAGGCGGCGCTGGCGGCGCTGCGGAAGTATAATCAGGAGCCCTTCCACCTTCAGCATGCCCTGACGGTGGAGGGAGTCATGCGCTGGTATGCCCGGGAGCTGGGCTATGGCCAGGAGGCGGACTTCTGGGCCACGGTGGGCCTGCTGCACGACATCGACTTTGAGCAGTGGCCGGAGCAGCACTGTCAGAAAGCGCCGGAGCTTCTGCGGGAGGCGGGCTGCGGCGATGATCTGATCCGCGCCGTGTGCAGCCATGGCTATGGCATCTGCTGCGATGTGGAGCCCACCCATCTGATGGAGAAGGTCCTGTTCGCCGCCGACGAGCTGACCGGCCTCATCGGGGCCGCGGCTCTGATGCGTCCCAGCAAGAGCTGCCAGGATATGGAGGTCAAGAGCCTGAAAAAGAAGTACAAGGACAAGAAGTTCGCCGCCGGGTGCTCCCGGGACGTGATCCAGCAGGGGGCCGACCGCCTGGGCTGGACCCTGGAGGAGCTGATGGAGAAAACCATCCTGGCCATGCGCAGCTGCGAGGACTTTGTCAACGCCGCCATGGAAAATCTGTAACATGGATTCAAAAGCCGCCCGGCAGCCGCCGGACGGCTTGCCATAACGGACCCTTTTCGCCGGTTTTCCGGGGGTGCGTCTGCGCCCCCGGTTTTTTGCTGCAAAACTTGTCAAAAAGGTTTCAAATGTATGGAATATTTGGCGGATATTTTTGATTTTTTTGTTCCGGATGTTCAAAAGTCACGAAAAGTTCCCCGGAATCTTGTGCACCATTTTGCACAAAAATGGGAGACATGAACCGGGCCCATTTGGTATAATATAAACGGAACAAAAAGACCGCCCCCTGGGGGCGGATATAGAAAGGGAACAAATTATGGCTATCAAGATCGGTATCAATGGTTTCGGCCGCATCGGCCGCGTGGTCCTGCGCATTCTGGCGGAGCAGCCCGATAAGTATGAGGTCTGCGGCATCAACCTGCGGAAAGCAGACGTGGATTATATGGTCTATCTGCTGAAATACGACTCCGTGTTCCGCCGGTTCAACGGCACCGTGGAGCATGAGGGCGGCGACCTGGTGGTCAACGGCCACAAGATCCGGGTGTTCAGCCAGTCCGATGCCGCCATGATCCCCTGGAGTGAGTGCGGCGCGGAGTACATCATCGAGTCCACCGGCGCCAACAACACCACGGAGAAGGCCTCCCGCCACTTCAAGGGCGGCGCCAAGAAGGTTCTGCTGACCGCTCCCGCCAAGGACGAGGTCACTCCCACCTTTGTATACGGCGTCAACAGCGAGCTGTATCAGCCGGACATGATGGTCGTCTCCAACGCCAGCTGCACCACCAACTGCCTGGCCCCTCTGGCCAAGGTCATCCACCAGGAGTTCGGCATCGAGCAGAGCCTGATGTCCACCATCCACGCCTCCACTGCCAAGCAGAAGGCCGTGGACTCCCGGGGCGGCAGCGACTGGCGCACCGGCCGCTCCATCCTCAACAACATCATCCCCACCTCCACCGGCGCGGCCAAGGCCGTGGGCCGGGTGATCCCCAGCCTGAAGGGCAAGATGACCGGCATGGCCTTCCGGGTCCCCACCGCCGACGTGTCCGTGGTGGACCTGACCGCCCGCCTGTCCCGGACCACCACCTATGCCGAGATCTGCTACGCCGTTCGCCACGCCTCCGAGACGTACATGAAGGACATCATCGGCTACACCACCGACCAGGTGGTGTCCACGGACCTGATCGCCGATCCCTGCCCCTGCGTGTTCGATGAGAAGGCCGGTATCATGCTGGACCACGACTTCGTGAAGCTCATCGCCTGGTATGACAACGAGTTCGGCTACAGCAACATGGTGGTGCGTATGCTGCAGCATATGTACGACGTGGATCAGGCCGCCCTGAATCAGTAAAGCGTTTTTCCGGAAGCAGCAGAGCGAAGGCTCTGCTGCTTTTTGGATAGTCTGAAAAAATATTCCGGAACCTGACCGGTTCCGGAATATTTTTTCAGAAGTCCATGGCCAGGCGCTGGGCCTCGTCGGAGTCCAGCAGGCGGAGGCAGCCGGAGGACACCTGGTACACCCGGCGGCACAGGGAGATCACCGTGGGCCGGTGGGTGGTGACGATGCAGGTCTTGTGGGGGTAGCGGGCTGCCAGATTCCGCAGGATGGTGCGCTCGGTGGCCACATCCAGGGCGCTGGTGGCCTCGTCCAGCAGCAGCACCGGGGCGTCCCGCAGCAGGGCCCGGGCAATGGCGATGCGCTGGGCCTGCCCCTCGGACAGGCCGTGGCCGTGCTCCCCCACGGAGGCCTCCAGTCCGCCGTCCATGGCGGAGACGAAGTCCCAGGCGCAGGCGGCCTCCAGCGCCGCCCGCAGCTGGGCGTCGGAGGCGTCGGGCTTCACCATCCGCAGATTGTCGGCGATGGTGCCGGAGAGGAGGGTGTTGCCCTGGGGCACATAGGAGAAATAGCGGCGGAGTCCGGCGTTCACCTCCACCTGCCGCCCGTCGGCGGCCTGAAGGTAAGCGCGGCCCTCCGCCGGGCGGATCAGGCCCAGCAGCAGGCGGATCATGGTGGTCTTGCCGCCGCCGGAGGGGCCCACCAGAGCCACGGTCTCCCCGGGAGCGGCCCGGAAATCGGCATGGGTCAGCACCGGCTGATGGGGAACATAGGCGTAGCCCGCGTCCTCCACGGCCACGGTGAAGCCCTGGGAGGCCAGGCTGTCCAGCCCGTCGTCCGGCAGCACCGGCTCCGGCTCCAGGGCGTACAGGTCCCGGATACGGCGGGCGGACACCGACGCGCTGAGGAACGACGGCACCGTCCGCACCAGAGCGTTGAAGGCGGAGCTGAGCTTAGCCCCCTGGGACAGGAACAGCGTCATGGTGCCGTAGAGAATTTTGCCGGACCACAGCAGATACAGGCAGTAGCCGAAGGCCGCCATCTGGACGGCGGAGCCCAGAAGAGACAGGAGAATCTCCGTGCGGATGCTGAACAGATTATAATCCAGGCTGGCCCGGCGGAACTCCTCCTGCCGGCGGCGGAAGCCCCGGCCATAGCGGCCGGTGATGCCGAAGCCCTTGATGGCGTCCAGATTGTGCAGCGTCTCCGTCTCGTAGGACATCAGGCGGCTGCCCACCTGGCGGACCTCCTGCTGGTGGGTGCGCATGCCCCGGATCAGGCGGCGGGACGTCAGCAGCAGGAAGGGGGCGCTGGCCAGGGCCAACAGGGCCATGACCCAGTCATAGTGCAGGATCACCGCCAGGGTGGCGATGAAGGTATAAACGCTTACCACCAGGTCCGGCAGCCACCGGATGGCGCTGGAGGACACGGCCCCGGCGTCGGTGGACAGGCGGCTGAGCAGGTCGCCGCTGGCGAAATCGTTCAGGGACTTCCAGTCGGCTCCCAGCAGCCGGTCGAACACCTCCGCCTGGATATCGTTGTTCACCCGCAGGGAGATTTTCGTGGATATGCGGGAGGTGACGCTGCTGAGCAGCAGCCCCACCAGGGCCGAGGCCACCATCACCGTGACCACGAACCACAGCCGGTCGCTGTCGTAGCCGGTGATGATGTCAATGGAGTATTTGCTGGCCACGGCGGACACCAGACCCAGCGTGGAGCTGGCTACCCCCAGGATGGTGTAGAACCACACCGCCCGGCGGTAGCGCTTGGTATAGCCCCAGATCCACTTCCAGTCGTCCCATATTTCGGAAAACGTACCGTCCCGCCAGCTGCGCAGCAGCGTCCCCAGGGACTCCGAGCCCATGGGCTGCCGTTCCTCCTGCATATGTCCACCTCCTGCCAAAGAATAACACTTAATTATATCATGGGAAGCATACAAAGTCAAACCGCCGGGGTGAACTATCAAAAATGACGAATGCGCTCCGGGCCAAAAAAGTGTATTTCACGTTGACAATCCGCCCTGTGCATAGTAAAATGAGCGTATATACCCCAGTAGCTCAGCTGTATAGAGCGATCGCCTCCTAAGCGGTTGTTCAATCCTCACTATTTACAATTTTATTTGATATACGCGCCAATAGCTCAGTTGGATAGAGCGTCCCCCTCCTAAAAATCGAATCGTTCGAATCCTGGAGCCCTGTAAAATTGAATATTTGTTGTATAAGCCCCCGTAGCTCAGTTGGATAGAGCGGTCGCCTCCTAAGGTTGCGTTACAACGGTCACCTCAAAAAAACTAAATAAGGGATTGCAGTTCGACTTTGGTCGGGCTATAATCATATATCAGACACGTCCATATAGCTCAGCTGGATAGAGCACACGCCTCCTAAGCGTGGGGTCGGAGGTTCAAATCCTCTTATGGACGCCAGTGAACAACGCCGAAAGCCTTTGTTTTCAAGGGTTTTCGGCTTTTCTTATATAAAAAGCTACGAAAAAGCTCTTTCACTGTATGAGATAAAATTCTACTCCAAAATTTGATTTTTGACAACCCCTCCAGAATCGAACGGTTGTTATAAGACAAAATCGCCAGCTAATTTTTAGCAGAAAACGGGCTGTTCTTGCTAATGAAAATGCCCTTCCTGCTAATCAGCCCCAAAATCGTGCCAAAAATCCAGCTAATCAAAAAAGGCGGATGTTTTGAATACCATGCAGTTATAGCAGATAAAATTAAATATCGTTATATACATAGAGCGTCTATTTGCCCCGCATTGGGGATGGATAGGCGCTCTTTTTTTATGCCCAAACCCATGGGCAAATACAAGAGATTGGAGGTGTTTTATTTGAGCAAGCCTGTTTATACCGCAGACAAGCCGAGCGACTGTCATTACTGCTACTTCTGGACGAATGGCAGAAAGGGCTGCCGTCTGGGTAGAAATAATTGCTACTACTTAATCTCTTTGCCGCCGAAACCCAAGTCGGAATGTGATGGCTGTCCCTATGGGCGAGATCACCCGTGCATTGGTTGGTGTACGAAGAAGGTTATGCGTGAAGTGGGGCTTCGTTGATATGGATGTGTATGAACAGGAATACCGCTTCTACTATTTTGCCCGATGTCCTTACGAAAAGACGGATACGACTTTCCGCAGCATTCCGCTGACAACAGAAAGTTTTCCGCAGAAAGAAGGTGGTGAAGCCGTGTGAGTTTTGATTATTTTTACGGTCAGCAATCCGATCTATTCACATTCTATCGAGTTCCGAAGGTGTTGTTCACGAACGAGAGGTTCTGGAATATTTCTGCCGATGCCAAGATGCTGTATGGCATTTTGCTTGACCGCATGAGCCTGTCTGCCAAGAATGGTTGGATAGATAAAAACGGTAGAGTGTATATCATTTTTACAATCGACGAAGCGAAGATGGCTCTGAACTGTGCTGAACAAAAGGCTATCAAGCTGCTCAGTGAACTTGAGAAGAAAGCAGGATTGATTGAACGTAAGCGCCAGGGTTTGGGAAAGCCCAACCTGATCTATGTGAAGAACTTTATCTCTGCTGTGGATTCACAACTCTTGAATTGTGAAAATCACAATTCTGGAACAATGGAAATCACAACTCAAGAACTTCCGAAATCACAATGTAATAATACTGATATTAAAAATACTGAATTTAGTGATACTGATTCTATCTTTCCTTCCGGAAATGGTGGAATGATGGACGAGAATGACCGGTATCAAGAATACTTTGATTATTTCTCGGATCAGCTCAGTATGGATTTGTTGAAGAAGGATTACCCTTACGATTCCGAAATGCTGGATAACATTCTGGAGTTGATCGTTGAAACAGTTTGCACGAAGCGACCATTGATTCGCATTGGTGCAGAGGAACGTCCGGCAGAAATTGTCCGCAGTCGGTTTATGAAACTGAATGTCGAACACATTCGATATGTTATGGACTGCTTCAAAGAGAACACTACAAAGATTAGAAATATCCGTCAGTATATGCTGACTACGATATACAATGCGCCGACGACAATAGACACCTACTACGATGCTCTTGTTCGGCACGATATGTCACACGGATATTTGGAAGGAGGATTTAAGAAATTGAAAATGAAGCGAGAGGAAGGAGAGTGACGAAAAATGTCGAAAAAAGCAACTATCATTGCGGTGGTCAATCAGAAAGGAGGAACCGGCAAGACCACCACCACCGAGAATCTGGGCGTTGGCTTGGCTCTTGAAGGAAAAAAGGTGCTTCTGGTAGACACCGATCCCCAGGCGTCCCTGACGGTCAGTTTGGGCAATCCCTGCCCTGATGATCTGTCTCCGACACTTTCCGATCTGATGGGAAAGATTATGATGGAAAACCCTATTACTCCCGATGAAGGGATTCTCCATCATCCGGAGGGCGTTGATTTGGTGCCGTCCAACATCGAACTCTCAGGTATGGAGGTAGCACTGGTCAATGCCATGAGCCGGGAAACCATTCTCCGGCAATACCTAGATACAGTCAAACAGAATTATGATTACATTCTTCTTGACTGTATGCCGTCTTTGGGTATGCTGACCGTCAATGCGTTGGCAGCTGCCGACAATGTGCTGATACCGGTTCAGGCAGCATACCTTCCTGCAAAGGGTCTGGAACAGCTGCTTGGAACCATCAACAAGGTCAAGAGGCAAATCAACCCGAAACTGAGGATTGAAGGGATTCTTCTGACGATGGTGGACAGCCGCACCAACTACTCCAAAGACATCAGCAATCTGATTCGGGAGAGCTACGGCGGAAAGCTGAAGGTTTACAAGACCGACATTCCCCGTTCTGTCCGTGCAGAGGAAATCAGCGCAGAGGGAACCAGTATCTTCAAGCATGATCCCAAAGGCAAAGTTGCCGAAGCCTATAAAATTCTGACGAAGGAGGTGTTAAACAATGCAGAAAAAAGGCGCAAACATCAGCTTGAAGGGGTACGATGATATTTTCTCCACCGATCAATCCAGAGCTGAAGCCCAGCAGGAGCGTGTGCAGGAAATTCCGCTTTCTGAGCTACACCCCTTTGAGGGACACCCCTTCCGTGTGGTTGATGATGAAGAAATGATGAAAACGGCAGAGAGCGTCCGAGATTTCGGAGTTCTCACTCCTGCGATTGTCCGTCCTGACCCCGACGGTGGTTATGAAATCGTTTCTGGTCACAGGCGGCACCGGGCATCGGAGCTTGCGGGTAAGGAAACCATGCCTGCGATTGTTCGTGACCTGGACGATGATGCAGCCATTATTTTGATGGTCGATGCGAATTTGCAGAGGGAGAGTATCCTGCCGAGTGAAAGAGCATTTGCTTATAAGATGAAGCTGGATGCGATTAAACATCAAGGTCAACGCACCGATTTAACTTCATCCCAAGTTGGGATGAAGTTGCAGGCAATGGATATAGTCGGTCAGGAGGCAGGAGAAAGCAGAAATCAGGTACACCGTTATATCCGTCTGACCGAACTGATTCCGGAACTGCTGGATATGGTAGATACGGGTCAGATCAAATTCAATCCTGCGGTGGAGCTTTCCTATCTGGCAAGTGAAGAACAGAAGGATTTTCTTTCTGCAATGGATTATGCTCAAGCAGCTCCTTCCCTTTCGCAAGCACAGCGAATTAAAAAGCTCGCACAGGAGGGCGAGTGTACGCTGGATGCGATGTGCGAGATTATGAATGAAATCAAGAAGGGAGAGCTGGACAGGGTAACCTTCAAAACGGATTCGTTGCGAAAATACTTCCCGAAGTCCTATACCAACAAGCAGATGGAGGATAAAATCATTCAGCTTTTGGAGCAATGGCAGAAAAAAAGAGAAAAATCAATGGAAAGGTAAGGTAAAAATGTTTACACCCAAAAACATTCAGGGCGCTTTGGAAGAACTCTACGACCTTTGCGATCCTGATTATATGGTAGATATGCTCGTAAACTACAGTGAGGAGTTCGATGATATTTCTCCTGCGCTTCTGGCAAAGTCGTTTCAGAAAAATGCCGAGATGGTTAGCGAGTATCGAGTATTGTCCTCTGCTGGTGAGGGTATCGACTATCAGGGAAAGGTACTTCTGAACAGCAGAGCCGTGCGGCTTCTGTCCTATGTAGAAGATATGAGCGGCGATGAAAAAGTTCGCACGATTCAGAGCAAGGAGCTGTGGTTAGCAGAAGATATGACATTCTATGTGGTGTCCTGTATGTCTACGATCACGATGGACAAGGAAGAAGCCATTTGTCTTAACGAACACCGCAGCGTGGTTACTACGGTGGAATGCGAGGACGATATTTTCTTCGACATGGGTTCCCTGATTTGCGAACTGGACGATATTTGCTTGTTCGAGCTTTTAGCCGATGTGGATGCGACTATTTATGAACTGTAACAGGTTCATGGATGGTCGCTTTTCTTATTTCCAAAGAAACGGAGGTATCGAAACTTGAAAGAATACGATGTGAAGATCACCGAAACCTTGGAGAAAACGGTTACGGTGCAAGCAGAATCTCACGATGCGGCAGAGGAACAGGTTAGAGCCGCTTATTACAATTCGGAGTACATTCTGGACTCCGAAAACTTTACCGGTGTTGCGTTCGGCACGACCGAGGAACGGGAGGTTCAGAAAGAACAGGCAGATACCATGAATGTGTTGCTGGTAAAGCCGTTCATGTATCCGCAGGCTGTGCAGATCGGCTGTGAGCTGGAGGATTTGCAGAAAGCCGTAGGTGGCGATATTGAGGCAACTTATCCGTTCAATGAGCCGGTTGCACTGGTGATGCACGACGAAGGTAAACTCGTAGGCAAAGAACTGAACCGTGCGCTGCGTGATGATGACGGCGATATTTATGACATTATCGCCGGTGATTTTCTGGTTGTGGGATTGGGCGAGGATGATTTTTGTTCTCTGTCCCCGGAACTGATGAAGCAGTTTGAGGAACACTTTCATCAGCCTGAGACTTTTGTACGCATGGGGCGCAGCATTATGGCGCTTCCCCTGCCGGATGACATGGTGAAGAAAGAAGATGCACCTGTCAAAGCTGATTCGGTTCCCCACAAAAGTAACCCTGACCGAGATGTTCTGTAAGGAGGTTCTTATGCAAAGAAATTCGACGATTGGAGAGCTGATGGAGCGAAAGCGGATTCAGGATGGTGCCAAGGAGTACCAGGGACATACCTATATGGACTTGGCACGATTTGATGACGCCACCAAGCACATGATTATTTTCGATGTGCTGACCGATGAATCGCCTGTCGGTTGGAAAGGCGAAAGAAATCGCCTGTATTTGAGCGATGTGGGTTATCAGAAGGCTCTGGATAACCAGAAAGCTGGCAATATCAAGATTATCAGCCATGCCGCAGTTGCCAAGGGCAATCTGTATTACGACCACAGAGATATGGCACGATAATCTGTTCACTCTACTGCTTGCAGGAGGTGATGAATCATGCAGGAAGAAGTTGAAAACAGGACAGTAAACCTGGCGATCAGCACAACCAAGCTGACGGGGCGCACTATCATTGCCGGTATCCGCAAGTATTTGCAGCACCGGGAAAAAGTGAAGATGAAAAAGGCACGAGACCCTGCCGTTCATGGAAAGCAATCCGTGAAACAGCTTTTGGGACAGAATCAGGGTGCTACGAATGTTGAGATCGACAAAGAGAGTATCCGTGATTTTGAAAAGCTCGCCAAGAAGTATGGCGTGGACTTTGCCGTAAGAAAAGATAAGTCCGTTGATCCTCCCCGGTTTCTTGTTTTTGTCCGTTCTAAAGATGCAGATGCTTTGGATGCAATCTGCAAGGAACATCAGGCAAGGGCATTAACCAAGAATGAAAAGCCGAGCGTTCTGGCGCAGCTGAAGAAGTTCAAGGAAATTGTCGCAGCGATTCCGAAGAAGGTTCGAGAGAAGAAACAGGAGCGTGATCTGTGATGGATAAGAGGAAAATGAAAAAGCTCCTGATTCTGAATTTACCGTATTTTCTGGTAGGATTGTTCGCTACGAATTTAGGAGAAGCATGGAGATTGGCTGAGGGTGCAGATTCATCTGCGAAAATCCTCAGCTTTTTTAATGCCCTTCCGATAGCCCTGAACAATCCGCTGCCCAGCTTTCACCCGTTGGATTTGCTGATTGGTATTCTCTGCGGCGCAGGACTTCGGCTGGCTGTCTATCTAAAAGGCAAAAACGCAAAGAAGTACCGACACAATGTTGAGTACGGTTCTGCTCGTTGGGGAACGGCAAAAGATATTGAGCCGTTTATTGCACCAAAGTTCGAGGACAATGTGATCCTGACGAAAACGGAGCGGCTGATGATGAGCAATCGTCCGAAGAATCCTGCCAATGCCCGAAATAAGAATGTTCTGATTATCGGTGGTTCAGGTTCCGGTAAAACTCGCTTTTGGTTGAAGCCAAACCTTCTCCAGATGCACAGCTCCTATGTGGTCACTGACCCCAAGGGTAGTATTGTGATTGAGTGCGGCAACGCCCTTTTGAAGCATGGCTACACCATCAAGATTTTCAATACCATCAACTTTCAGAAGTCGATGCGCTATAACCCATTTGCCTATATCCATTCAGAAAAAGACATTCTGAAACTGGTGACAACGCTGATTGCCAACACAAAGGGTGATGGAAAAGCCGGTGATGAGTTCTGGACGAAGGCGGAAACGCTGCTCTACTGTGCCTTGATCGGATATATCCACTATGAAGCTCCGGTTGAGGAACAGAATTTCTCCACCCTGATTGAGTTCCTGAACGCAATGGAGGTGCGGGAAGATGATGAGGAGTTCCAGAACCCGGTGGATCTGATGTTTGAAGCCCTGGAAAAGAAAAAACCGAATCACTTTGCAGTCCGTCAGTATAAAAAATACAAGCTGGCTGCCGGCAAGACCGCTAAGTCGATTTTGATTTCCTGCGGCGCTCGTCTGGCTCCTTTTGATATTCAGGAGGTCAGAGATGTGACTGCCTATGACGAGTTGCAGTTGGATACCCTCGGAGATAAGAAAACGGCGCTCTTTCTGATTATGTCAGATACGGATGCGACCTTTAATTTTTTGATCTCCATGATTTACACACAGCTGTTCAACTTGCTGTGCGAGAAAGCAGATGATGTGTACGGCGGCAGACTGCCGGTTCATGTACGCTGCCTGATTGATGAGATGGCAAACATCGGTCAGATTCCCAATCTGGAAAAACTGGTAGCGACAATCCGAAGCCGTGAAATATCAGCTTGCCTTGTTCTCCAGGCACAATCACAGCTGAAAGCCATTTATAAAGACAATGCCGATACCATCATCGGCAACATGGATTCCCGAATTTTCCTGGGTGGTTCTGAGCCAACCACGCTTAAAGAACTGAATCAGGCATTGGGAAAAGAAACTATCGACACTTACAACACCTCCAACACCAGAGGTAACAGCCCGTCTTACGGCTTGAGTTATCAGAAGTTAGGCAAAGACCTTGCGAGCGTAGATGAGCTTGCGGTTCTGGATGGCAGCAAGTGTATTTTGCAGTTGCGTGGTGTCAGACCGTTTCTTTCTGACAAGTACGATCTGACGCAGCACCCCAATTATAAGTACACATCAGACTTTGATAAGAAAAATGAGTTCAACATTGAGCAGTTTCTGAGTCGAAGATTGAAGCTCAAGGCAGGTGATGAGTTTGTGGTAGTCGATGCGGATTAAGGAGGTTTCTGTTTGGAAAATCTGAAAACGGTATCTGCCCTGGTTAAGAACATCTTGGAACACGACCACAAGGCAAGAAATACCGACAATCATTTGTACCTGATGGTACTGGAACACTATTCCGGTCTGCGTGGCATCGACATTCATGCCATGACGGTTCCTGTGTTTTTGAAGGAACTGGATAGACGCAGTTTTCCGGGGTTTGAAACTGTCCGCAGAAGCAGACAGAAAGTGCAGGCAACTTACCCTGACCTTGCTCCCAGTGAAGCCGTAGGCAAACGCAGAGCAAAAAATGAGGTTGTATATCGAGAATTTGCAGAAAGCGAGGTGTAAAAAATGACTTGGTGGATCACGGATACCTCTATTGGGCAGCGATTGAAGTTCGTTAGACGATTTCGCCGCCTTACCCAGAAAGAGCTTGGACTCCGGATGGGGTATTCCGAGAAAACAGCGGATGTCCGTATTGCTCAGTATGAGAAAAACGCTCGAACCCCTAATACAGAAACCACAGCGAAATTCGCAGAGGTTCTGAAGGTTTCACCTGCCGTTTTTTCACCGACGATCTGTGCTTCTCGTGAAGATTTGTTGCAGTCAATGTATTGGCTGTTTCTTATGAAAGGTGGTGGTGATATATATGATTGTGAAACTGAATATGCAAGAAGCAGAATGGAACAGAAACTTGGCGTGATAACCGTCGAGGAGTTCCTTGAAAAGATTCTCGTAAACTAAGCCTTCCGTCCGGTTTTGATGCCGGTAGTACGGAGGGCTTTTTCTATTCTCAAAACAATTTCAAATTTTAGGAGGAAAATATTATGGCATTTTTCAATAGCGCAGTAACCGTTCTTCAGACTCTCGTTATCGCTCTGGGCGCAGGTCTTGGCATCTGGGGTGCAATCAATCTGCTTGAGGGCTACGGCAACGATAACCCCGGCGCAAAATCCCAGGGGATCAAGCAGCTTATGGCAGGCGGAGGTATCGCTCTGGTTGGTGCAACGCTGATTC
>ENA-ORNY01001065-ORNY01001065.1-human-gut-metagenome-genome-assembly--contig:-NODE-1065-length-16590-cov-11.230178_pt1 | contig 16590 bp, 14 predicted proteins | sample MGYA00242122_ERZ509036 | MGnify/ENA primary metagenome ERZ509036 (study PRJEB26280, sample SAMEA2338696) | human gut metagenome | biome: human gut; feature: human-associated habitat; material: faeces... | reverse complement strand
TCGTGACCTCCGCCGTGACAGGGCGGCATTCTAACCAACTGAACCACCGGGCCGTGTCCGCACCCGAAAGAGATGCCTGACAGTAAGGGATTATATCATATCCCAGTCGATTAGGCAAGGTTTATTTTCCTGCCGGACCCGTTACTTCTTCAAAGGATTGTTCTTGCCCGTGCTGCCCCGTTTCGTCAGTTCGACGCCATCTTTGCACAGGGGGCATTCTTCCGGTTTGTACGTCGGGACGGACAAGTGAAGCAAGGCTTCCGTACGGACGCCGAAATCCACCTTGCCGCCGCTGCGGTCGACGAGAAGACCGACGCCGACGACCTCGCCGCCGTGGGCGCGGACGACATCCATGACCTCACGGACACTGCCGCCGGTGGTGACAATGTCTTCCACCACGAGGACCCGGCAGCCCTCGGGAATCTGGAAGCCCCTCTTCAAGGTCATCTTGCCGTTTTCCCGTTCCGTGAAGATGGCGCGGGTCCCCAGGGCCTTGCCCGTTTCATGGGCCAGCAGGATCCCGCCCGTCGTCGGGCCGACGACCAGCTCAATGTTGTCCCCGGCGTAACGGGCCGCGATTTCCCGGCACAGCGTTTCCGTGTATTCCGGATGCTGGAGCACGTTGAATTTTTCCACGTACATCGGGCTGTGCAGCCCGCTGGTCAGCAGGAAATGGCCGTGCAGGACCGCCTTGGTTTCTTCCAACAGATGCAATACCTCTTTTTCGCTCAGCAAGGTAGATTCCTCCTTTTACTCAATGCCCCTGATTTCGTGGACGATAGCTTCCGCCGCGGCATGGCGGTCTTCCGCTTTCATAATCGGACGACCGACGACAATATGCGTCGCTCCGTTGGCAAAGGCCTGGGCCGGCGTGGTGACACGGCTCTGGTCGTCCAGGGCCGAGCCGGCAGGACGTACGCCCGGCGTGACGATCAAAAAGTCCGGCCCGCAGGCCTTGCGGATTTCCTCGGCTTCGCGGGGGGACGCGACGACGCCGTCCAGCCCGGCTTCCTTGGCCAGTTTGGCCAGGGCCAGGACCTGTTCCGCAATCGTGTTGTTGTAGTTCAGTTCCCCGAACTGTTCCTCGTCCATGCTCGTCAGGATTGTGACGGCCAGCAGCTTGGGTTTCACGATGCCCAGCTCCTCGGCCTTTTCCCGGACAGCCTTCGCGGCCATGGCCATCATCTTGCGGCCGCCGACGGCATGGATGTTCATCATGTCCACGCCCTGCATGGTTTCGACACGGAGGGCGCTCGCCACAGTATTGGGGATGTCCTGGAGCTTCAAATCCAGGAAAATTTTCTTTCCGTGGCTCTTCAGGAAACGGATAATGTCATTGCCGGCGGCATAGTACAGTTCCATGCCGACTTTGTAATAGCCGACGGCGTCGCCGATCTGTTCGACGGCCTGCTTCGCCAGTTCCGCCGTCGGAAAATCCAATGCTGCAATCAATCTCGGATCGCTTTTCATGCTGCTGCGTCTCTCCTTTTCTCTGCTGTTCCTGTGGTTCCTGTTCCCGCGCGCGCCCCTGCCAGGGAAGCGTTTCGCCTCAGCGCCCAGGCAGGGCCAAGCCGATCATGTCCCGCAAGGACGCGATGTGGTGCGCGTCCATATACGCCAGGATGCCCTGGGAAATTGTTTCCGCCATGGCAGGGTTGATGAAGTTTCCCGTCCCGATAGCAACGGCGCTGGCGCCGGCCAGGAAGAACTCCACGGCGTCGTCGGCGCAGCAGATGCCGCCCATGCCGAGAATCGGCAGTTTCGTCGCCTGGGCCACCTGGTAGACCATGCGGACGGCCACGGGACGGATGGCCGGGCCGGACAAGCCGCCCGTCACGTTGCCCAGGACGGGACGCTGGCGGTGGATGTCGATCTTCATGCCCAGGAGGGTGTTGATCAGGGACAGGGCATCCGACCCGGCCTCTTCCGCAGCCCGGGCCATATCCGTAATGCTCGTCACATTGGGCGAGAGTTTCGTGATGACCACTTTCCGCGTGTTGGCCCGGACCTGCCGGACGACGGAGGCCAGGCTGGCCGCGTCGGTCCCGAAAGCCATGCCGCCGTCCTTGACATTGGGGCAGGACACGTTGATTTCTATGGCGTCCACGCCGTCCACGTCGAGCTTGGCCGCCAGTTCCCCGTATTCTTCCGGCGACGAGGCGGCGATGTTGACAATCACCGGTACATCGTAGGCCCGCAGTTTCGGCAGCGTGGTTTCCAGGAAATAATCGCTGCCGGGGTTTTCCAGGCCGACACAGTTCAGGATTCCCGACGGCGTTTCCACCATACGCTGACCCTTGTTGCCGGCCCGCGGCGCCAGGGTCGTACCCTTGACCGTCACGGCGCCCAGCTTTTCCAGATCGAGAAAATCCGTGAACTCGAGGCCGAACCCGAAGGTGCCCGACGCCGTAGTGACCGGCGTCTTCATATGCAAGCCCGCGAGATCCGTAGCCAGGCGGCCGTCATACAGCGTTTTCACCATTCTGCCACCTCCTGTGCCCAAAAGACCGGGCCGTCCTTGCAGACCTTCAGCCGTTTCCCCACACCCTGGCAGGAGCAGGACAGACAGGCACCGAGGCCACAGCCCATGTATTTTTCCAGGGATACCTGACAGGGCAGGCCCGCAGCCAGCGCGGCAGCGGACACGGCCTTCATCATGGGCGCCGGCCCGCAGACGTAGACACAGTCATAGGCCTTGGCCGACAGCATATCCGGCAGGAGGGCCAGGACGGTCCCCTGCGTGCCGAGGCTGCCGTCATCCGTCGTCAAGCCGAGCAGCCCTGCCTTTTCTTCGTACAAATCCTTCCAGAACAGTTCCGTGGCCGTACGGCCTCCCATCAGGACGTCCGGCACGATACCCCGCGCGCGGAACGCGTCGGCCAGGTACAGCAGCGGGGCCAGCCCCGTACCGCCGCCCACGAAGAGGGGCTGTTTCGCCTGTAGGTCAAAGCCGCGGCCCAACGGGCCAACAAGGCTCAGGACATCGCCCGAGCAGGCTTCGGCAAGAAGTTGGGTCGCTTCCCCGAGAATCCGGTAGATCAGGGAAAGGGCCCCATTTTTCCGGTCCACGGCAGCCACGCCCAGGGGGCGCCGCAAAAGCGGTGCCGAATGCTTTGTCACCTGCACGTTCACGAACTGCCCGGGGACCGCGTCGGCCGCGATGACCGGCGCGATAAGGTCGATTTGTCTTGTCGTGGCATTGAGGACACGCTGCCCCACGACTTTGGCGTCTTCCATGTGTTTTGTCACTGTCTTGCCCCCCCTGTCAATCTTTATAGGACAAATCCTGCAGGGCCACGACGCTGACGATGCGGCGGTGGCGCATCGCCGCCATGACGCGCTGCAGCGCCTTGGCCGTATCCAGCGAGGTCAGGCAGGGAATCGCGTGTTCCACCGTGCTGCGGCGGATTTTGAACCCGTCCCGTTCGGCGCCGGCGTCGCCGCCATGATCCGTAGTATTGATGACCATGGCAATGCGTCCGTTCTTGATGTCATCCAAAAGGTTCGGCGTGCCTTCGCTGACTTTCGTTGCCATTTCCACGGCGACGCCGTGTTCCTGCAGGTACCGCGCCGTACCCGACGTGGCGAGGACTTCGTAACCCAGTTCGAGGAAGCCTGCGGCGATGTCGACAATTTCTTCCTTATCCCGGTCCGCCACGGTAATGAGGATGGCCCCTTCGTGGGGCACATTGATCCCGCTGGCGATGCAGGCCTTGTACAGGGCGCGGGAGAACTGGTAGTCGACGGCCAGGACTTCGCCCGTCGATTTCATTTCCGGCCCCAGGGTGATGTCGACGTTGCTCATCTTGTTGAAAGAGAACACCGGCGCCTTGCAGGCCCAGTAATCGGGGAAGAACTGCAGTCCCGGCTTATAGCCCTGTTCGCGCAGGGAAACTCCCATGGCGCACTTCGTCGCCACGTCGACCATGGGAATGGTCGTCACCTTGCTCAAGAAGGGCACGGTGCGGCTCGAACGCGGGTTGACCTCGATGACGTACACTTGGCCGTCGCGGACAATGTACTGGACATTGATCATGCCCTTGACTTCCAGTTCCCGCGCCATGCGCATCGTGTAATCGATGACGGTGCGGATGACATGTTCCGACAGCGTGCGCGGCGGATAAACGGCGATGGAGTCGCCCGAATGGATGCCGGCCCGTTCGATGTGTTCCATGATGCCCGGCAGGAGGACGTCCTTCCCGTCGCAAATAGCGTCCACTTCGACTTCCGTCCCCATGAGGTAATGGTCGACGAGGACCGGGTGGTCACTCGAGGCCTGGACCGCCGTTTCCATATAGTGCTTCAATTCGTCGTCGCTGTAGACGATTTCCATGGCGCGGCCTCCCAGGACGTAGGACGGACGGACCATGACAGGATAACCCACGTCGTGGGCGGCGCGGAGGGCGCCCTCCAAATCCGTGACACTGTGTCCCTTCGGACGGTCGATGGCGCACTTCGTCAAAACTTCGTCGAACCGTTCCCGGTCTTCGGCGCGGTCGATACTGTCCACGCTGGAGCCGAGGATGCGCGCGCCGGCTTCCGCCAGGGGCGCGGCCAGGTTGATGGCGGTCTGCCCCCCGAACTGGACGATGACGCCTTCGGGCTTTTCCTTGTCCAGGACGTTCAATACATCTTCGACGGTCAGGGGCTCAAAGTAGAGTTTATCCGATGTGTCGAAGTCCGTCGAAACCGTTTCGGGGTTGTTGTTGATGATGATGGTCTCATAGCCCAGTTCCTTGAGGGCCCAGACAGAATGGACCGTGCAGTAGTCGAATTCCACGCCCTGCCCGATGCGGATGGGGCCGGAGCCGAGGATACAGACTTTTTTACGGTCGCTGACGGCCACTTCGTCTTCCGAAGCGTACGTCGAGTAATAGTAGGGCGTAGCGGCTTCGAATTCAGCGGCGCAGGTATCGACCATCTTGTACGTGGGCAGGATGTGCCAGGCCTTGCGCTGGGCGCGGATCTCCTGCCACGTCGTGCCGCCGTAGGCCGCAATGACTTCGTCGGCGAATCCCATGCGTTTGGCCTGCCGCAGGAGCTCTTCCGTCAGGGGTTCCTGCCGCAGACGGTCTTCCATGGCGACAATGTTCTGGATTTTTTTCAGGAACCATTCGTTGATTTTCGTGATGGCGTGGATTTCTTCCACCGAACCGCCGCGGCGCATATACTCCGCGATGGAGAAAAGACGCTCATCGTCCTGCCTGCCCACGCGGGCGCGGATTTCCTCCGTCGGCAGGGTCTTCAGTTTCTCCAGTTCCAGGTGCCGGCAGCCGATTTCCAGGCAGCGGGCGGCTTTCAGGAGGCCCGCCTCGAAGGTGCGCTCGATGGCCATGACTTCGCCGGTGGCCTTCATCTGCGTACCCAGGGTGCGGTCCGCCGTAACAAACTTGTCGAAAGGCCAACGCGGGAACTTGACGACAAGGTAATCCAGGGTCGGTTCAAAGCAGGCCGTCGTCTTTTGGGTGACCGCGTTCCGGATTTCGTCCAGGGTGTAGCCGGCGGCGATCTTGGCGGCCACCTTGGCAATGGGATACCCCGTCGCCTTGGAGGCCAGGGCCGACGAACGGCTGACCCGGGGGTTGACCTCGATGACGTAATACTGTTCCGAATAGGGGTCCAGGGCGAGCTGCACGTTGCAGGCGCCGCAGACGCCCAGTTCGCGGACGATGTCGATGGAAGCCTGGCGCAGCATCTGCACTTCGCGGTCGCTCAGGGTCTGGCAGGGCGCCACGACCACAGAATCGCCCGTGTGGACGCCGACGGGATCCACATTTTCCATATTGCACACGGTGATGCAATTGTTATCCGCGTCACGGAGCACTTCGTATTCGATTTCCTTCCAGCCGGCGACAGACCGTTCAATCAGGGCCTGGCCGATCAGGCTATACGTAAGGCCCTTCGTGACGATATCATCCAATTCCTCGTCGTTTTGGGCAATGCCGCCGCCAGTGCCGCCCAGCGTGTAGGCCGGACGCACAATCAGGGGATAGCCCACGGCATGGGCGAATTCCTTCGCCGCCGCCACGGTTTCGACGATGGTGCTTTCCGGGATGGGCTGGTGGATTTTCTCCATGGCTTCCTTGAAGAGTTCCCGGTCCTCTGCCCGCTGGATAGTCTCGATCTGCGTTCCCAGGAGCTTCACGCCGTACGTGCGCAGGATTCCTTTCTCGTCCAGTTCCATGGCAAGGTTCAGGCCAACCTGACCGCCCAGGGTGGCCAGCATGGCGTCGGGATGTTCCTTGCGGATGACGCTCTCCAGGAATTCCACCGTCAGGGGCTCCACGTAGACGCGGTCCGCGATGTGCGTGTCCGTCATGATCGTGGCAGGGTTGCTGTTCACGAGGACGACTTCCAGGCCTTCTTCCCGCAGGGAACGGCAGGCCTGGGTGCCGGAATAGTCGAATTCGGCCGCTTGCCCGATAATGATCGGGCCGGAGCCGATGACCAGGACTTTTTTGACATTCTCCAGTTTCGGCATTAGCGACGACCTCCCATCATATGGACGAACCGTTGGAACAGATACTCGTGACCGCCCGGTCCGGGGCAGGCCTCGGGATGGTACTGGACCGTAAAGGCAGGCACCTCTTTATAGATAAGCCCTTCAATCGTGTTGTCGTTCAGCGACACGTTGCTGATGACCACCCGGTCATCGAGGGATTTTTCATCGACGGCGTAGCCGTGATTCTGCGAGGAAATGCAGATCTTATGCTCCACCAGGTCCCGGACAGGATGGTTGATGCCGCGGTGGCCAAACTTCATCTTGTAGGTGTCGTAGCCGTTGGCCAGGGCCAGGAGCTGGTGTCCCAGGCAGATGCCGAACAAGGGGCGCGTACCCATGAATTTGCGGATGTTTTCAATGATTTCGGGCAGGTCCTTCGGATCCCCCGGACCATTGCTCAGGAAGATGCCGTCCGGGTTGTCCCGCAGCACGTCTTCCGCGCTCGTGTAGGCCGGGTACACCGTCAAATGGCATCCGAAGCTCACGAGGTACTGCAGGATGTTGCGTTTGATACCGTAATCCATGACGGCGACGTGGAACCCGCCTTCGCCCAGGGTATACTTTTCCTTCGTAGATACGACGCGAACCTGGTCGTGCTGATCCGGCGTGGCGAGGAGTTCCCGCACCTCCGCATCGGACATCTCCGCCGGCACGAGGACGCCCTTGAGGACACCGTAGTTCCGCAATTTCCGCGTGATGGCCCGCGTATCGACACCCGTCAGGACGGGAATATTTTCCTTTTCGAGAAATTCCAGCAGGGCCCCTTCACTGCGCCAGTTCACGGGGAAATCGCACAGGTCAGAGACGACATAGCCCTGAAAGAAGCACCGCGGACCCTGGTTGAACAGGGGATTCGTGCCATAATTGCCGACCAGGGGGTACGTCATGACGACAATCTGCCCGCAGTAGGACGGATCCGTCAGGGTTTCCTGGTAACCGCTCATGCCCGTCGTGAAGACGACTTCGCCCACCGCCGGGCGTGCCGCGTACAAATCGCCCGTGTAGGTACTGCCGTCCAGCAGGACGAGCTTTCCTTTTACTTTTTGCATACTACACCATCTTCCATTACAAACTGACCGGCAACGATTGTGGCGACAGCCTTGCCTTTGCAATGCTTGCCTTTATAGGGCGTTGCCTTGCCCTTGGTATAGAACTTGTCCGGGTCGACGGTCCATTCCTGTTCGGGATCGAGAATGGTCACGTCCGCCGGGGCGCCGGGGTTCAGTGTGCCGCCGGGGAGGTGGAAAAGGGCCGCCGGTCGGCAGCTCATCTTGTCGACGATTTCATCCAGGGAAAGAAAGCCCGTGTGGTACAGGTCCGTCAGAACGACGCCCACAGACGTTTCGAGGCCGCAGAACCCGTTGGGGGCCTTCGTGAATTCGACATCTTTATGATGGGGCGCGTGGGGCGCGTGATCCGTGACAATGATATCCAGGGTGCCGTCCTTGAGGCCCTGCCGGACCGCGTCGACGTGTTCCTGGCTGCGCAGGGGCGGGGAAACGCGGGTCGCCGTATCAAAACCGCGGCAGGCTTCGTCGGTCAGGGTCAGATGATGAACGGTGGCTTCCGCCGTAACAGGCCAGCCCTTGGCTTTTGCCTGGCGGATGATGTCCACGGCTCCCGCCGATGCGACGTGGGCAATGTGGATGTGCGTCCCCGTGTACCCCGCGACGATGCAATCCCGGGAAACGGAAATATCCTCGGCGATGGACGGGATGCCCTTGACCCCGAGCTGGGCCGAAACGGCCCCTTCGTGCATGTAGCCGTCGTTGTTGAACTCCTGGTCGATGCTATGGGAAATGAGCGGCCGGTCGAAGCTCTGCAGGTATTCGGCGGCATGGAGCAGGAGGCGGCTGCTCTGGACGCAGCGACCGTCGTCGGAAAAGGCGATGGCGCCAGCTTTGGCCATGTCCCCCATTTCCGCGAGCTGCTTCCCTTCTTCGCCTACCGTAATGGCACCGATGACGGCGACGTTCACATAACCGTTTTCCCGGGCCCGTTCCCGGATGCCCGAGACGACGATGGATCGATCGATGGCAGGATCCGTGTTGGGCATGCAGGCCACCGTCGTAATGCCGCCGGCAGCGGCGGCCATGGTGCCCGTTTCTATGGATTCCTTGGCTTCGACACCCGGTTCGCGTAAATGGACGTGCAGATCGATAAAGCCCGGGGCGACGACCTTGCCCGTCGCGTCATAGACACGGTCCGCCTTGTCCGGGATCGTTTTGGCGATTTTCGCGACTTTGCCATCTTCCAACAGCAGGTCCGCCACTTCGTTCAGGTTCTGGGACGGATCGATGATGCGGCCCTTTTTAATCAACAGCTTCAATTCGGTTCCCTCCTGTCAGAGTCAAAAATTCCAATGCCATACGGACGGCGACGCCATTCTGTACTTCGTTGCGGATGAGGGACTGTTCGGCGTAACCCATTTGGAAGGAAATTTCCGTGCCGCGGTTCATCGGTCCCGGATGGAGGACGACGGCGCCGGGGTTCGCCAGTTTGTAGCGCGCCTCGTTCAGCCCGAACTCGCGGGCGTATTCGCGCATGGACGGGAAGAGGCCGCTGTCCTGACGTTCCAGCTGGATACGCAGGACATCGATGACGTCGGCGCCTTCCAGGGCATCTTCCACGCGTTTATGGTAGGTGACGCCCAAGGCCTCGATCTGCCAGGGCATGAGGGTTCGGGGGCCGGCGACGTGGATGTCGGCGCCGAATTTTTTCCAGCAGGCGATGTTGGTGCGGGCCACGCGGCTGAAGAGGACATCGCCCAGGATTACCATCTTTTTGCCTTTCAAGTCCGTCAGGCCGTGTTCCCGCAGGGTAAACAGGTCCAGCAGGCCCTGGGACGGATGGGCATGGGCGCCATCCCCGGCGTTGATGATGACCGGTTTGGCCACCTGTGCCGCGTAGACGGCGGCGCCTTCACAGGGACTGCGCATAATAATTCCGTCACAGCCCATATTTTCCAGGGTCAGGATAGTGTCCCGCAGGCACTCCCCCTTGACGACGCTGGACGTACTCGTCGTGATGTTGACCACGTCGGCGCCAAGGTATTTGGCCGCTGTCTCGAAGGACGTGCGGGTCCGCGTGCTCGGCTCGTAGAATAAGGTGATCAGCAGCTTGCCGCGCAGGGCCGGCACTTTCTTGATATCCCGCTTCATGATTTTCTTCATTTCCGCGGCCGTGCTCTCCACGAGGTTGATTTCCCCGACGCTGAGGCTCTCCAGGTCGAGGATGTCCCTGCCGGCGAGGGACACATTCGCTTTTGCCATTCCGGTTCCTCCTGTCCTTTCGATTCACTGACAACCGTTCACTGTGAATTTATGCATACAAAAAGCCTTCCTGCCCTGAATGGATGCAAGAAGGCTTATGAATTGCCATGTCAAAAAGTCACCTTACAGCCTCACAGGACCGTTTTAAAGGTACAGCCATTTAATTTTGTTCATTATACCATGCCGCCCGCTAGATGACAATACGGAATTGCGGGAATCCGCGAAAAATCCTGCCCGCGGCAGAGGGCGGCGCGCCCTGCCTATCAGGCCAGGCGCAGCAGGAGCGGTTCCCAGTCCGGGCCGGTCACGCGGCGCGGTTCCAGGATCGCTGCCAGATGTTTCCACTGCCGTCGGGCGCGGCGAGGCTGGGACAAGCCCCAGAAATGCAGCAGTAATTGCATAAAAATACACGCCTGTTCCTGACGGCCCTGCCGGGACGCCGCCAGCCAGGTCTGGTGCCACACCGTATAGACCTGCCACTCGTCCCGCATGGTGACGCGGGCCGTCATGGCCGCCATGTCCCGAAACAGGACGAGCAGTTTGCGCAAGGCCGCGCAGGACTCCTCCGTCCCGGTCCGGCGCCATTGCCGCGTCAGACGGCGCGCGCGCAGGGCCGCGGCGCGGAAAACAGGAAGGTAGAGGGTGAAGGCCTGGGCGGCCCCGCTCCACTGGCTCGTCATCTGGACCTGGAGGAGAAAGTCCGACAGGACTTCCTGTTCCAGGCCGGCATCGCGGCTCCGCCCCACCAAATGGAGCAGCCCGTACTGCAGGGCCTGCGCTTCCGGCGCCCAGGCGCGATGCGTGAACTGGGCGACCGTCCTGGCCCACTCCCGGGCGAAGGCGCGCCGCCCCGTATCCCCTGCCGGGACGCGCTGCCACAGGCGGCAGGCCAGGCGCGTCACGATGCGCAAGGCCGGCAGCTGCCGGTGGTCGGCAGCCGTAAAAAGCAGGTCCAGCAGGAGCGCGCCGTAGCCGTTCCCGGGCCCGGGCCGACGGGTCCGGTCGTACTCCCGCAACTGACCCAGAAGGGTCAGGAACGCCGCGGGCTGGCGCTTGCGCGCCGCCATGCCGAGAAGGGAACGCAGGCCGGCGAACAGGGACGTCTGGAGCGGCGCGTCCTCGGCCCCGGTTCCGGTCAGATACAGCCCGGAGATCAGGACATTGCCCAGCAGCAGGCCCGCTGCCGGCTGTCCATCCCGAAAGGACAGGCAACCCAATTGGGCGGCGTCCCGGCAAAGCCAAAGTCGCTGTTCCCGATGCTGCCGGGCCGCGGTCCGGTAGCATTGCGCCGCGCGATACAGGCACTCGTCGTCCTGACGGGACAAGCCATAATAAACGGCATCCTTGAGACGATCCGGCAAGGCAGCCTCGTCGGACGGGGCCGTCGCCTCCTGTTCCAGGACCGCGAAATCCGGGGCGGGCACGTTGTCCCGCAGGGCCTGTTCCGCCGCTTTCCGCGCTTCGTCTGCCGCACGCTGCCGCCGTTCCTCTTCTTCCGGGCTCAGCAGGACCTCGTCATCGGTCGTTTTTCTCTGCTTGGTATCCATCGTTCTCCCTGCCCCGTGGATGGCCACGGGGAACTTATTTGATATTGATGATGCCGTCGTAGACAAGGCCCGCCGTCGCGTCGAGCGTGACCTGCTGGCCGTCCTTCAGGATCTCCGTCGCATTCGCCGCGCCGATGACGACGGGAATGCCGCAGTTGATGCCCAGGATCGCCGCCGGCGACGTAAAGCCGCCTTCCTCGGCGACAATGGCCCCGGCCTGGGCGGCGCGGGCCACCTCTTCGTCATTAAGGACATCCACGACGAGGACCATCCCCGGACGCAGTTTTTTCGTAAAGTCTTCCGTCGTCCGGCAGACACAGACCGTCCCGGCATAGCTTTGCTTGCCGACGCCTGCCCCGGACAGCAGTTTCCGTCCCAGGTTGATGACCTTGATCATGTTGGTGCTGCCCGGCTTGCCGATGGGAATGCCTGCCGTCAGGACGAGGGAATCGCCCTGGGAGATGCAGCCCGCGTCCAGGGCGGCCTGGACGGACAGTTCCATCATTTCGTCCGTATTGGCCGAATAGGGGCCCACAATGGGCTCCACACCCCAGAAAAGCTGCAGGGAACGACACACTTCCGGTGTTTGCGTCACCGCCACGACCGGGACGGAAGAACGGTACTTGGAGATGTTCCGTGCCGTAAATCCCGACGACGTGACGGACAGGATTGCGTCCGCCTCGATTTCCCGGGCGATCTGGACGGTCGCGTGGGCGATGGCATCCGTGCTGTAGGTCCGGCCGTGCTTGGCTTCGTGGGACGCCAGTTTAGCGTAATCCAGGGCCGCTTCCGTCGTCTGGGCGATTTCTGCCATGGTGCGGACCGCTTCCAGGGGATACTGGCCGCTCGCCGTTTCCCCGCTCAACATGATGGCGTCCGTCCCGTCAAAGATGGAATTGGCCACATCGCTGGCTTCGGCGCGGGTGCAACGGGCGCTGGCCGTCATGCTTTCGAGCATCTGCGTCGCCGTGACGACAGGCTTGCCGGCCAGATTGCACTTGCGGATGATCTTTTTCTGCCACAGGGGCACCACTTCGGCCGGGATTTCCACGCCCAGGTCGCCGCGGGCCACCATAATGGCGTCACTGGCCTTGATAATGTCGTCGATGTGTTCCAGGCCGGCGTTGTTCTCAATCTTGGAGAGAATGCCCATCCGATACCCGTTGGTTTCCAGCAGCCGCCGGATGGCAAAGACATTGTCCGCATTCTGGACGAAGGACGCGGCGATGTAGTCCATGCCATTTTCCGCGGCAAAAAGGATGTCCTTTTTGTCCTGGTCCGACAGGAAGGGCATCTTCAGTTCCACACCGGGGCAAGCCACCCGCTTCCGGTCCGAAATGACGCCGCCGCTGCGGACAACCGTATGGATGCGCGTTCCCTCGATTTTCGTCACTTCGAGGATGAGCATGCCGTCCGCCAGGAGAATCCGGTTGCCCACGGACACCTCCGCAGGCAGGCCGTCGTAGTTGACATGGGCCATGGCCGCCGTGCCGGTGCAAGGCTCCGTCGTCAGGATAAATTCATGGCCGTTGTCCAATTCGGCTTTGCCGCCTTCAAAGAGACCCAGGCGCATTTCCGGCCCCTTCGTGTCACAGATCATGGCCACGGGCTTGCCGACGGCTTCCGCCGCCGCGCGCACCCGATCCAGGCGCTCCTTATGGCTTTTGTGGTCCCCGTGGGAAAAGTTGAAGCGGGCCAGGTCCATGCCGGCCCGAATCATGTCTTGTAACAAAGTGGGGCTGTCCGTAGACGGCCCCATGGTGCAGATAATCTTGGTCTTTTTCATTGTGGTTCCTCTGCCACGCCGGGTTCCTCAACCACGGAACCCGTGCTCGGCCAACACTTCATAGGCATCTTCCGCCTCGGAAACGGGCGTCAGGATCTCGTAGGCCCCGACCCGCTTCGCGACAGTCGTCCCGATGGCCCGGGTCCGGCACAGAAACCCGTTCTGCGCCAGGAGGGCCTTCAGTTCATTGGCGCGTTCCGCTGTCTGCGCGATATACAACACCTTCCACACAATCAGCCACCTCAGTCCCCCGCGCCTTTATTTTTTCAGTTCTTTCAGTTTCGCCGTGAGCAGCGGCAGGATTTTCCGGGCGTCCCCGACGACGCCAATATGGGAGAATTCAAAAATAGGGGCATTCTCGTCCTTGTTGACGGCAATGACGAGGCCCGAATCCTTCATGCCCGACGTGTGCTGCATGGCGCCGGACACACCAAAAGCAAAGTAGACATCCGGTTTGATGGTCTTGCCGGACTGGCCGACCTGGGACGCGTGGTCCACCCACTTTTCATCCACGGCCGCGCGGGTCCCGGCGACCGCGCCTTTTTCAAAGAGGTCCGCCAGGTCTTCCAGGGCGCGGAACTGTTCCGCGTCGCCCATGCCGCGGCCGCCGCAGACGACGACGTCAGCGTCTTCGATCTTGCGTTTTCCGCCGGTAGACAGGGGTTCCTTTTTCAGGACCGTCATCGGCGAAGTCACGGGGTTCTTCACCGTATAGGCAACGATATCGCCCTTGCGGGAAGGATCTTCCGCCAGGGGTTCAAATACCTTCGGCCGGATGGAGCCCATCTGGGGCCGATGTTCGGCGCAGACGATGGTGCCGTACAGGTTGCCGCCCATGGCCGGACGGGTCCATTTCACCAGGCCCGTCTCCTCGATGTCGAGGGCCGTGCAGTCGGCGCAAAGGCCCGTGCCGAGGCGCGCCGCCACACGGGGCGCCAGGTCGCGGCCATCGATGGTTGCGCCGAACATGACCGTGCCCGGATGATATTCCCCAATCAGTTCACACAGGGCATTCGTATAGATTTCCGTATCGTATTCCGCCAATTCCGGTCCCAGGACCGTGTAGACCGTATCGGCGCCGCAGGCGACGCACTTGGCGGAGAGGCCATCGTCGGTCGCGGCGAGAAGGACGACATCCGCTGTCGTGCCAGCCTTGGCCGCCAGTTCCTTCGCTTTTCCCAGCAGCTCCAGGGTGACATTCAGGAGCTTGCCGTCTTCCAACTGGGCTACGACCCAGATTGCTTTATCATTTGCCATTTCCCATATCCTCCTTCGGAAGTGTGAGCGCCCCGGCCAGGCATTCCCGCACACAGGCGCCGCAGCAGAGGCACCGCGCCGGATCGGCCACGGCTTTGCCGCCAGTCACGCGGATTGCCCCGGTCGGGCAGATTGCTTCGCAATCCTGGCAGCCGTCACATTTGTCCGTATCGATTAAGACAGCCATCGCGGCCTTATTTTTTCAACACACCGGCGGCGACGAGTTTCTCCACCAGTTTGTCCACGGCCACTTCCGGCTCGTCTTCCTTGATGATTTCCGTTTCGATCTTGGCGACTTCCGGAGTGAATACCTTGACGACACGCGTCGGCGAAGCCTTGAGTCCCACCGTAGCAGGGTCGATGTGCAGATCCGCCGCCGTTTCCTCGGGAATGACGGCCTTGCGGGCCTTCATCTTGCCGCGGATGCTGGCAAAACGCAGGTCCTTCTCCGCGCGGGTCATGGTAACCAGGAGCGGGGCCGGGCAGGACAGCGTTTCCGACCAGTTTTCCGTTTCCCGTTCCACAACAAAACGGCCGTCCACGAAATCGACCTTCAGGGCCGACGTCACCTGCGGGATACCCAGGTGTTCCGCCACTTCGGGCCCGACCTGGGCCGTGCAGCCATCCGAGGCTTCGCGGCCGCAAAGGACGAGGTCGAACTCCCCACAGCCCTTGACGAGGGCGGCAACGGCTTTGCTCGTGGCCAGAGTGTCGGAACCGGCGACGACGCGATCCGTCAGGAGGACTCCGTCATCGGCGCCCTTGGCAATGGCTTCCTTCAGGATTTCCTTGGCCTGGGGCGGTCCCATGGTCACGACCGTCACCTTGGCGCCGTACTTGTCCTTCAGGATGAGGGCCGTTTCCAGCGCTTCCGCGTCATAGGGGTTGAGAATGTTCTCCACGCCATCGCGGATCAGCGTATGCGTTTCCGGATTCAGCTTGATCTGCGTCGTATCCGGAACTTGCTTGACACAAACGATAATATTCATTGAAAATTCCTCCTGCGCTTTCCCGTCACGGGAATCTGACTAGACAGGGACAGAGTCGCCCCATGATGTTTCAGTATACCACGGAAGCGGCCGGCAGGCAATGCCGCCCTTCCACGGGGCAGCATGTCATACCGGCTTGACACGGAAGGCACCGTCGCCGAGAAGCTTCCGCACGGCGTCCTGGAACGCGTCGGATCCGTCCGTGTAAAAATTCGGATGGAGGCGGAGCCGCCGCCGCGACCCGAGCAGTTTCAAAAAGACCATATGCGTGCCAGGGTGCGCCTGCAGCAGGGGAATCAGCTCCGTCGTCACGCAGGCCTCTTTGTCGGCCGGCACGGTCAGCTCCAGGACGGCCCCTTCGGGCACGGGCAAAAACGCCATGTCCTCGCGGACCTCATATCCCGACGGGCCGTCGGCCGGCCTGTCCGCGAATGTGACGCCGGATTCCTCCTGGCCTGCCGCGCCGGCGGCGCCGGCACGCCCTCGGCCGAACCCTCCCCGGGCAGCCCTCCCCAGGGGCGGGGCCGGTTCCCCTTCCCGCAGTTCCACAATTTCCGACGCCAGGACCTTGGCCTCCCGTTCGTCGACACTGAACCGGCCTTCCACGGCGAGCACCGCATCCTGCATCAGCAGGCGCGAATAGAGATTGTACGCCCTAGGAAAGACAAGGACCGACAGGCGGCCCGTAAAGTCTTCCAGCGTCAGGATGGCCATATTGTCACCCTTCTTCGTGAGGCGGATATTGCAGTCCGCCACCAGGCCCGCCACGCGGACGAACTCGCCGTCTTGGACCGGGCCGTTCTCCTCGCCCATCTGATAGAGCGGTGTGAACCCTTTCAGGGCTTCGCGGTACCCGTCCAGGGGATGTCCTGTTACATAGAAGCCGAGGAGTTCCTTCTCTTCCTTGAGAAGCAGGGAGCGCGGCATTTCCGCCAGGACCGGCAGTGTGAGGGTGTTGACTTCCGTAAAGGCAGCGTCGCCGAAAAGGCTGAACTGGCCGCTCAGCGTATCCCGCTGGGATTGCTGCCCCAGATCGAGGGCCTGTTTGTAGACGGCCAGGAGCTGGGACCGGTGGGCACCGAGGGAGTCCATGGCGCCACACTTGATAAGGTTTTCCACGAGACGCGTGTTCAGCTGGCGGTACGGCACGCGGCTGCAGAAATCCAGGATATCCCGGAACGGCCCGCCTTCCTGCCGGACCCGCACAATCTCCTCCACAGCGCCTTCCCCGACGCTC
>ENA-ORNY01001062-ORNY01001062.1-human-gut-metagenome-genome-assembly--contig:-NODE-1062-length-16633-cov-3.024852_pt1 | contig 16633 bp, 11 predicted proteins | sample MGYA00242122_ERZ509036 | MGnify/ENA primary metagenome ERZ509036 (study PRJEB26280, sample SAMEA2338696) | human gut metagenome | biome: human gut; feature: human-associated habitat; material: faeces... | reverse complement strand
CGTCAGACCACGGTTCGTATTATTCTTGGCTGGCATAGATTTATATAAACTTCTTTTTTCCATAACTGTTGCACTTAATAGTATAATTCACCTCTGAAAATAAGTAAATAAAAAAGAGATTCAAGAACAATAACCCCTTTTCGCGCAAAAAAAACGGATGGCTTGTCCTTTTAACAGAACACGCTACCCGTTCTTAAAGCATTTTTCGGATATAAAAATTATTCAAAAACTTCGTTGATAAAATCCGTATCCAGCATGGTTTTAAGCAACACCTGAGCGTATAATCTTACCACAAAATCATTCGGGTGGTTTATGTTGTTACCCGTTACGTCGCGATAACGTTTGCCCGCATCGAACAGTGCCTGATGCATCTCGGTTACGTTCGCAACCCCGACGAAACCATATTTCTCTTCGAGTTCCAAAAGTTTGGGAACAAATAACTTTTGATTGTAATTCCAGTCGCTTGTCGCCTCGTAATTCGGGAGCATCGTCGCAATCAGCATTATTTCGGCATCGGGATTTTTCTCTTTTATGGCTTTTACCATAAGTTCTGTGGAATTTTTAAAAACGTCGGGAGAAGTTTTTACATCGTTCATTCCGAAGCCTATCACAACGATGTCCGGCGAATAACCGAGAACTCTGTCTTCAATCTCGCTCACTCCCCAGGAAACGGCTTTCCCGCCTACCGCGGTATTTATAAGTTCTATTTTGTCGTTATTGTATTTTTCGCCGAGGTAATCGCAGAACATTTTTGCGAACGATGGCGTATACGGGGAAATTTCTCCCCCTTGCGGCAATCCGCTTGCATTGCAACCCGTTGTTATACTGTCGCCGTAGAAAAGAACTCTCGTTTTTTCGCCGTTTTTTATTTTTTCTAACGTCTTTGCGAATTTTTCGCTTTTGCCCTGCGGAACCGGTCCTTTCCACTCCTGCGAATGAGTATACGTCACCGAAATCTGTTTTTTTGTAAACGTATCCTGTTCGCCGTAAGCAAGATAACGGACGTCGCCATCGGGCAATCCCGCTTTTTCGTTATCCACGGTTATAGTATATCTGCCGGGAGTCTTCAGGTAGTACTCGTCCTTATTCCAGAACGGAATCGAAGAATTTTCCGTGCGAGACAATATGCCGTTTTCGTATTTATAATCCTCGCCCTTTTTGTACTCGACGTCAAGCCCGTAAGAAGTAACGGAAATTATATCTTCGGCGTCATACAGAAGTTTTGCTTCGTCGTTTTCACCCACAAACATAACCGTTTCGTTATAAACCTCACGCGTGTACCAGAACGGTTTTAACCAGGTTTTAAGCGAATAAGCGGAATAATCCGCAAGGTCCTCTATCGGCGCGAGTTTTTTCTTCGGGGTGTCGGATGACGAACCGCCGCCCGTACACGCTCCGCACGAAAAAGCCGCCGCCATTCCCGTTATAAACGCGATTATTTTTCTTGAACTTTTCATATCTTACCTCTCGCTCTCTTCTATTTTTTTAACAACGGACAGGCAGCCGTCTTTTAGCATATTAAGTTCGCTGCCCACACTGAAGTAATCCATACCGGCCAGTTTTGCCCTTTTCAGATATCGGTTGTTACCGGTGATAATTCCGCTTGACTTGCCTCGCTTTTTCGCCGCCGCGACCACTGTATCTATAATAGGCAGAATTTCCGGTTCGGGATTTTGCATAACGTTTAAATCGCACGAAAGGTCGTTAGGTCCCATCAACACGCCGCTTACCCCGTTTACGGAAAGAATTTCATCTATGTTTCTCACGCCGCTTTCGCTTTCTATCTGAGCGAAAACTTTTGTCCTTTCGTTCGCCCGCATCATATATTCGCGAAGCGAACCGGGATTATAAAGAGTGTGGGCGCGCATGGTGGAAATACCCCTTTTGCCGACGGGCGCGTATTTGGCGTATTCTACGGCAAATTTTATCTGCTCGGCATTGTCGGTCATAGGTATTAAAATACCGCTTGCGCCCATATCCATAACCTTGGTTATATCCTTTCTGGTATTATCGGGCAAACGAATTATACACTCTAAGCCTACAAGTCTTGCCGTCATTATTATTCCCGATAAATCGGAATAATCAAATCCGCCGTGTTCGTTATCGACTATAAAAAAATCAAGTCCGCAGTTTTTTAAAATTATCGGAATATTGCGAAAAGCAACTTCGCTGAGCATTATTCCCTTTTTTATTTGCATTTTTATCTCCGATACGACAATAATTATGCCGCTAAAATATAAATTGATTTTATTTTTCTTCCGCCTTGGCTAAATAACACAAACCGTTTATTGCGTCGACTTTGCCCGCAATTCGGCTTTTAACATTCAATTCTTTTAACACCCCGAATATAAGGTCTTTATGATATTCCAACGTTCCGCCGGTAACGATAAGATTTTTCTTCTCCGGTAACTTTTCGAGCGCTTTTTTATAATCGGAAACAAGCGCTTCCTCTATACCTTTTCCCCGCGAATTCTCGCGTATATACCCGCCGCCGTATAAACCCGTTACCGTATAAAGAAATTTTCCGTCGAAAAACGGTCTGCACTCGAAATCTCCGCTTAAAAAGATATCTCCCGTTTCGCACATCTGCGCCGCCGTGCCGAGATTCAATATATAGCAATCATTTTCGCCGAGTCCTAAGATTGTTGCCTGTTGATCCCCGACGGGCGTATATATAGTTTTTCCGTTATAAACACCCGCGGGTTTCACTTCGGTAAACGCCGTCGGCAGGCTAAGTTTTACGGGATATTCTTTTTCATCGAAATCAACCCGTCCCGTTATGCAGTTATAAAATCCGCTTGCCGCGGCGTCGGTTATATGCGTAACGTTGTTCCCCGTAAGCCTGAACGCCAGATACGAGCCGAGAGTATAAAAAACTTCGGCTTCTTTCGCTATCTCGGGAAAAAGCGTTGCCGTTACTATAACAGAAGCCCTCGGCAGATTATATTTAAGCTTCACGCCGTGTTCGGGAGAAAGCGAAAAGCCATAAGGCTTAAGACCAGCGCGTTTATCACGCCACGAAATATAACCCGTTAAAAGTCCGCCTCTCTTATCCGCAAGTACGTATCCATGCATCTGAACGGAAAACATTACGGCTTCGGCAGAAGACGAATCGATTATTTTTTTTACAATCGAAAAGATTTTTTCCGCATCTGCTTCGTAAAACGGCTCGGGCAAAGGCAAAGCTTCGGGAAAAGGCGTTTTGTTTACCTTTTCGGGAAAACTTCCGTTTTCGCTTTCGGCATACTTTATAGAAGTACTGCCTATATCTATACACAAATATTTCATTGATTTACTGTAAACAGCGAACTGCTTATTACGAATTCATTGAATTTCCCGTCGGAAAGCTCTATAAAAGCATATTTTGCATCTTCGGGAACTTCCGCGCTTATTTTGCCCTGCTTGATTTTATCTTTCGGTATAATCATAACCGACCAACGCCAGCTTGTGCTTACGCCTTCATCGGACACGCAATATATAAGCCTTGCGGTTTTTAAATTTTCCGCTCCGTCTATTTCAACGGTGATATTTTTTCCGTCTGATTTTTCGCTTTTTACGGTTAAAGGCATTTGTTTTCCGTTAAGTGTCTGCTCCATAAAATCATAAACGAAAATCATTCCCTCTTCGTCTTTCCAACGATGATAATGCGTAAGATTTCCGCGGTAGGAATGATAAACCTTGCCTTCGCAAAGATCGGACGATTGCTGTTGCAGAAGCGGCGAGAAAAAGCTATCGTTCGTGCCTATAGCGAACATAATGGGACGATTGCAATAATTAAGATAGGATATAGGATCGTAACATTCGATCCATTCTTCAACGTTATCGGGTTCGGTAAAATAATCTCTGTCCTTAACGCCGGGAGTTTCAAGCAAAAATCCGCTGCCGTAAACGGGCGCGAACGCTTTGAATCTGTAATCTACGCCCGCGGTTATACAGGTTAAAACCGAACCCCACGAAATGCCCGTAAGCCCTATTTTTTCGCTGTTTATCCGTTCGTCTGCAATAAGGACGTTATGCGCCGAGATGATATTATATACGCTGTGATATACCCAGCTATCGTAAAAAGTTTCCTTCGTATTTTGGAACGAACCGCTGTCGACAGGACCTCCGTTCGGGTTTACTTCGCCCACGCCGTTGATGCTTCCGTACTGATGAGCATAAGTATCGATCGCAATGGCGGCATAACCCTTGCCGTTCCAGTATTCTACCCATTCGTAAAAAGCACAGCCACCGCCGCCGTGAACCAGAACCATTGCAGGATAGCCGCCCCCGGGCATTTTGGAAGAAGGGAAGCCTAAATAACAGAATACCGTCGTGGGTTTGCCTTTATAATCGGCTCCGTCAAGAAAAATAGCTTGAGTAACTCCGTTTTTGTTAGTATAATCGCCGGTTCTGCCTTGCGTTACGGTTACGGTGCGCGAAAAAAGCGTTTCCGTATCCCACATCAGGTCGGGTTTTATCAGCGGTTTGTAGGGGTACTCTCTTTTGGAATCGGCCCCGCCGCCGCAACCCATTGCAAACGAAAAAAGCATAGATATCATAATACAATAAACAAGAATCTTTTTCATAAATAATTTGAGAATATTCAGTCTTTTCCAAGATCCGTTTTAACGAAATATATATCGTGACGATTAAATTCGAACGCAAGATACAAAATGTTGTTCTCTATAAAACCGTTCGCATAGGAATACCCGCCTGGAAAATCCGAAACATTTATCTTTTTTACAAAACTTTTAAGCCCGTCGTCGGATATCCATACGGAGAGCGGATATCTGTTATCCAGCCCGTAAACGCTGTTAGGCGTGTTTATAAGAACAATGCGGTTTTTTTCGGCTTTTAAAAGCTGAGGTTTGTTTGCGGGATTAGGTATATCGGTTGCATACGGTTTTTCCCACGTTTTGCCAAAATCAAAAGAATCCGACCGCCACAGACAGCCCGATTTATCTATTCTGAAAAGCATGATAAGATGTCCGTTTTCGGCTTCTATAACCGTATTTTCAGTCCAAACCCACTTTATATTGAATTTGTTTATGTCCTCGTTCGTAATGTCAAACGCTTTATGCCTTTCAAAATCGTTTGCGTTCGCATCGGAAATCAAAAATCCGCTTTCATAATAATCCACCGCGTTATTCCACACGTAGCCGCCTTTTTTTACGCATTCCGCTTCTTGCTCTTCCGTTACGGGAAAATAATGATACGGAAACAAAAGCGTGTCGTTAGAAAGTTTTGTCATGCTGCGAACGAACGCGTATTTGTAAAGCGGGAAAAAAGGCTTTTCTTCCCACGTTTTGCCGCTATCCGAACTTTTATAAACAAAGTTTCGCCAGTTTAAAAACTTGCCGTCGTGCTTGGTTACAAAAACAAGAATTTGATCGCCGACAACGGTAGTTTCGGTGTGATAGTGAGCCTGTCCGTCCTCTTCGCCTAACAAAACCTTATCGCTCCAGCTAAGCCCGTCATCGGTACTTCTGAACAGATAAACGCGATTTTGCGGCGCAGGTTCGCAAACGTCGCCGCAGGTGCAGACAAGTAATAAATCACCGTTCGGCATCCTGCGGACGTTCGCTTCCACGGACAGATTATCTCTGTGTACCGTTTTTATATACATTATCTTTTATTCTTTTTGCTAATAGCGTATATCGCGCCGAAAGCTAAAATAACTAAGCCCGAAAGGCAAATATTACCGACCGACGACCGGCAACCTGATTGACAGCCGCTTGCTTTTTCGTAGGTGAGAGTTATGGTCATATCGGCCATACAAGTACCCGTAAGCTTTCTTGACGATTCAACGAAAACGTAGCCCGAAATTTCGTCTGCCGCAACGGTGTAAATACCCTTGTAAGCGCATTTTACGCTCTTGCTTTCAGCTATTTCGTTTCCTTCGATATCAACGAATTTTACAATAATAGTCATTTCCTTAGGTTTATATTTTAAGGTAACTGCGGTGCTTTCGGTAACGTCAAACGTGAGAGAGGGAATTGCCGAAACATACTCGTAACCCATTACCGTGGGCGGAGTTATGGTGCAGCTCTTTCCTATTACCGCTAAAACTACTCTGTCATCGGCAATGCTTCTGCCCTTTTCGTCTACCATTCTTAAAGTTATTTCGGCAGAAGGCGGAGTTAATTCAACTGCGCTGATTGCAAAAGCCGGTTCTTCGCCTTCGGTTACTATCTGATTTTTATAGAACGCCGAACGGCTGTAAAATACCTGTCCTTTGGTTACGTCTGCAATGTTTACGTCCTTGGTTTCGTCGGTTGCGTCTTCTGTAAACGTAGCGGCGGTTCCGTCGGCAAGCACTTCTGCTTTCATTTTGCCTTTACCCACTTTTGCCGTTCCTACAGCCGCAATTTTTACGCCTACGCCGCCGAACCAAGCTTTTTTGGTAAGGTTCATGGCTATATCGCACGAAACGATTTTAGCCGACGGATCGAGAGCCGCGCCCGTTTCTAAATCGGTAAAGCTTTCCCACGGAACATACCAGGTACCTGCTTTTCCGAAAAATACGTTTTGCGTTTCGTTGGTTATAGAGAGCGTCGTTTCGCCGTCTTCCATAGTGCAAAGGTCTTTGCCTACCGCTTTTGCGCCGTATCCGACGTAATGTCTGCCGTTTTCGTCGGTGATGATAAACTTAAAGCCGTAGTTGTTGCGCGAACATTCGAGTTTTACGAATAATCCCGAAGATTTGCTTACTTCCGCGCCGTTTTTAAGGTTTACCGAGAACAACGAGAATAATCCGTCGTAGTCTTCAAGATCTTTCTTTATCGAGAAAATAACCGATTTACCTATATCCTTTTTAACGTGGAAAGTTTCGAGCTTATCGCCGTTAAATGTAGCAGAGTAAAGGTCGTTATCGAGATTTTCGTCCCAGTCGGTATCGGGAACTTCCGAAACCTTATAGGAAAGAATTACCGTAAGAGAAGTTTGAGTGAACACGCCTTCAAGGTCGTGATCCGCACCGACGTAATCGTAATCGTAAATTACGGGAGCGGTTATGGCGTATTTATATGTTCCTGTCGCTTTATCGTAAGCTATCTGTTCGGTATAGCTTTCTTTAATATCGTTTCCGCTTTGATCTACGAATTTAACGGTAAGAGTTGCGGGCATCATTTTGGGATAAACAGCCGCTTCGACGTTATTTACCGCCGTTTCATAAAGTTCGCCGCTTGTTAAAACCGCACTGCCGTTGAACGCCGCGTTACTGTAGAAAAGCTGTCCTTTGGTAACGTCGATAACGTTTACGTCTTTAGTTTCATCTTCTGCGCTGTCGGCGTACGTTGCGTTTGCTCCGTTTGCAAGAACTACTAATTTAGCCTTGTTTACGCCTGTTTTAACCGTTCCTGCAGAAACGAATCTTACTCCGTATCCGCCGAACCAGGCAGCATTTGCAAGGTTTAAAGCAAAGCTTGCTGATTCAACCACGGTACCCGCAGGCATTGCGCTGTTATCGGCTAAGGACGAGAAACATCCCCACGGAACGAACCAGGTACCTGCGTCTGCCTTGAATTTGAACTGAGTGGAAGCGTTTAGCGAAACGCCTTCTTCTGCGTTTTCTATGGTGAATATATCCTTGCCGGCGTTAAGCTTGTGAGCAGTATAATAATTGCCGGCAGTATCCTTTACTATAAAGTGGAAGCCGTAACCGTTTCGGGGTAACATAAACTTAACGAACATACCTGCCGATTTAGAAGTATCCGCGCCTTCGCCGAGTTTTACGGTAACTAATGAGAACATTCCGCTTACGGCAGTCATATTCTTTTTAAGTCCTACGTAAACGCAGTTATCAATATCGCCTTTTACGTCCAATGCTTTAATAAAACCGTTTTCGTCAAAAGTTGCTTTATAAACGTCGTTATCGGTGCTTTCGTCCCAGTCGGTATCGGGAACTTCGCTTGCTTTATACGTCAACGTAATCTCTTCGGTAACGGTAGAAAATGAGCCTATAAGTTCTTTATCGGCACTTTCGTATTCGTAATCCGAAATTTCGGGAGCAGTTATTTCGTACGCGTAATATCCGTTTGCCATATCGTAAGCAACTTTCGTTTTGTCGGTAGTTTTGATTGCATTTCCGTTTTTATCTTTATAGTTTACGGTAAGCAATCCGTCTCCGCGGCCGATTTGTCCGTACGCAATAATCGCGTCATAATTTTCGTCGCCGCTCTTTACAACGCTGCTAAGATTAACCAGACCGCCGTCTATTGCAAATACTTTGCCTTTATCAACAGCCGTAACGTTTACGTCGGCAGTAGTATCTTCGGCATCGGCTGTAAACGTGCAGTCGTTCGCGTTGATTAAAGTTTTTACTTCGGAAGTTTCCGCGTCTGTACCTCTTTTAACCGTACCTAAAGCGTAAAAATTCACGCCGAGTCCGCTGTACCAGAGCGCGCCGCCCGATCTTGCGCCGAGTGTTAAACAAATAGAAACAGAAACGATTTTTCTGCCTTCCGTAAGGAAGTTGCCGCTCGAGTTTATCGCTGAGAAAGTCTTTGCCCACGGAACGGATAAAGTTCCCGTTTTACCCGCCACAAACGTATAATTGTTGCCTGACATTTTTACCGTAGAAACCGTCCCGTCATCCAGGATAAACGGGAAATTTTCGGTTGCGCCGTGGCTCATTCTCCATATGCCGCCTTCGGAATCTTCGACGACCAGTCTGAACGCACCGCCGAAATCAGGCATACCCATCGTAATAAATAAGTCCGTAGACTCGTTAGGGTTTATTCCCTCCGCAAATTTTGCGGTAAGTCTTAAAAATTCGCTTCTGCCGACTGTACCCTCTTTCACGCCGAGATATACTCCGCCCGCCGTTTCGCCATTATATTTAACGCCTTTAAAGGCTCCGTCCGCAAATACTATCTCCGCCGTCTCTGTTTGCGCGGAATTCCGTTCTGTCCCCGTTTCAGCAAAAGCCAAACCTGCCCCCGTAGCAGTTATCATAAATATTGCCAGAAACGCGATAAGTAATTTTTTAATTTTCATGTTTTTCCTCCTTGATCTTTTTTTTCCCTTTTATTAACGCCGACGAAACAAATATTGCCGACAGTATGAGTCCGTCGCCGCCTACAGCGGATCTACAGCCTTTTTTTTCATCTTTTTGCAAAACCACCTTTACCCTTAAGAGTTCATAAGAATCGAGCAGGGTTTCAGGCATTTCCGTTTTGAATGTAAGATAGTAAGTGCCTGCCGCGTCCTTGTTGTAACCCGCGCTTTTCCACGTACCGGTAAGCACGTATTCATTTCCGTTGTCGCCTATCGCGGTAACGGTCGTGGGCAGCAACCCCCTTATTACGGCAGAAGCCGTTCCCACAGGATAATTATATACGGGCTTGAAATCTTCTTTTAGCGAAACTATATCCACGTAGTTTTGATTAAGTTTGGTAACTACCATTTTATCTCTCGCTTGCTTTGAAACAAACTCACCCGCTTTTAAGTCTTCTTCGGTGAAAATAGAAAGCCTTATGCCGTTTTCGGTATACCTGCCCTTGTCGTAAGCGACTAAAATTCTGCCGTCGGGATCCTGATATATTTCGGGATATGCCGAAATGTATCTGTCTATCAAAAGCGAATAATCCCAGCTTTCGCCGCCGTCTACCGACATATAAGCCGTCATGTTGGTTCTGTCGGTTAAACTGTCGTTGGTAACAAAAACGATAGCGCCCGATTTAAGTTTGATAAACGCCGTTCTTGCGCCGGGGCCGTTTAACGGATGAGGCAATTTGCCGGCTGAGGTCGTCCAGGTCAACCCCTTGTCGTAAGAAAACGCCTGCTCTATGCCACCCTCATAACCTTTTTCAAGACGGGAAAGCATCCATAAAGAGCCGTCTTCTCTTTCCACGACCGATGCTTCGGTATAGGTCTTTTGAGGTTTAACGTATTCCGATTTTATGGTTGCTATTTTTGTGTAATTATAGCCGTCGTCGATGGATTTATAAACTCCGGAATATCCGTCGTCGTCACCCGTAACGTAAATTATGCTCCCGTCGGACAAAATGGTGGGCTTTACGAAACCGGTTCTGTCGCTTACTTTAAAAGGACCTTCATAGGTAATTCCCGATAGCGGGCCGTCCGCGCCTATCAATTTAACGGCATACATTTTAGATCCGGGCAATATAGAGTAATAAAGAAACAGTTCGCCCGCACCGTTTACAAAAAATACCGGAAGAACCACGCTTGTGGAATTTATCGGATCGATTATCATAAAAGGATCTTTCCATGTCTTTCCGCCGTCTGAGGAAGCCGCAACCGGTATATAGTTATCAGGGTGCGGTTCTTTGGTTCCGCCCGTGTACCAGGCGACGAACAGGTTATCTCCGTAACTTACCGAAGTTGCTATTCCGTTCCATTTTCTGTCCGAAGGCAGATAAGTTTCGCTCGTGGAGGCGCTTAATTTTGTGTTTAAATTCGTAGAAGAATCCACAAGCGTTATCTCTTCTGCGCCGAGCGTGTGGTTCTGATGACGGCTTTCTGCCGCACGGGCGGTTTCCCCGCCCGGCGCGACAAACGCCGAAAGTACGGCAAATAAACATATCAGCGTTAAAAATAACGATTTTTTCATATTATAAATCCAATTATTTTTATTTAGCCCAGGTTATCCAGTCGGGGCAAACTATCATATATTTTGCCGAGCCGCCGAAAAGAGAAACTTCGGGAGCGACGTATTCGGGATTCGCTTTGGGCCATGCGTACTTAATATTCAATTCCTGTTTATAGGCTTTGAAACATCTGTTTCTGTATTCCACCCACTTTCTTGCTCCCTTATCGTAGGTTTTTGCAAGAGCCGCGGAATAAAGTTTTGATACCTGTTCTTCGCTGTCCGCCATAATAAAGTTGGGCAACGCTTCTATCCATACGCTTTCTATATCGGTCTGAATTTCGGTATAATCGTTCAGGGCTTTCTGATCGGATACGTCGAGAGGATATCTGAAAGGAACCCTTGAAACGGAATAATCGAAATAAGCGCATTTGTTTTTGAATTCCATCCATGTCTGCAACCAGTTGATGCCGTATTTATCAGGACTGGTCATCTTCGTGTACATAAGGTTTGTAAGCATATGAGTTTTAGTAATACCCATATCGAAAAGCGCGGAAGTATTGTTCTTTCTTAAAGCCTCCTTTGCCTTTTCCGTCCATTCCATTCTGCCGTACGTGCTTACCTTGCCGGTTTCGGGGTCGACTTCGCCTGGTTTTACGGCGTAAGTATAGTATTCGCCCTCGTTTTTGCCGTAATACATTTCCCTTTGTCCCTGTTCGCTGAGCAAATAATCCATAACCTTGATTACTCTGTCCACGCGTTTACAGTTCTTTGTTATCATCGTAACGTATAATCCTCTGCCTGCGTAGTCAAGAAGCAAAGGCGCGTCCCCGCGGGAATTTGTAAGAACGATCGAAACGTAAGTGTGCTCGTCGTCCGTTATGCCGGTGGCGTTGTCATGCCCTTCTTTTTCGCGTATGCCAAGCTCGGAAATATGCTGCTGGCTAGCCCCGATATAAGCGAAAGCTTTACCGTTGAGCAAGTTCGAGCCGACATCGCTTCTCTTATAACTGAAATTACCCGAAGTAATAAGGTTTGCTCTGTACAACTCGTTTAAGAATTTAATAACTTCCACGAATTCCGGAGTATCGTATTGATACAGATAATTACCTTCTGAGTCCTCCATGGGAACGCAGAACATCTCCATAAGTGCGGAAAGCGAATAGTTGAAGCAGTCATTGGTGGCGGTAAGATTGAACGGCGCAAGTAAAACCGTAGGATTGCTGTTCTTTAAACCGTATCTCTGTTTTACCCATTTGCACATTTCCAGAAACGCCGCGGGACGGGTTATCGAATCCTGATTGAAAGACACGTCTTGAGCCTTCTTATGTGCGATATAGGCGTTTAAATAATCTTTTCTTACTATAACGTCATAGTTCATAAACTGATGACCGCCGATATTGTCCTCGTATTCGGCTATATCCGCGTCGTTATAGAAGTTGCTCGCAAGCCCGTACAGATGTCCGTCGGAGCCGGAATAATAGCGTTTATGTTCTTCGCTTATTCTGTTGAGTAAACTCGGCGCATAACTTTCGGCAAGTTTGTCTATGGCGTATGCATAACCTTCTTCGCCGAGTTGAACCCTTGTACGCAAATCGCCTATGGTTATAACGTCCGGAAGTTCGTCGCCCGCAATCATGGTGCTGAGTTCCTGGTTATCGTTGGTCATAGCGCTCTGAAACTTAACTTTTACGCCGGTACGATCGTAAATAAGATCCGCCGCCTTGCCGCCGTAGAAGGTATAGTTAGTAAACCAGGTTATATCCACGTCTTCGTCATCGGGATCTATTTGCTCCCAACTGTTCTTGTCCGGGTCGTAATTCGTGGGGAATTCGTTGTATTTAAGCCCTCCTTTATTCCCGCCCGAATGACCGCATGCAATTGCGGAAAACGCAATTATAAGCATAATAACCGCACACAGCGATGAAGTAATGAGTTTTTTCATCTGAAAGTCCTCCCTTTTTTATTATTCGAGGTAACACCTCGTATTATCCTTTAACCGCGCCTATCATAACGCCCTTCGTGAAATACTTCGCAACGAACGGATAGACTAAAAATATGGGTAACGAAGAAATAACTATCGCCGCAAACGAAATGGTTTTTGCGCTTATTTCGCTTGAAATGGACGGATCCGCGTCGGGCAGATTTGTATCCTTTATTATCTTCATAAGATAGAATTGCAAAAGCCACATGCTCTCGTCTTTTTTTGTGTAAATCAAAGTTGGCATGTAGGAGTTCCAGTGCCCTACGGTGAGCCACAAACCTACGGTTGCAAGCGCGGGCATGGACACGGGCATATACAGCGACCACCAGATCCTGAATTCGTTTGCTCCGTCGAGCATTGCGGATTCGCGCATTGAGTTGTCTATCCCCCTGAAGAAGTTCGTAAGCACTATCATATTGTAAACCGAATAAAGGGACGGTATTATATACACCAGAAAACTGTTATATAAGCCGATGCCTTTTATGAGCATGAAATACGGAATAAGTCCGCCGCCGAAGAACATGGTTATCATGTTTATCACCCAGAAAACTTTATGAAATTTAAGTTTCGGGTGAGACATGGCGTAAGCCACGCAACTGGTGAAAACCAAGCCTCCGGCAACGCCCGCCACGGTAGCTATTACGGTGTTGAAAAACGCTTTGTACAATCTTGCGTCGGTAAAAACCGTGATGTAGTTTGCTAACGTAAATTTCCTCGGGAAAAGCCATATCCCGCCGTACTCGTAATCTATTCCGTCGTTAAAAGAACCTGCTATCGTATACACGAACGGATAAAGCGCGAGGAGGGTGAAAATTATCAGGATAAACACTATTATTACGTCCGCATAGTTGATTCTTTCTATTACGCCCTGACGTTTTTTCATTTCAGAAAATTCCCTCCCCCGATATTTTTTTACTTGCGAAGTTGCTGCCGAGAAGCAATACCAACGATATAAGCCCGTCGAAAAGGGATAACGCCGTCGCCGTGGAATAAAGCCTTTGCGTAAAACCCAACGAATAAACGTAAGTGGCAAGCACCCTTGTCGTTTTCAGGTTCTGAGTCGTCTGGAATACGTAGAACTGCTCGAAGTTATTTCCGAGAAGGCTTGACAAACTGAGCAATAAAAATATGACTATCGTAGGACGAATCATCGGAAGAGTTATTTTTATAGCCCTGTCCCACCTGTTCGCGCCGTCTATCATGGCGGCTTCGTACAACGTCGGGTCTATATTGCTTATAGCGGCAAGATAGACTATCGAACCCCAGCCTACGCCTTTTATAACCGTTGCGAGTATAAGTTTGGGGTAAAAATACTGCGCCAGATTGAGATCGACGGGATTGTCGGGCGAGGATAATCCCAAAAATTCCAGAATGGGATTGACTATACCCGTATTTGCATCGGTAAGCGCGATTATTATTCCGCCGTATATAACCCAACTTATAAACTGAGGGAAATTACATATCGTCTGAATGGTCTTTTTAAGCCGCATATTTCTCACTTCGTTTAAAAGCATAGCGAAAATTATCGGCATCGGGAAATTGAAAACCAGCATAAGCAGGTTTATCGTAAGCGTGTTGGTGAAAATCGTCCAGAAGTTTTCGTCCCCGAACAAATCCTTGAAGTTATCGAACGTCCATCCGGGCTCGAACAACGCTTTAAATAAATCGAGTTTATAATTGCCGTCTTTAAACGCGAGAGTTATGCCGAACATGGGCAGATATTTGAATACAAGTAAAAACAGTATTCCCATACCCGCCATTATGAACAACTGAATATCTCTGGCGTAAAGTTTGATTTTCGCTCGCTTTTCAGGTGTATACACCGTTTTTTTTTCCATTTTCTTAAACACAAAAAAGGCTTCCCTTTTTGCGATTTTCCTCCCTGTAAGATTAACGATATAATTCCGGAAAATCTTAATTCGATTTAACTTTATTGAATTTTTTCCGATTTTTTTTGTTTTTTTACTTAATTTATTCCGCGCTGCCCAGCCGGTCCATCCAGCGCCGCCGCCGGAGACACGCCGAGCTGTCCGATCATGATCTGATCGACCATACTGAACGACGATTGCAGCGCCGCGGGGACCGCGAGCGCGCATACGGCTTTAAAGAAAGCGCTTTGTCCTTTCATAACGCACCTCCCGTTTTTCCTCTTTATTGTAAATTCCGGGAAGGAGAGAAGCAAAGGTTAAGCGCATAACCGAATACAAAATAAAAGCACCGCGTTTGTGCAGAATTATCCTCTGCGCGGCGCGGTGCTGTTTCGCACCACCAGCGAAACGGGCAGCATGATCTCCGTCTCGACGGGGTGGCCTTCTTTGAGCTCACGCAGCTTCTCCACGGCGAGCCCGGCGCGCAATGCGCCGTCCTGTGCGCTCGATCTCCGCGGAGAGAAAGTTCAGCGAGGAGGCAATGAAAAAATCGTCGAGCGTGTGGCCCTCGTATTTCGGATGGTCGTTGACGAAAACGCCGAGGATGCGCGAGCTGTTTCTGGCAAGCAGGATGCCCGCCATGCTGGGGATATACTCCCGCTCCTCGAGAAGCGCCGTCACGCGCTCCGCCGTTTCTGCCGAGACCTTGCCCGTTTTGCCGTGGATCACGTTGGAAACGGTCGCTGTGCTCAATCCCAATTCTTCCGCAATGTCGCAGATGCGCACGCGCTCGGCCATACAATCGCCTCCTGCCGGTAAACAAGTTTATAATTCTATTGTATGGGTGCGGCAGCGACAAGTCAAAGGTTATCCGCGTAACCGGCGGCGAAGTTTCCGGCGGATACAGAGGAAATCCTTTTTATCGGACTTCCGTTGTGGTATTCTTGCAGCAAAGGAAGGCGGCAGAGCCGCCGCATCGGAAAGGAAAGATTTTCATGATCGAGATCCGCGGGCGGTACAATACGGCCCTGTGCTACACGTCTGCGCTGGAAGAGAAGGCCGCCGAGCAGATCCGAACGGTCTGCGATCAGGAGGAGTTCGCCGGATGCAGGATCCGCATTATGCCGGACGTCCACGCCGGAAAGGGCTGCACCATCGGCACGACGATGACGATCTCCGACAAGGTCGTGCCGGGTATGGTCGGCGTGGACATCGGCTGCGGTATGGAGACCGTGCGCCTGGCCGAGCGGGAGATCGACTTTGCCGCGCTCGACGCGCTGATCCGCCGGGAGGTCCCCAGCGGCCGGAACGTCCGCGGCGGGGAGCACCCGTTCAACGCGGAGATCGACCTTTCCGAGCTTCGCTGCGCGCACAGCGTCTCGCTCGACTGGGCGCGGCGCAGCATCGGCACGCTCGGCGGCGGCAACCACTTCATCGAGATCGACCGCGCCGAGAACGGCGCGCTGTATCTTGTTGTCCACTCCGGCAGCCGCTATCTCGGCACGCAAGTCTGCGCGTACTATCAGGAGCAGGGACAGCTTGCCCTGCGCCGCGGCGCGCAGGAGCGGGTCAACGCGCTGATCGCCGAGTACCGCGCCGCGGGACGGCAGAGGGAGATCCGCTCGGCGCTCAAAGAGCTGGACGGCGAGCGCGTGAAACGCATCCCCAAAGATCTCGCCTATGTGGAAGGGGAACTGTTTGAGGATTACATCCACGATATGCACATCACGCAGCGCTTTGCCGCGCTCAACCGCAAGGCAATCACCGACGTGATCCTGCGCGGCATGGGTCTGACGAAGGTCGAGGAATTCACGACCGTCCACAACTACATCGATACGGAAAAGATGATCCTCCGCAAGGGGTCTGTTTCCGCCGAGGCCGGAGAAAAGCTCCTGATCCCGATCAATATGCGCGACGGCAGCCTGATCTGCATCGGCAAAGGCAACGAGGAGTGGAACTGCTCGGCGCCCCATGGAGCCGGACGCATCATGAGCCGCACGCAGGCCGCCGCGCAGCTCTCCATGGACGAATATACCGCCGAGATGGAAGGTGTCTGGTCATCCTGCGTTTCGCCGGAGACCATCGACGAATCCCCCATGGCGTATAAGCCGTTCGATGAGATCGTCGCCGAGATCGGCCCCACCGCCGAGATCGCGGAGCATATCCGCCCGGTCTATAATTTCAAGGCCGCCGAGTGAGCTTGTCAAAAAAGTATTTTTGACAAGCTCTCAAACGAGACCCACTTCGTTG
>ENA-ORNY01001055-ORNY01001055.1-human-gut-metagenome-genome-assembly--contig:-NODE-1055-length-16710-cov-3.724047_pt1 | contig 16710 bp, 8 predicted proteins | sample MGYA00242122_ERZ509036 | MGnify/ENA primary metagenome ERZ509036 (study PRJEB26280, sample SAMEA2338696) | human gut metagenome | biome: human gut; feature: human-associated habitat; material: faeces... | reverse complement strand
AGACATAGATGTAGCCGCCGTTGTCGAGCGCCTTGCGGGCGTTGTCCATGAGGTTGACGAGCAGGGTTTTAAATAGGTCCGGCTCCAGAAAGCACATGCCCTCCGCCGTGCGGTACTGCAGGGCGATGCCCTTCTGGGCGTACACGCGCTTGAGATGCTCCAGAAGCCCTGCCACGAGGTCGGCCGGGCTCGCGGGCACGAGCTGGAGCTTCGACTGGTCGAGCGAGAGCATGTCCAGCAGCTTCAGCCCCAGCGCTTCGAGCCGCTTGCCCTCGGAGAAGATATAGTTTGCCGCGTCCATCTGTTCGTCGGGCGTGAGCACCTGACTGCGCAGCAGGTCAGCATAGCCGATGATGGAGGTCATCGGTGTTTTCATCTCGTGCGAGAAGTCGGCCATGAACCGCTCCTGCAGCGCCATGCTCTCCTGAATGCGGTTGACGTTCTGCTCGAGCTGCCCGGCCATACGGTTGAAGTCGGATGCCAGCTGCCCCACCTCGTCGCGCGAGCGCACGGGCGCCCGGTAGCTGAGATTGCCCCTCGCCAATTCCCGCGATGCGCGGGAAAGCGTGCCGAGCGGGCGCGTCAGCAGATAGGACGTGAGCCACGCTACGGCTGCGCCGATGGCGATGAGGATCACGAACGTCGTGTGGTAGGCGCGCTGCTGCGTCTGGCGCACGGTATAGGCCTCCGTCACGTCGAACGCGAGCTGGACGGTCGTGCCGTCGGCCGTAAAGGTCACGGTATAGTCCGGAAGCTGCGTGAACGTCTCGACGGTATAGGTCTTGCTCGTGCGGATGCCGTCGGCGTCATAGGAATACTCTAACGTTTCCGTTTTTCCGTCAGAGGTTTTCGACGCCGTTTTCAGCTGTCTTCCGTTCTGCCAGCCGAAGCTCCAGCCGCCGTAGGACAGCGGGTTGCCCGAGGCGTCGTAGGTGATCGCCTGCCCGTTGACGGCCGTCAGCAGGTCGTGCCACTGCGCGTCGCCGTAGGTATAGGTCTGGAGCAGCGTCGTGGTATTTCCCTTTTTCTGGGAGACGGTCAGCAGGTTTCCGGCTGTGTCGTAGGTGTAATTATAGGTGATATAGGCTTCTGCCTCTCCGGACTTGTAATATGCCTCCGACGTCAACTGATTCTGGCTATCATAGGCGTACTCGACGAGCTTGCTGAAGTCGCCGGTGCTCTCCCGGATTTCCTTCAGGTTTCCGACGTCGTCGTAAACGTACTTTTTGCCCTCGAGGAGCATGCCGCTGTCGCTGCCGAGGCGGACGTTGCGGAACTCCACCTGCGCGCTGCCGCGGTTCCAGCTCACGTCGCGATACGCGTAAGCCGTGTTCAGGATCACGGAGCTGCCGTTTTTCACCGTAACGCGATTCAGCCGCTTGAGGGCGTCGTAGCCGAAGCTCAGACTGTCGCCCGTCGCGGCCGTCATGGACGTCAGGCTGCCGTCGCCTTTTTCCCCGTCGCTGTAGGCGTAGCGCTCCGAGTAGGTCTGCGCGCCGAGCGTCCAGCTCTGGCCGGAGAGGCGGGTGGCGGACCTGCTAAAGACGAAAGTTTCGTCTTTAGCAGATATTAATCCTTTACAAATAATATCTCAGCCTATTCTCCATCCTTTTAGTCGCCCGATCGATAAGAGTAGGCAATTGCAATAGCATACTCTGATATCTCATCGCGGTTGAATGCGTCGCTTTGGAAGAAAATTGCACATCGTTTATCAAAGTCAGCAGAAAGGACATATTGTGCAAAAACATAAATAAATTCTTCCTGCTGCGCATCTTGCATAAGCGCTGTTGCCTGATATGCATTGCAACCGTTCCCGAAGTGTTCTCCGACGTGTAATTCCGTGCGCGAAACAATTTCCACGCTCTTGAACATCGAAGCGCAAAATGCATCCGTATCTCTATATGGTGCGTCCTTTCCCAGCTCTCCAACAAAGGCAATTACCCGCGCATCGTCTCCATAAATGCAATAGGTTGCATCATCGATTGACTCTATGTGCCATGTGTCCGGCAGCAAAAAATGATGTTCATCAAAAAAGGTCACCTCATTCCAGCCCTGATAATTGCTGTTGATGTAGGAATTATCCAGCCGCTTTACCTGTTCCTTCGCCATACCGTTTATAAGCATTGCAGGAAAAAATGCGATCAAACTGACTATCACAACAAGGACCACTGCGATGATGGCGGGAATGATCCATTTTTTCTTCATGATATGGCCTCCTTTCTATTCACAAGACTCTCACAGAAGCATATTCACGATATCTTTTATGTGCTTAAATGGATGTTCAAAATAGTCTGCATTACTATCATATCCTATTGCGCCAGGTTTACTGCTACCTATGTCAGCTTTCGTTGAACTGCTTCTTTTTATATGGAGGACATACGCCGTGTAGTGTAGTGCCAGTTCAGATTGAATACCAAATACCGTCCGGCCTTCCAATGCGCCCGGCACTTGTTCTTTTGCAACTCGCATCATTTCTGCTGCAAGCGTTAACCGCACATCTCCTCCGTTCCTTTTTGCGAGATATTTTGCGTCCTCCTGAGTATTATCAAAAGTAATAACGCCCGTATTGCTGACAACATAGGTAAACTTATAGTTTTCAATGCTCCCCAATGAGATAAAGCCCAATAATTCATACCTTGAATCAGATGTGATTGTAGTTGTATACGTTGCGATGTCATTATCGGCACTTACAAGCGTTGTAACAGCGCTAATGGAGTACATGCCAGTAGAGTCAAGAAATACCACCGGGTTATTGTTGCAGTACGCAAACATATTGCAGGCAATCGCGTCACTCGAGTCCGTACTGGTGTAAACGTCCGCATTGATAAACCGATGATTCTCCGGGTCATAGTACCTACTCTGCAAATAGTAGAAACCAGTCTCGGAATCATAGTAATACCCACGATACCTGAGCGGATTGATCTCGGCCAAATCACCCTCGGCAGAAATTATCTCGCCCCACGGGGAATAGACATACTCTGCCTGCAGGATACCGCCTTCGTCAATGATCTGGACAACGTCACCCTGTAGATTGAGAATATAGTAATAGGTATTGGGGGTACTTCCCTCCGGCGTATAGTTGAACGCGAACGGGCGGCCGGACTCATCATAGAAGAAGTCGAGGGTCGTGGTATCCATTGAGGTCGTGATAGTTTCCCGGACGACCTTGCCGCTCTGCGTCAGGTACTCATGCGTCACGGTCTCGGTCGAGGCCAGAACGCCAGAGATCGTGCGCTCTGTTTCGGCCGGTGTTGTGTCGTTTTCGCCCTCTTCCGGTTCATCAGCCTCGACCGGTTCGCCCTCGCCGCCCGACATGATCTCTCCCGGGTCGGTCGGCAGCGTCGGAACCGGGGTCGCCTCTTCATACTGCGCATGAATGATCGTATCTTCATAGATCGGATCGACCTGCGTCGGCCACGAACCGCGATAGCCGGTGCGCTCCGGGATCGTCGGATAGTCCTCCTCCTGCAGCAGGTAGCCGTCCTCCACGGTGATCGTGCCAAGATCCTCGTTCTCATAGGCAAGGAACGTCACTTCATGCGTAGAACCATCCGAGTAGATCGCATCAATGATGGTATCCCGCACGATCATTGTGACGCGCGTATCCCAGCGCGATGTATAACCGACTCGCTTCGGGATCGTCGGGTAATCCTCTTCCTGCAGGACGTAGCGATCCGGGACCTCCATCGTGTAGATAATGCCCTCGTCCATGACGCGGAACGAAACCGTGTGGAGAATCTGCGTATAGACCGCGTTGATCGTCACATTACTCGTGACCGGGGCAGTCCGCTTTTGCCAGCTGCCCTCATATCCCACCTTGTAGGGCACACGCGGATAATCACTGTCCTTCAGCTTATAGCCGCTGTAAACGGAAATCGTTTTCACGGTCTCTCCATCCGCCACGAAGGTGACCGTGTAATATGTCGTGATCTTCGTGTATGTCGCGCTGACCGTCACATTGCTTTGGACGGGCGAGGGATACCGCTGCCACGCGCCGGTGTAGCCCGCCTTTTCGGGGACGGCCGGGTAATCGCTGTCCTTGAGGGTATAGCCCTCCGTGACGTTCATGGTCTTGACGGTCTTTCCATCGGCCACGAAAGTAACTTTATAAGTCTGAACAGGGCGGTAGGTATTCCGCGTAACGGTCTTTCTCGTGCGGATGCCGTTTGCGTCGTAGGCAAAATCGAGGACGTCCTCGGTCGTGCTGTCGCGCTCGGTGGCCGCGCGGCTGAGCTGGCGGCCGTTCTGCCACTCCATACTCCAGAGCAGCTCCGTCCCGTTCGCGTAAAGCGTCGGGTTACCGCTGCCGTCGTACTCGAGGTCGATGCCGTCGACGGAGGTCAGCAGGTCGCCCCAACGGCCGTCTTCGTAGGCGTACTCGTGCAGCTCTCTATTGCTTCCCTCGTGGTCCTCTGACAGGATATTTCCTGCCGTGTCATAGGAATAGGTCCATCTGTCGGCTTCTACGCCATTTTCATAGCGAATCGCTTCCTTGAGCTGGCCCTGCTTCTCGTCGTACTCGTAATGCTCCAGCGGGATCAGCGCGCCGTCGACCTCGGCCTTGATGTCCGTGATGTTGCCGCCCTTGTCGTACTCGTACTGGTAGCCGACGATGATGTCGCCGTTCCCGTCGTCCGAGGCGAGGCGGTAGTTGAAGAATTCGACGAGCGCCGTGCTCTGATTGCCGCTTTGCGTGGCATAAGCGTAGCGGTTTTCGAACAGCGGCGTGCTGCCCTGATAAATTGCGCGGCTGCGCAGGCGCTTGAGCGCGTCGTAGTTGTAGCCGATCTTCGTGCCGACGGCCGTGTTCAGCGTGGTCAGGCTGCCGTCTGACGCGTCGTAGGCATACGACTCGCGGTAGCTTGTCCCGCCGATCGTCCAGCCCTGCGCGGACAGGCGGTTCGCCGTGTCGTAAAGCTGCTCCGTCCGCTGCGTGACGGTATTCCCGTCGCGCTGCTGGCTGCGGATCAGGCGGCCAAGGGAGTCGTACTCGAAGCGGTACGTCGCCGTCGGGGCCGCGTCGCCCTCGCCGTAGTCCAGCTCAGCAAGGGAACCCTCTGCATTGTAACGGTAATTCACATACCTGCCGCCAGAATACACCATCCGCGTCACTCTGTCAAGCCTGTCGTAGGTATATTCGACGACGGTCCCGTTGCCATATGTCGTGGAATCCAAAAGGCCGTTGTTCGCGGCGTAGACATTCTCCATCAGCACCCACGGCGTACTGGCATCCGGGCCGCTCACGCCGATGCTCGTCGCCTGGCCCCACTGGTTATAGCCGAAGGAGTAGATCTGGTGCTGCGTGGCTCCGCTCCGGAAGGTCTTGCGGTCGAGGGTGGCAAGGCGGCCGTTTTCGTAGCCGTAGTCGATGGCGGCGACGCCGTGGCGGTAGACCATGGCCGTCCGGCGGCTGTTGGCGTCGTAGGTATAGTTCGTCTCGCGGCCGAGGGCGTCCGTCGTCAAAATAAGCTGCTCTGCCAGCGAGTTATAACCGTAAGACGTCGTATTGCCGTTGACGTCCGTCACGCTCTGGGTGTGGTTGCGGTCCGGCGTCGCGACGGCGCTGCTCTCGAGGTACTTCTGCTCGTTTTTCTCCGTCGAGGTCAGCTTGGAGCCGGTGACGTTTCCCGCCTCGTTATAGGTCGTGGTGCTCTTGATCCCGGCGACCGAAGCCGAGGTGACGTCGTGGGCGGCATTGTAGGTGTAGGTGTACTTTGCGCCGTTTGCAGCCGTGTAAGAGGTCAGGTCTGTGCCGGTATACCCGGCCTTTTCCGTGCCCGTGCCGGTCTGCGTGGCGGCGGTGACGTTGCCGTCGGCGTTATAGGAGTAGGTCTGCACCGGCTCCTGCCGCAGGGAGAGGTTGTCGAACCGGGCCGTGCCGGAATTGTGGTCGAACGCGCAGTAGACGATGATCCGCCGGATCGTTTTGCCGCTCTCCTTCGGCACGATGGTCCCCACGGCGCACTGCCAGTCGGCGGTGGCCCAGCTGAACGGGACGCTCTGCTGCTCGGGCTTTTCCACGCCCACATAGAAGATCTCCGCGATCAGGCCGAAGTAGCGCGTGCTGCCGTCAAATTCCAAGGCGGCGTTCGGAGCGGCGTAGTCCGCCTGCGCCCAGCCGGAGAGCAGGAACGTCGTATCCGAGGAGCAGTTCAGCGCGACGGGCTGGCTGACATGGAGGATGCCATTGTAGCTGCCCTGCATGGTCATGGCCTTCGCGCCGAATTTGGTTTCCGCAGCCGCGGCGGAACCGCCCTGCAGGTTCCAGCCCGCATCGCCGAATTCGAACGAGGCGTTCTGCAGGAGGTTATAGGTGGAGGCGGCCTCCGCCTGCTCCAGCTGGAGATCGTCGAGGTAGGCCGTGCCCGTGCAGCCGCTCATGCGGAAGGCGATGCGGCAGGACGCCGCCGGGGCCGTGAACGTGGCGGTCACGCGCTGCCAGCCGTTTTCGATGGCGGAGGACGGGCGGGCATCCGTCAGCAGGACGGTCTGCTCCGCGCCTCCGCCCTGCACGACGGCCTCCAGCCGCGCGCCGCTGCTCCAGCGCAGGTGGGAGCTGGCGGAGAAGTAGCCCGAGAGGGTGTAGGTCTCCCCGGCGGTGAGCGTTACGGGGCGGGAGATGGCGGCTGCGTCGCCGCTGCCTGCGCCGTCCGGGAGGTAGAGATTCAGGCCGCCCGTGCCGTGGCGGCGGTTTTCGTCGTTCGTGATCGTCGTGCGGGCCGCTGCGGAGCCGCTTCCGGTCGAGGCGTTCGTCCAGCCGTCCTCCGATTCCAGCCCGCCGTCCCGCAGGAGGTTTTCCGCCGTCATGCCCGTCGAGCCGACGCTCGTCAGGCGGTTATTCTGCTTGCTGCGCTCTGCGGTGGCCGTATACGAAGCGGCGGAGCTGCCGAGGATGCGCGTGATATCCGTATTGGTGGTATAGGTGGAGATGGTGCGGCCCCAGTTGTCGAAGACGACCTCCAGGCGGATGTCGTCCTCCGTTTCCGCCAGCTGGTCCGCGCCGAACGCGCGGTAGCTCGAGCGGTTTTTGCCGTTCCAGCACTTGACCGTGTCGCCGAGCACATGCGTTCCGCCGTCGAGGGTGAATTCATAGAACTGGTCAATGGTGCCGTCCGTGTGGTAGGTATACCAGATGCCGTAATTGGCCTCGCCGTCGTGCGCGCCGTTCAGGCCGGTCGTATCGTAGGTGTAGTTCAGCTTTGTGCCGTCCGGGCAGAGGATGTAATCGAGCTGGCGGACGCCCGCGGTGTTGTCGTAATAGAACTTTGTCTCCTTCCCGGCCTCGTCGCCGACGCGGAGGAGCCTGCCATCCGCGTCGTAGATCAGCTTGGCGAGGTATTCGACCGAAGCGTCCTTGTTCTGGCGGCAGATTCGGGTCAGGCGGTTAAAGACCTCGTTTGTCGGGCGCCAGCTTTTGCCGTCCGGGGTGTCGAAGTTGATGCCGTTATAACAATAATAAATGCCGTTGCCGTAGGCGTCCTTTGTATAGGTCAGGATGCCGTCGCGGAAGAAGGTCTCGTTGCCGTTGTCGTCCGTTATGGTGAAGTTCGTGTGGCCGGTGTCGCTGTCCGGATTCGCCTGGCACGTCATCTTCAGGCCGAGGCCGTCCTCGTCCCGGAAGACGCCGTCCGTTTCGGCTCCGCCGCCTCCCTCCTTCGAGAAATAGTGCTGCGTGCCGTCGGCGTCCGTGTAGACCCAGTAGAGGGTCTGCGCGTCGTCCGAGCCGATGCGGACGGACTGGACGCATTGCTGCGCGGAGAGCTTCCAGCCGGAGCCGAGCAGCATATTGCGGTAGTCGCGCGTATAGTCGGGCGGCTCGTTGGCGTTTTCTTTCTGCTGCACGCCGAAGGACTCCCGGCTGAGGCCGGAGTTGTACACGAGCGACAGCCCGAAGGGCATCACGCTGCTATCCGACGAGAGCAGCGGCACGACGAAGGTCAGGCGCTGCATGTGGTCCGAGATATAGCCGGTACCGGCGCGGCCCGCACTCTGGGTCTGGTAGGTGTAGTAGCTCTCCAGGCCGAAGTCGTTGCGGTAGGTCACCGTGAGATACGACGCCCCCGTCTGGAACGAGGAGACGATGCGCTTGCTCGCGCTGCAGTCCGAGCGCAGCAGGATCGCATGGCATTTCCCGCCGCTGTACCAGCTGCGGGCCGCGCGGGTGATATCCAGCGAGCGGTAGCCGTTCGTACTGGTCAGGCGGATGAAATCCTCCGTCGCGGTTTTATAATGATTCGTTCCGTTTGCATAAATTTTATTCCACGTCAGGGTCTTGATCCAGTCGCTGTACTTCTGGCTTCCCGTCTTGTCAATTGTCATCTGGTGGGCGTACAGGTACTGGAAATCGTCGGAAGAAACGTTGCTGAAGCCGGACTGTAATGCATGGATGGCAGCCGCCGTGACCATGCTGCCGGAGGGCAGCGCGGGCAGCTCGTCGACTGCCGCGATGGCCTGATATTCGCCGCTGCCGTTATGCTGGGTATAGCCGACCCGCACCGTGCTTTCGGGGAAGCTGGTGTCCGGCCTACCGGAGAAGACATAGGCCCACGAGAGGGAGCCGGACTGCGAAATCTTGACGATCGTCGGGTCGATGGCGACCGGGAACTGCGCCTCTTCCTCGATCCACGCGGCGTCCGCATCGACGAGCAGGCGGTAGCTGCCGCGGTCCAGCTCCTCGAGGGTGTAGCGCACGGCGTCGGAGTACGTCCCCCCGGCGTCGAGCATGTAGGGCGCGGGAATCGCGTAAACGGGCGATCCGGCCTCATCGAGCAGGAGGACAGAGCCGTCTTCCTGCATTTCTGCGGTCAGATCGCCCGTTTGCAGCACGAAAGAAAAGAGATAGCTGGCCTGCACTTTGTTGACCAGGATCGTCTCTTTGATCGTTTCGCCGTAGAGCGTGTATGCAAGGTCAACGCCGTCGTAAACGTCCGGGTAAAGCAGCGAGGAGCTGAGCTTTTCCGGGACAAACGGGTCATCTGAACGCAGAGAAAAAGGCTCCTGCACAACGGCCTCTGCCGCGTGGTAGGAGCGCGCCGGACCGGCAGGCTCCAGCTCGGCTGCAGCCCCGGTTTCAACCATCATTTCAGCAGCAGGTTCCTCTTCCGACGTCGCCGTTTCGGTCTCTTCTGCCGGTTCTTCCGCTGCTTCTTTCGTTTCTTCTGTCACCTCAGGAAGAGCGACAGCCTCCGTCGGCTCCGGAGCTGCCAGTGTTGCATCGTGACTGGGCAGGACGTCCGGATCACCGTCCAGGAAGAGCTGCACCCGGTGCTCGTCCGCGCCCGCCGTGAAGACGGCGTCTCCGTTCAGACTGGCCGCGAAGGCGACGCTTCCGTCCTCCACCGCGTAGGTCTGCCCGACCGGTTCGAGCGTGTTGTCGATGTCCTGCCACTGGCCGTCCGCGTCCTGATGATGGACCGGCACGTCATACTGCACCGCGACATAGCTTCCGTCCCCCATACGGAAGTGCTTGACGCGCTCACTGCGCAGCGAGGCCTCTTCGAACGCGACCTCAGCGGGCTCCTCGACCGTCCCCTCGACGGTATGCTCCAAATCTTCGGAAGGAGAAACCGCAGACCCCACCGCAGGCAGCAGCTCGACGCAGAGCACCACCGCCAGCAGGAGAGAAACCAGCCGGGTCCAAAGGCTCTTTTTCATAATAATTACCTCTTTTCATTTTTGAAGCATCCGAAATGTTCTATCGACTTTCGGGCAGCTTCGTCTATAGCTCGTTGACCAGAAACTGGCAGTTTATGCCAATATTTTCCGAGCCTCAATTGAAAGAATATACTATTTTTTACAAAATGTCAACAATATTTTTGTAAAAAAAATATTGACCTCATTATGATTAGCCTGTATTATATATATTGGTAGCATATTGTCAAAAGATGTACGGTCAGAAAGTCCAATAGGAAACTCTGCGCCAAAAAATAACGCCATAGTATTTTCCAGACCGATTGTCTGTTTCTGCAGTTAAAATTGCATTTTCTTCTTCGCAGTCAATGCATTCCGATTTTGAAAGTGATCTTGCAGAACTCCCGCGAGAACTTTTGACAAGCTGATACAAACGGCCGAGGTGAATGTATGAGATGGCAAAAAAGGAAAATACACAGAGCTGCTTCCAGCGGGGTCTTATATCGCTGCTGATCCTCGCTCTGCTCGATCAGGAAGACATGTACGGATATCAAATCGTGCAGGAAATCACCGAACGCAGCGGCGGAGCCATTGTGACAGAGGAAGGCTCCCTGTACCCGGTACTCTATAAGCTGCAGGATCAGGGCATGCTTTCCGGCGAAAAGGTATTGGTAGGCAAACGGATGACGCGTGTTTACTATCATCTGGAGGAGCCCGGCCGCCGCCGTCTGCAGGAGTTGAGCCGGGAGTACCGGGCGATCACACAGGGTGTTTTTCAAATTATTCAGGGGGGGCAAGGAAAAAATGAACACAGCTGAACGGGCGGCAAGGCGCTATTACCGCAAGGTGCGGTCATGGCTGCCGGGCGGCAAGATGCGCCGGTATGTCATGACGCAGATCAGGGAGACCGTGCAGGAATTCGTCCAGGAACATCCCGACGCGGACGTTGCGGCGATTCAGGCACAGCTGGGAACGCCGCAGGAGATCGCGGCAGCGTATGTGGAAAATATAGAAACTGCAGCGGTCCTGAAGGGCCTTCGCATCCGGAGGCGTGTGCTGTTCGCGGTCTGCGCCACAATGCTGGCCATTCTGATTTCCTGGACGGTTCTGGTCACTGTTGAGACGGCCCGAGCTAGAGAAGCGGACGAGAGGTCGCATGTCGAAATATATATTGAGTAAATAGCAAATGAAAATGGGAGGGGATATTATGAAAAGGAATATTATAAAAATGATTGCCGGTTTGCTCGCCTTTGTCCTGCTGCTATCGGGGCTTCCCACGCAGATTGCGCATGCAAGCGCGGGAGAGGAACTGCTGGAAGTCATCTCCTATGCGGACGGCAGCTATCTTGAGATCACGCTGGAGACCCTGCCGCAGGCCAGAGCGTCTGGCTCCGTGACAAAGGCGAAAAACTATGTCTATAAAAATGAAAACAATATTGAGCAGTGGAAGATCACTCTTACTGGCTCCTTTACCTACACCGGGACAGGCTCGACCTGCACGGCCTCCAGCTGCAATGTCACAATTTACAACAGCGTCTGGTCTGTTGCTTCCAAGTCCGCAACCAAAAGTGGAAACACGGCATACTGTTCAGCCAGAATGGTAAAAAAATATCTGGGAGCGACTATTCTTGAGAAACCCTGTAATTTTACTCTGACCTGCGATAAGAACGGCAATGTGAGCTGAGCCGCTTCGGGCAGGAACCACCGATCTCATCTGAAAAGCGATAGCGTGGCACAGGCCGCAATCAATTGAGGAGCCAAGCACGCCGACCGCTTACACCACCGTGCGTACCGCTCGGTACACAGCGATTCAAATTGCATAAGTGCAAAGACTCGCACCGGGCAAGGATGTTGTATTTTCCAGCCTGTGCGAGTCTTTCTCTTGAGATCGCCTATTGCATGCGGACATTCTTCGCCATATACCATTTGGCCCGCCAGCATAGTTCGCCGTCTTTTCTCGAATGTTTGTGTGGTAACCCTATCCTGCCCAAGGCCGCCAAGCCGTGTCCACTTCTAATGCTTTTTCCAATTTGGCACGGTTTATTGTACATTATTGGCTAAGTCGTCCCGACGCCGGGTGGCTTTGGGATGTTCATTCTGAGGAGTAGTTATAGTACAGCAAAGATTTCCTCTAAAGAAGATATGCATAGTACCACTTGATTTATCCAGGGAAAATAGATATACTACTATCAACGTGTAGATTAATGGAGGAATTATATCAATGCGTCACGAACTGCACCTTCATAAGATCGGGCCAATCAATGACTGTAGGTTGACGCTCGACACTTTTACGATTTTAACAGGACCGCAGGCTAATGGAAAAAGCACAGTAGCAAAAGCGGTTTATTTCTTTCGGTCAGTCAAGCAGGACATCCTCAGCATTATGATGCAAGGAGGGCCAAAGGCAGTTACGGGGGGAATTTCTTCAGTTTGGCACACCGTTCTAAAGCAACGAATGAAGGACAAGTTTTTGCAGCTTTTCGGAACGTCATGGGTCATGCCATCCGATATGATGATGGAATACCAGTACAGCAGTAAGGTGTCCATCACTGTGTCTTTGGATGATGATTACAACGACCCTTCTCGAAATTATATTGTGATCGATTTCAGCAAGTCTATTGAAGACTATTTGGAAGCATTAGGCTCACATATCTTCACCAACATTACTCCTGCTCAGAAGGAGTATGAAGAGAAAAAATTGAATGAGCTTTTTCATGATCCTTATGAGTCTGTCTTTATTCCAGCCGGTCGTAATCTTATGACCCTATTGAGTACACAGCTAAATTATATCTTTACCTCGTTGGAAGATTCGCAGTTGAGGAATATTGACTATGTCACAAAGAGATATACAGAATTGATTCTCCGCCTTAAACCGGTGTTTGCCCACGGAATGGAGGGTGTCGCCACCCGCATGAAAGGCGATCCAACACAGACTAAGAAGTATGAACGGATTCGTCCGGCGCTTAATATTCTAATGGATCAGGCCAAGGAAATCATGAAGAGCACATATCGATATGTGGATGGAGAAGAACGGTTGTACCTATCGGATGACCGTTATGTAAAGATCAATCTTGCATCCTCTGGTCAGCAAGAAGTTGTGTGGGTATTCAACCTGCTCTTCTACTATCTGTCGGAAGATAAAAAGATTTTCCTGATTATTGAAGAGCCAGAGTCTCATCTTTATCCGGAATCACAACGGCGTATCAGCGAAACACTTTCTCTGATGGTCAACAGCGGGAATTCGGTTCTTGTTACAACCCACAGTCCCTACGTTCTCGGAACATTTAATTATCTCCTAATGGCAGGGCAGATTGCAGAGACCTATCAAAAAGAAGTGAAAAAGAAACTGCGCAAGCGGTTGTGGCTGAATGCTGAAAATACAAACGCCTGCTATATCCGCAATGGTGGATTAACAAATGGTATTTCCGACGAGGACAACTTGCAGTTGATCAAAAATGAATTGATTGATGGCGCGTCGACTGAGATCAATGATATGAGCGATTACCTGCTTGGTTTTCTCTATGCCGAGGGAGAAGCGAAATGTCCTACAATATAAAAGACTATACACCTTTCCGTGAAGGAAAGCATCCAGTATTTTCGTCTTCTGAAAATGGATGTAGGCACATTGGAAATAATGTCAGTCGTCAATATATTCGACACTTCAAGATAGATGGTGAGGTTTTTCGCAGCTCTGGTGAAGAACGGTGTGATTATCTTCTCGTTAACGATGATGCGAAAACTTCCTATTACATCGAGTTGAAGGGCTCTGATTTGTCGAAGGCTATTCGGCAGATAGAAAATACTATCAAACTAATAGCTCCATCTCTATCCGGATATGCAGTTTTTCGCAGGATCATATATCATACCGGTTCTCACAATGTCCGCGCATCCGATGTTTTGCGCTGGAAAGCAAAGCACAAAGTCGTGATAAAGGGAAGAGAATATTCAGAAAATATTTGACGATTAATAATCGAGAATGATGCCTTTGCTTTCTTTCCGGACTCTGTCCACCGTTTCCAGATATAGCGGCGGAATCTTCTGTATAGCCATCCGTTTCTGTCGTGCATCGTTCGCATCATCTTCTTCATACCCGCGCCCCTGAAGCACCCAGGACAGCCCAGAATATAGACTTTTATCCTCAGTATAATCTTGTTGAGCATAGTGACTCTCCTTTGGGTGTTGTAGTGGTATACTCATTGTAAAGGATTTGGGCTCTATGCTCAACTTTCCTTCGTAAGAAAGGGGCCAGGCGGAGTGATATGCTCCCTCTATGAGAGACAGCGAAAAAGCAAACTGTCGATCATGGAGGGAGCATATCATTTAGGACCTAATTGCCGTTGACTTATAGATGGCGCATATAGAAATAGGGCACCGGCCAAACAGTCAGTGCCCTATCGTAGTAATATCAATCATCCAAATATACAAATGATTGAGGTGCAGATTGAATATTATAATCTGCTAACGATTTGGAAGTCGGATATTTTTCGAATGATCCAATGACAAAAGCGTATGCCATTGTGCATCCACTAAAGTATTTTCTATACTTTGACCTGCTTATACCAGCATTTGCTTTTGTACTGTTCCATAGCGGAGTAGGCTTCATCTTAAGCGTCTTAATAACTTCAATCTCGCCAATAACAGCTTGTTCCGGAGCAGAGGAGTATACAACAATCTTTGAAACCTCTTTTTTAGGGATTCGTTTTCGGTACTCATAGTGTTTCTGCCCGTCAAATATTTTATTGGCATATTCTGGTTTGATAGATAATAGAATCGTGGCCATGCCTCATTGCCTTTCAAAGTGTATTTTTGTTTGCGATTTGGCTAAAATCGTGTCAAAATCTGCGTCAGAAATATGATCAAATGGTCTTGGTCCGCTATATTGTGGTATGATTCCACTACTCCATAATTCGCCTAAAGTAATTCGTTTTATAAGGCTTTTTATAAAGATGAATTTAACAACCAGAAGTTTTTCACTGTGCTTTTCCCAAAGCTGATTTAGCGTTTCTTGGCTAAAGACTGTCCGGTTTTCACAGTATTTTAGATAATCCTCTTTGCTTGAAAAGTTATATCTCACTTCGTCAACAACACAAATTGTACTGACCACAGATTCATACGCTTTTCTTCCTGCCATTGTCCCCTTACGGTAAATAACAAGCAGGTCACCCGGATGCATATCCCGTTTATACGAGAGGGAAATATACACTTTTTGCAGTGCATAGCGATGAGCTTTGTCTCCCAGATAATCAAAGTTTCCTTCAGTCCTCAATTGCGAGTCCGGAAATAACGGAGTATGGTATTGTGCTTCAATTGGAAGGAAGAATTTCTGCACATTATATCTAATATTGGGAAAATTCTCTTTTACTGATTTTGATATATCATAACCGGCCATTTTCTTAACAAGCACTACTTCTTCACCGTTGCAATTTTTCTTGATGCCATACTTATAGAACCCCCATCGAATCAGCAAATCATATAGCATCCTTAATTCGGGGCGGTTCATATATAGCGTAACATATATTTCCTCCGCATTGCGTTCAATGGCATTGTCAAAAATGATTTTAATAAAGCGTTCACCAAGCCTAAAGCCGGAAGCTTCAACCTTGAATGTCCCAACTTTTAATCTTCGCTTAGGCCGAAAAATTGGGGCAATGTCGCTGTAGTTTTCCTCTTCTGTTTCTGTTTTAAGATATAGGAATCCAAGTATAGCGCCTGCATCTGTTCGACATACATAAGCTTCTTCATTGCTCTTTTTTATAAACCAATCCTCAAACCCCGTATACGCTTCACGGAAGGTAGCAAAAAACGGGTCTGTCACATCAATATTTCCAAACAGTTCTTTTTTGACTGCAAGCACCTTATAATCTATAAGGTCAGGATTTTCATTGGTGCATTTTTCAATGAACGAGTTGATTGTGAATACACGCTCTGACAGCCCTAATCTATCTGCTTTTAAGCGCATACGGCGGTCTTCTGTGATTAGAATATCTGCTCTTTTACAATACAATTCGCATAGGAGTTGATTGTCAATTTGATCGTTGGCTGTTTTAGGGGTGTCACTTAGAAGTGCGGTAAATTCCGCCGTCTGTGGAGCAATGCATCGCATCTCTGTATAAGCATCAATTTTTGCGTCGTACAGTGATTGCATCTGTGGGTTGCGATATTTACGGAGCTCGTCTATAGAGTATGGATGAATCAGCTTTTCATAGTGCAGTTTGTCGAGCCAGTAGAATAGTTTCCCGATAGTAAAGCTTGTCGCTTTGGTATTTTCTCTATGTATAATGACATTCGTATCGAGTAGCGCTCGCATTTACTCACCCCCTAAAATATATTCTCTAACTTGCTGCACATCGGAATCGTCAAATAACATCTGATGGATGTAAAGTGGGAGACCTAATTGCTTTGTAATCTTTTCACATTGCATCTTTTCACTTTGTTTTAGGGATTTCAATGCATCAAGTGGATAGCAACGGGAATCTCTATACCGAAGATTTTCACAAACTTTAGTCACATCTGATTCAAGTAAAACCACCTTCGCAATTGGCATTAACGAAAAAACAGACTCAGGCAGCCTTGCAACATTAAATGATTTATCAAAAATACAGAAGTGACCCGCTAATATAAATGCCGTATCCTTCTGTAACCTGTCATTCACTGCCGCAACAAGAATATCCTGATTATTTTCCTTGTTTGCAACAGTTTTGTTACGACCATAAGTTTCTCCGTTGAGTGCGCTTATCAAGTCGCCAGCTGAATAGCAGGGGATTCCAATGGATAGACTAAGCCTTTCACACAAGGTGCTTTTTCCCACGCCATAGATCCCCGCAACAAAAATTATGCCGTCTTTCATTGTTATCCCCCTTTGAAAATATAATGGGTTTTTGGGTTAGCCTTTCCTCATCTCCCGATACACCACATCGGCCAATGCGCTCATTATGGCATTATACTTGTGCTGATCCTCAAAGAGAGAGGTGTAAGTATCCTGCGATTCCAGATAGCTGTCCTGAGCCGCCGCATCGAAGGCCTTGGGGAAAATGCTTTCCACAAAAATCTGCGGATCTGAGGTCTGCGCCATCTTGGTCA
>ENA-ORNY01001047-ORNY01001047.1-human-gut-metagenome-genome-assembly--contig:-NODE-1047-length-16782-cov-3.921444_pt1 | contig 16782 bp, 12 predicted proteins | sample MGYA00242122_ERZ509036 | MGnify/ENA primary metagenome ERZ509036 (study PRJEB26280, sample SAMEA2338696) | human gut metagenome | biome: human gut; feature: human-associated habitat; material: faeces... | reverse complement strand
ATGTCGAAATATTTACAAATATCGTTAACAGATTGGCCATATTTTCTTAATAGTTCGGCCGCAGTTTAATATATTGAGCTGCCGCTCGATGGAATAAAAATGAACAGCACCGCCCGCGGAAAACTCCGTCGGTCGGTGCTGCTCGGTAAAGTTAACTATCGAGTGACATGTTGAAAATGCTAAATATCAGTAGTTTATGCAAAAAATCACCATTCAAAACCCGCCATGATTTTTTCAAGCGCATCAACAGCGGCAGCCCCGCCCGAGACAACGCCGTAACCGACGTTTGCAAGGTTTCCGACAAGCTCCGCAAGCTTTGCCGATGAGTATTTTTTTGCGGCTGTGCAAGCCTTTGTGTTGGCGTAGCGGTTTCCCTCAAGCTTTGCGGCAGCAGTCTGCGCGCTGAGTCCCCCGTCCATAAGCTTCCTGCCCTCAAGCATCAGCTTAAAACGTGACTCAAGGAACGAGGCAATGCCGAGCGCAGCGTCCCTGTCCTCCAACAATCCGTGCAGCGCGCGCATTCCGTCCCTGACCTTGCCTGCCGTAAAGCAATCTATCATCGCAAAAACCTGAAATTCGATGCTGCCGACCGTGCAGCGGGAAATTGTATCCCGTGTAATCGTCCCGCCCGGGCCGACGGTATCGATGAGCTTTTGCAGTTCGTTGCTTATTGCGGTCATATCAGTGCCGACAAGCCCGGCAAAGGTTCTTGCCGTGTCCGAATCGAGCACAGCACCCTGTTTGTTTGCCGTTTTCATGCACCATTTAATAATATCCGACAGCGGCAGCTCATCAAACTCCACCGCACGTCCTTCGGAACGGAGACGCTTTACCAAACTGTTTTTCGAATCCGCCGCACCTTTTATATTGATGAGCAGAATTGAACTCTCGGGCATTTTTTGAATATAGTCCGCAAGTTTCGGGTAATCGAGTCCCGATGCCAATCCGTTGCAGACAACAAGCCGCCTGTCGCCGAACAGCGGCAGCGTTTCGCAGGCCTCCGTAAGCGCATCCGCATCAGGTTCATACAGAACGCTCATGTTAAAAGCGCGGAAATCCTCGGGAATCAGCTTTTCGGCAGCTTTCAGCGCGCTTGCCTTAACAAACTCCTCTTCCCCCTGCAAAAGGTATGCGCCGCGAAGGCCGTCCGCAGCAATCAGTTTAAAAAAATCATTGTGGTTCATAATGTTATTATACTAAAAACCAAAGAGCCTGTAAACAGCAACAGGCAGAATACGGCAAGTCCCGCCCTTTTTTGAAACGGACGCAGCACATACGGGGAAAGCACAAACAGCATTGCAAGGAAGAGAGCGCAGCTTGCGAGAGGAATCGTCGGAAGATCCAACGAAGCATACGGCAATGCGGAAAGAAAGCCGAGGCAGCGTTCAACAACAAAGAGCACCGCACGCGGCGCAACGGCAAGCACTGCCGCAAAACCGGGGAACGGTATGCCGATTATCAGAATTGCAATGCAAAGCACCATCACAAGCGAAAACAGCGGCACGGCAATAAGGTTGCCCGCAACGAAATACAGCGGCAGGCAGCCGAAATATGCAGCTTGAAACGGAGCAGTGGCAATGCTTGCACCGAGACAGGCCGAAACAGAACCTGCAAGCGGGATATGCGCCGAAGCGAGTGCTGTTTCAAATTGCTTTGAAAACAGTATCAGCCCGAAACACGCTGCGAACGAAAGTTGGAAGCCGACCGAATAGAGTTGAAACGGCTCAAACGCAAGTATCAGCACCGCAGCGGCGGCAAGTCCGTTCAGCGAATCCGCACGGCGGTTCAATGCACGGCAAAGCAGCGCGCATATGACCATTATTGAGGCGCGGACGATGCCCGCGGCATATACCGCAATGCAGCAATACATGATGAGCCCGATTCCGACGAATGCAGTGCGCAGCCACCGCTTGCGCTTCGGAACAAAAAGGCCGAGAATTGCGGCAATGATGCCCGTGTGAAAGCCTGAAATCGCCAAAAGATGAGCCGTGCCCGTTGCTCTGTATGCCTCGGTTCTGTCGGATTGCAATGCCGTTTTGTCTCCCACGATGAGTGCGGAAACAATGCCGGCATCCGTGCCGAAAATACGGCCGATATGCCGAACGATTGAGCTGCGCACCGATGTCAAAGCCTCCCGAACGGGCAGGTTATGTTTCGATACAACGCTGATTTCATCGACTGATGTTGAACCGTCATCGTTCAAACCGCCGCCGTATAACCTTCCCGATGCCGTTATACCCTCCGAAAGCTGTTTCAGGAATCTGCTCCGTTCCGACGAATCTGCCTTTGCCGCTCCGCGAAGATAGACTTTCGGAATATAAACGCCGTCTCCGACATCTATGTTTAAATAGCCTCCCGTTATGATTTTCACCCTGCCTTCTCTGCGGAAAATCCCCGCGGATGAAGATGAATGCAGCTCGCTTTTTGTGAGAATGAGTTCCGTTTCCCCGTCCGAGTATTCCGCTGAAAGTACGATTCCCGAAACGGTATAGTTGCCGTTCGGAAGCTCAGTCGGAAGACGCAAAGCGGCAAAAAGTATTCCGACGAGTACCGAAGCCGCAAACAGTGCGGAGCGCGTATGCCGAAGCAGCGCGAACACAACCCCTGCCGCGCCGCACGCTGTCATAATACATAAAACGGCAGCGCCGCCTGCGGGCATGATCCCGCAAACGGCGATACCGAGCATCAGCCCGACCGCAATCTCCGCAATCGGACGATAGTTTATAAGTTTATTTGAAGTTGGTGCATTTTGCAGCGTGTCCATTCGTTTTCCGAATGATTCTCACTCGTGCGCACCAAAAAACTCAGCAAAGCCGCTTTCGTATTTGGGATGATGAAAGACGGAAAGACCGTCAACGCACGATATTCGAATCAATCAGTCTGCTCAGCCGTTAAGCAATGCCATTGCCTCGATTTCAACAAGTGCACCGGCGGGCAGCGCGGCAACTTCAACGCAGCTTCTTGCCGGGAAGGGTGCGGGAATCATCATTCCGTAAAGCTTGTTGACCTTTGCAAAATCGTTCATATCCTTAACAAATACCGTTGTTTTTACGATATTTTCCATGCTTGAACCGGCAGCTTCGAGAACGGCTTTAAGGTTCGTGAGAGCCTGAATCGTTTGAGCCTCAACACCTTCAACAAGCCCGCCGACGGCGGGATCAATGCCGATCTGACCGGAAGTGAAAACCATTTTGCCGACCTTTACGCAGTGGCTGTAAGGTCCGATTGCGGCGGGCGCGTTCTGTGCATTAACAACCTGTTTCATTTTGTTTCCTCCATGCAATATGTTAATTTAAATTGTTACTATAAAAACAATAGGTTATGCTCCGTACAAACAGCGAAGCCCTATTGAATTCGGCGTTTTTCGGATGAAATCACAAACTTTCCGAACAGCTCCCGTCTGCATGAGCGCGGAGCGTGTTGTCGATGGAATCGTTCCAAAGTATCAGTGCATTTTCACCAGTGTCACTGTAGTATTTTCGCCTTGTTCCCGCGTACCTGAACCCAAGCGCGGAATACACGCGCTGCGCTTTGTGGTTAAATTCGCGGACTTCAAGCGTCATTCGCTTTCCGCCGTTCGCTTTTGCTGTTCGCATAAGGCAAAGTATCAAATTGGTTGCAATGCCGCGGCAGCGATATTCGGCAGCAACGGCAATGTTAGTCATGTGTGCCTCATCAAACATCTGCCACATGCCGGCATAACCGACAATTTTCCCGTTGTCCTCTGCAACAACATAACTTGCAGCATCATTGCGGATAACCTCACCTATGAGGGATTCAACGCTCCACGGCTGCGAAAAGCAGCTGCATTCGATTTCATAGACCTGTTCGATATCCGGCAGCGTCATGCTGCGGTAAACAAGTTCACTCATGTTTTTATTCCTTATGTATAACCTTAAAAAAAGTATCAGTTTGATTCCGGCGGAGTGCAGCACGCGGTCAGCGCATAGACTCTTGCTGCTCCGTGTTTTTTAAGCTCCGATGCACACTCTTTTAGAGTTGCGCCCGTTGTTCGGACATCGTCCACAAGCAGAACCGACAGCCCCGCACATTCGGGCGAAGCTTCAAATGCGCCGGTCAGGTTTTTTGCACGCAGTTTTGCGTTCATGCCGACCTGCGGGCTTGTGTCCCGCACACGTTTAAGCAATTCCGCACGGATATCGATATTATACCTTTCCGCCACGGATTTTGCAAGGATGAAACTTTGGTTGAAGCCGCGTTCCTTTTCGCGTCGCGGATGCAGCGGAACGGGAACGATGCAGTCAATCGGCCAATCGGCAGGGATGCACATGAAGTGCGTCAAAAACTCCCGAACATAAACGGCACCGTTATACTTCAGCGCATAAACTGCGCGTTTCGAAACATCATTATAAAACAATCCTGCGGCGTATTCATCAACGAACTCGATTCGTTCGGCCAACGGGTTCACGGCAAGACCCGCTTCACACTCCGAGCAGATTCCGTATTCATTCACAGCCGCTTCCTTTGAGCAGGAATGGCATTTCAGATGCTGCGGAAAAACGAAGTCGAGTGCTGAATTTATCAATTGTTTAAATCTTTTGTTCATATCGGTTTGCCGCTCCGGCAATATCACTCAATCAACGATATTTTGTGCAAAAATCACACATTGTTCCTTACACGTCGGGCAGGGTTTCGTTCCTCTCGCGCAAAAAAGTTTCCAGTGCACTGTATCGCCTGCGGACGTTTGTGTTTGACACCATATATTTAATGCATCCGACCGAACCGAGAATGTAAACCTTGCTGCGCGCCCTTGTCACGGCGGTGTACAGGATGTTGCGATTAAAAAGCATGTTTGGACCGTTCACAAGCGGAAGCACGACGCAGGGGAACTCGCTGCCCTGGCTTTTGTGAACAGATATGCAGTACGCAAGGTCAATTTCTTCAAGCTGATTGAAATTGTAATCCGCAACCCGTTCATCATCAAACAGCACCGTAAGGAATTTTGAGGCATTATCCACACGAAGAATCGTGCCGATATCGCCGTTGAAAACCCCTTCTCCCTCGCTGTCGTCCGCACCGAGTTTTGTTTTTCTCCACTGAATATCATAATTGTTCTTTATCTGCATCACCCTGTCACCCTCTCGGAAGGTGATTTCACCGAATTTAAATTCGGCCTTGTCATCCGCCGCCGGATTCAGCTCCGTCTGGAGCAAAGTGTTGAGGTTCACCACTCCGAGCATGTTTCCCTTCATCGGCGAAAGCACCTGCAGTTCGTTTATTTTGCCGAGATAAGCGTAATCGCCGCAAAGGTTCAGCACGGATGAAAGCGCGATATCTGCCGTGGGGCATTCGTAAAACAAAAAGTCGTTTTCCTCATCAATATTATCCAAAACAGGCATTTCCCCGCGGTTGATAAGATGCGCATTGGTAACGATTCGACTGCGTCCTGCCTGTCTGAAAATTTCATTCAGCCTTATGACCGGAATTACATCGGAATTCACAAGATCACGAAGCACATTGCCCGGGCCGACCGACGGCAGCTGGTCCACATCGCCCACCATTACAAGGCGTGTGCCTTTGGCCACCGCTTTCAGCAGGGAGTGAAACAACATGACATCAACCATTGACATTTCATCAATTATAATAACATCCGCTTCAACAGGATAATCCGCGTTTCGGTTGAAAGAATTATTGTTAAAATTGTATTCAAGCAGACGGTGAAGCGTTCTTGCCTCACGCCCTGTCGTGTCGCTGATGCGTTTTGAGGCCCTGCCTGTCGGTGCCGCAAGCTCGATTTGCAGCCCGAGATGCTCCATAATCTCAATAACGAATTTCAAAATGGTGGTTTTTCCGGTTCCGGGGCCGCCGGTAACGATCAGAACTCCGTCCGTCACGGCGCGTTTCACCGCCTCGTTCTGTGCAGCAGCAAGAGTGACGCCGAATTGTTTTTCGAGTCGTTTTATTTCACCATCGATATCAAACAGGGACAGAATATCAACATTAGTGACGATATTTGAAAACAAAGCCGCACAATCCGATTCGACATAATGCATATATTTCAAAAAAATGTAATCGCGTTCACCCATACGCTTTTCGACGAGAGAACTCGATTCAAGCATTTTTTCAAGCACCGCTTCCACCCGTTCCGGCACAACGCCGAGGACGTTGTTTGCCGCAAACATCACCAGCATATCCCGCGGCAGGCATGTATTGCCTTCCTGCCTTGCAAGCGAAAGCGCGTATTTTATGCCCGCACGAACACGAAATTCCGATTCACGCTCATATCCGGCCTCAAATGCAATTTTATCCGCCGTCTTAAATCCGACGTTTTCAAAATCATCAATCAGACTGTACGGATTTTCCTTCACCATGCTGACGCAGTTTTCACCGTAGAGCTTGTATATTTTCATTGTCATTGCAATTGAAAGTCCAAGCTCCTGCATACCCATGATTATGTCCTGCATCGCCGCCTTTTCAATGTAGGATTCATGAATCATTTTCGCTTTTTTCGGCCCGATACCGCTGATTTTTGTGAGCTTCATCGGTTCGGTCTTAATAATTTCGAGAGTTTCCGCGCCGAATTTATCCACAAGCAGCCTTGCGGTCGCCTCTCCGATACCCTTAATAAAGCCGCTCGCAAGATAAGCGCGAACAGCTTCGGCCGAAGTCGGTATATCATTTTTATATGAAGTCACACGGATTTGCTCGCCGTACATCGGATGCGCCGTCATATTGCCCGTCACGGTCACCCGTTCGCCGTCGTTCACGGACGGCATCACGCCGACAGCAGTCAACTCTTCTCCGTCATCGCCCTTTATCCTGAGAACGGTCCACCCGTTCTCCTCGTTTCGAAACTTTATGCCGGTTACTGTGCCCGTGAATTCCATGCCGCCTCGCAGTTTTAACGTCCGAACCCTGATGCGCCCAAACGATTTATGGGTTGATTGTATCATATTTTGCGACGATTCGCAACGGGGAAGTTGACGACAACGGTCGCACATTTTTAATTAACTTTATTGTAGGAATTAATTAATCTGCACCATAGCATCAGTGTAATTGACCCTCAATATATTTATGTTGTATATGTCGATGCAACGTAAACATCCCACGCTTCTATCCACCTCCGGTGATTCTCTTCAATCATCTGTTTAGACCTTGCTCTGGCTTCGCCATTGTTGAATAATTTAATTTGTCCGTTAAAGAAATTATAGTTGTCAACATTATCCCGCTCAAAAATCAACATACTCCTTCTTTCTTTTGTTGTGTCAATACCGCAGGAGTATAGGTCTATTTTGATATGATTATATTCTTCGAATCCTTTCTTGTACACTACTTGAAACATTGCGTACGGCAATGCACAATCGGTTACCAGGAAACTGAATCTCCTCAGCCGATGTGCTGTTTCATACGGTTCTGTACGGATCAATTGCGCTATACTGGCGTATGAGTTCAAAAAAATCTGTTCTTCATCATCAGCAGCAAAAGCACTGTTGCCCAGCTTTGAATATCTTATTGTGTCAGCCGTTGCGCTCGAAAGAGGGGCATTTATAACCAATCTGAGTGAAAACTCTTGATCTTTCAGCAAACATGAAAAAATCTTAAACAAAAACCCGTGATCATAAGCAAGACGGTCTATATATTGTCTGTTGTTGCAAAGAACCGCTGTGGCGGCATAGCAAACAAGGTTGATTTCTTTTACGCGATTCATGCCAACACTTTCAGCGTTATTCATTATTGCTGTAATATAATCAGTTCCGAAGATCATATTATATGTCCCAAATCTTTCTTCAATTTCTTTTCGTGAAGATATAAGGACATTTGCTTTTGATTTGTTTAGTCCTCTCCAGCTGACCACATCTTTTAAGACCTCATAGTCAACATCATTTGTGCATAAATTGTCCATTACGTTATAAAAGAGGCGATTTTCCTCCGGAATCTTATAATGGTTGATGTATCTAATCCCGCTGATGCTTTTCGGGAGTTTTCCTAACACCTTATAGTCGATGTTCCCGTATGTAAGGACGAGGATTTTTCTTGCACTTTCGAATGCGGTTTTAATTTCCTGAAAATAAATGTTCTCTTCATTATCGCTGCTGTCGTTCAGTGTGCAGAGTTCTTCTACGGCATCCTCCGTCAGCAGACAAAGGAAATAGGGCGCATTCCGGACCTCATGAAGAAGTCTTTCACGATAGTCCCGATCCTGATTCATTGCATAATCATCCATGAACGGACCGGCTCCTTTCGTAACGAAAAAATCATATATGCGTCCCGCGAGATGCTTATGAGTGTGTTTATAGTTTATAAATACTCCGTATGTCATTTGTTTCCTTTCCAACCCTTGGTTCAGTACTTGCGCTGCAAAGTATGTTTTTTAATTCGTGTTAATTCTTATGTTTGTCAATTTTTGACAAGTCGTCCCATGCACAAAGCTTGTTATGTACCTTTGCTCTATCTGCACGGTATGAGCCACGAACATAACCGAGTGTCATTGTATATGCATTCCAGCGCATATGTTCGCTGCGCTTTCTTTTCATGCAGTTTTCACATTCACAAGTACTTCTCCCTTCTTTTTTCGAGCATTTCGTAATTACCCGAAGGATCTCTTGATTGTCAAGCTCTCTTTTGTAAAGCTCCTTGGCCATTGACGAAATACGGTAGTACTCATATTTTTCGAATTTCGCTCTCGAACTGCGCTGCGCTTCCGGAGTCAATTCGTACTCAAATCCCCAGTCATACCGTTTGACTTCTGTAATTTTATCGCTATCACCCGATTCCAACCATTCATTATGTACTTTCTGTTCAATATCAACCCAGCTGTTGTGCTGTTTATATGCACTGTCTTCAAGCTTTCCATCATAGATGCATGAATAATCAAACTGAGAAGACAGTCCGCCCACGAAGTGAATATGATACGGTGTATCGTTATGATTTTTCAAACCGCAGGAATTACCCGCAGAGCATTTTTCATCCCGAATGATTCCCGACTTGCGCTCATCATAAACAATTGAAAAAATCTCAACGGGTTCTTTCCTCCATTCCATCTGTTTAGCCTGTTTATTATTGATTTCGTTCAGTCTGTCAAACAGCATGCGAAGATGTATCGACATTTCAATATTTTCATCGTCATCGCCAAGAGCAACAAAAGCAAGATTTATTCGGCGAATTCTTTCAATAACAGCTTTATCCGCATCATTATTCAACTCGTGTTCGATGCTTGTCCCTCCGCGAAGAATCAAGTTATCGAAATCCGCTGAGTCAACATCAACGCCCGAGAATGTTACAATATCGTATTTTGCTTCCCCCTCGGTTTTACAGCGGTTGAATTTGAGTACATCCGGGAAATCACGATTGATTTTTTTGCTGATGTAATCGTTTTCGTTTGTGCCTTTGTTGTCAATGATTGTTATCTCAAGGGTATAGCCCTCAAACTGGAAATACCACAGCAGAGTTTTAAAAAACTCTATACCATATTGACCAAAGCCAACGATCAGAACGGATAGCCTGTCCTCTTTGCTTCTATGAGCAATGTCATATAACTTCATTTTGGGAATAATATCCCAAATCAAGTGCTGAACTTCGTCCACTCGGCGCAGCTTGAAGCAATTATCGTCGCAGTTATGCTCAACAGCATGCTCCAACAGTTTTTCATACTCAACTGAGTCAATAGTGTATGCAGCACTTGGCTTTGTTGAAAAAACGAATATCTTTACATTATGCTTTTTGTTCTTTTCATTTAGCTCTGTGGTAAGCTGCACTGCCTGGCTGACGTTTTCCGATTCGTTTTCACCAATCAGAAATATTTCAACATCCCCCTTTTTTTTGATTATATTCAGGTGCGTAACATCCCTTTTAAGGCATATCGCATTAATGTCCCTCGCCGCATTCATCAATTCGTAGTTTTCTTCATCATCATGCTCAAAAACATCAGCAAACACAATAACAGCTCTCTCATCCGTTTTTCGAATACTGTTTGCCAGTGCAATGGATTTCTCGTTAAGTTCAGACATTATGTAATGTTTTTTAAAAACGCGAAATCTGTAGCGCACCTCTCCCATAACGTTTTTAAACAACATCAAAACATTGCTGAATGTCATCAACGGGGCAAGTACGTACAAAAAAGCCGCATATGACGTGAAAACTATATACAATCCCGTGTTTTGTCCTGCAACAGCATTCGTAACGGTGTCAAAATCTCCATCCAAAATAAAGACTCTGAACGAATTGTGAACCGCAAGCAAAAAAGGCCGAATGTATCTGTGGCTGTCCGTCAATGCATTATTGGTATAGCATATTGGAATAAAAATCAACAGCACCGAAAAAAACACGCCTATAGTGAAAATCTGTATCGAAGAAAGAACTCTTTTCGCCCGCTTTCCGGTTTTAAACAGGTACAGCGCGCGAACGAGGCAGCCAACCCCCACAAGGAGGGACAATGCTGCGAATGCCGCAAAAAAGATATGTTCGTTCATTTTGATAATTCCTTTCTTTGTATATCAATCGGTGAAAATGACTGACGTCAACGTCGGTCATTTTCACAATTAAGAATAGCAGCATGTAAATTATTAGAATTCTTCATCATAACCTATGATATAGAAACTCGAGTACGTCCGTACTCTCAGATCAAGTTCTTTTGCAATTCGTTTAACCTGCAATGAGGTCCAAAAGTTTTTTGAAACTTCCAAATATCGCACTCGCTTCAAATTGCGCAGCGGACGTATGTCTTTTATATTGTCGGCACGAAGTTCAAGATGCTTGAGGTTTACAAGCAGCGTCAGTGAATCAATATTTGCAATGTATCCCGCTTGCACTCTTAAACGCTGCATGCTGTTTGTGAGATTCTCCAACGCTTCCAAGTCAATATAAGCTGCCCCGTATATTTCAAGTTTTCTTAATCCTTTTAATTCTCCCAGCACTGAAATATCGGAAAGCACGTCGCTGAATATCGTCAGTTCTTCAAGATTCTCAAGCCGCGCAATCGGACTCAACTCGCGCAGAGTCCCGCCTATCACGAGTGTCCTAAGATTTTTCAAATTGCCTAAAGGACTTATATCCCGAATTTCACTCCGGCTACCTTGTCCAAGGTCAAGATGCCGCAAGCTTGTAATGTTTGAAATTGAGTGAATTACCTCCTCGTTAATGAAACAATGCAAAACAAGTTTTCTTAATTTTTTCCCACAATATTCGAAGCTTGAAAAATTCACAGGAGCATTTTCTTCAATTTCTTCAATTTCCAATGTTCTCAGATTGGGCAGATTTTTTATCTGTCCAATGTCGAATACACTGTATCCATCGTAAAAAATGTGCAGTTCATCTATTTTTTCTCCAATATTGACGTCAGCCCACAAAGCACTGATATCAATGTCAACATCTTCGTATCTGGCAAAACGTGATGTTCGTTTATAATGCCACGATATGCTTACCCCAATACTTGATGCTGAAATCATTTCGTCATAATGTTCGTGAACGTAGTTCCGTATTGAGTCCGCATCTTCGTAAAGAATTGAAATCTCAAGGTGTTCATTCTGCGCTTCATCCGAAGTATTTCCGCAGCAACTTTTCAGTTGCTCGGCAGCCTGCGCTTCATTTGAGTTATGCTTTGCTGCAATTTCAACGCTATTGTTCTGTTCCGCAGCTGCGGGGTGAAGCTCCACTGCTGTATTGCTGTTTGCCTGTGCGGCTGTTGAAGCATTTATTGTTTTGACGTTGTTTTCCGATTCTCGGCAATCGTTCAATCCGGGCGCAGTCAGAAGCTTTTTAAAGAAAGCATTCTCGCTTTCGTATCTATACCAATGTATCGCCTGGCGTGACGAAAGCTGCATCTTAAGACCGCCTTCCAGCTTAATGTTTTCCAAGTAGACAATAAGCATTTTCTTACGTTCATTAAATGCCGTATGCAGCTCACATTTACAATAGTTCGAATCAAGTGCATTTGCCGAAATGAATCCGATGAAATAGCTGCTGCGTTCAAGATATTTTTCGATCGTATCCGGCCACTCCGAGCCGGGGTCAATGCCCTCATCATACCAAACACGAAATCCGCTTTGCTGAAGCAACGCAATAGCCCGCATAACAACTTCGGAATCTTTATGTGCATAGCTAACGAAAATATACGGTTTTTCTCCGATATACGGAATGGGCATTTCTTTTTGATTCATATTTTTCTCCCGTTAAAGCATTCCATACCTTTTTGCTCAGCGGCATATTAAACACAAACTGTCTCTCGAAATATGCACTAACCATATTCTTAAATGCAAACCGCCTTTTGTTTGGCCACAGAACATCATAAAAGCCGCCCGGCATCTTAATACGAATTATATCGCAAAACGGCAAAAAAAGCAATATCATGCGTCAAAAATTGCAATATTGAGTACATTTGCAAATTGAAGTGCTTGTTATGGTTATTTGATTATAAATGTTAATTCAGTGATATGCGTCATGCTGATTGTGCCCCGCGCATTCATGTCAACCTCTTCATTTCCGCATTTCAAACGCAATCAGCAGCTCTGCGACATCGTTATAGCTGTTGACGCCGGCGGTTTGGCCGTTATGTTTTAGGTAGGCGTCATTAATTTTGTTATTTGCGCTGCCGAGGGGATCGTTTTTGTACTGCTCGGTCCAACGGGAATAATCGGCGAGATCGCGAATCATTGCGGGGGTGAAGAAGCGTTCACGGACGCTGTAGAAACACTTTTCGTCAACGGAGGCAAGCCGATTCATGCACTGCATCAGGGCAAGCATTTCGCAGGAATAGCGCAGGGCGGGGTCATTCGAAAAGCCGGAGACATAATAAGCAATAAAATTTGCCTCGTCCTCCCTTGCAAAGCCGAAATAGTGTGCGGTCTCATGCGCAGCGGAAGCAAACAGCAGAAGCGCGGGCTGCTCGGTGTTCACATTCGCTTCGGCGGTGTACGGAATATAGATTCCGGAAATATCAAGGCGCGAGAGCATGTTTGAAAAATGCACCGATTTTGCGGAAAAGACGGGATTGCCGAACAATTCGTTTTGGCTGCCGAGCGCGGCATATGCCGTTTGAACGCTTTTCAGTACTGCGGATAAAGCCGAATTCTCTGAGTTTTTGTCGTCCGCGATAAACACACCGTTTTCGTTCTCACGAAGGCGGCTTCTGTTCTCCGCAGCCGCAGCCGCAATTTTTTCGCAGGTTGATGCAAGCATTTCCGCATAAATATCGGAGGAAGCCGAATTGTCACCCGTTTCGGCAGCGGCAATGAATTCGGATTTTGCCGAGTTGACGCGCTCAAGTTCATCCGAAAGTCCCAAAAGCGAAGCAGCGGGCATTCTGTAGTGATTTATTCCCCAGAATGCATAGAAAAGATTCAGCATCGCGCCCGCAAACATTCCGAGCGAAATCAGGCAGCTGTAAAAGCGCATTCGATTGTGTTTCCGTTTCAGGAGTTTTGAAAACACGAGTTTGAACAGCCGCACAACGAGTGTTACCGCAAGAAGCGTGCCGACGGAAATTATCAGCACCTCGGCCACAGAAAACGGGAATATGCTGCTTGCTGCACCCAAAACCCGCGAAATCACGGGATAGATCGCGCGGCTGTATATGCGCTCCGTTTGCTGCGGACAGGAGGACAGGAGTTTCGGCGCAAACATACCCGCTGCCGCAAGCAGAACAAGAATCGGCAGGCGCAAAAGCTGATGTCGTGCCGTATACTTATTTTCATGTTTTTTGCGGCGGCGATCGCGGCGCATTTTTTGCCGTTCCTGCCGCTCAACTGACTTTTCGTATATTTCGTCGCTGTTCCGATGTTTTTTATCCATGCTGCACCCTGCTGCCTGTTGCTGCCTTTTATTTTTGCGGACACTTCGCTTCATGCCGCACGAAATCATTATAGCACAGGCGATGCAAAAAGTATACGCATTGCGCGGCATCTTACGCACACAGTCCTTCCGAATGTATCGCTTTGAGCCAAACTGCAAATACTTTTTTCGATGAAAGGCTGGTAAAGAAATATGTTAACACTTTTTATACGAACGCTGCTTGTGTACATTTTTATGTTTGTTGTTCTCAGGCTCATGGGCAAGCGTCAGCTGAGCGATATGCAGCCGTTTGACCTTGCAATAACGCTGCTTATTGCAAACCTTGCGGCGCTTCCGATGTCCGATCCCGCAATTCCGCTGCTGTACGGAGTTGTTCCGATCATTGCAATGTTTGCGCTGCACCGCCTGATTTCGTTCATGTCGCTGAAAAGCGAAAAGCTGCGCAAACTCGTCTGCGGAAGTCCGCTTGTTATGATTTCCGGAGGGGTCGTGCGCGAGGATGCCATGCGTGCAGCTAATTACAGTTTATTTGACCTTGCCGAACAGCTGCGGATGAAGGATGTGTTTTCAATCTCGCAGGTCGAGTATGCCATCCTTGAAACGGACGGCGGACTCAGCGTGCTTTTGAAAGGACCGTTTCAAACCCCGACCAACGAAGGACTGAAGCTTGAATCCGAAAAAGCCATGCCCGCATTGCTGCTTATCTGCGACGGACAGGTTCATCCGGAGGCGGTTCGGGCGGCAGGGTTGGACGAAAAAGGGTTTTATGCATTGCTGAAAAGGTTCGGGATCGACCGAGCCGAGGACTGCCTTTTTATGTCCGTTGATTCAGGCGGAATCGTTCATGTTCAGCAAAAGCAAAAAAACTGCGCAAAGGTTCGCGCACGCTTTACGAATCTGCACGAAAAAAAATGATGCCGTCTTTGTCCGCGCGAAATGCACGGCAAAACAAAACGCATTGCCCGTCACGGAGGAACCGTATGATGAATCAGGAAAAAAAGAACAGAGAAGCGCTTAAAAATCTTGAGCCGAACGCAATGAAAAAAGAAGCAAACGCAAATATACGCAATCAGTCCGCGGTTTCTGTTGCGGCACTGGCTTTCGGAATGCTCCTGCTCGTTTTTGTCTTTATTTTTTCTAACATTTATATAAAAAAACTGGAGCGGAAAATTCTTCCGATGATTGATGCCGGCTGTCATGCTGCCGAAACGGAGGACTTTTCCGCCGCTCATTCTGCCGGAGAGAGCATTTATCAGCTTCTTATGGATTCGGAACCGACGCTGAAGCTGCTGTTCAGTCACCGTGATATCCTTGAAGTTCAGCTTTATGCCGCCGCAATTGCCGACCTCGGTGCGGACGGCGGACGGGATGAATACATTGAAAACTTTTCCGCAATCAAGAGATGGTTCTCGTTTTTTACGGAAACAAACGACCTTTCCCTGGAAGGCATTTTTTAAGCCGAATCGGCGCCTGTTCCGTACATTGAAATGCGCCCGCAGGATGCAATTATGCCGCAGTACTGTTCGTGTTCTGCCTTATTTCATGCTCAACAGGTATCGGTATGAAAATATATTTTTAATTTCGGAGCTTGTTTCAAATTTTTTTGCAGGAATTTTCCGTTTCATGTCGTAATGTATAAATGTAAAGGGGAGAAGAGGGTTCGATTTCGGCCGCCTTTCCGCTTTTGAAACTGTATCGGCGAGGACATAATGGCATTTCCGGAGACGTGGCTCAATGAATTGATGAACAGAAACGACATCGTTTCCGTCGTTTCCGAATACACGCGCCTTTCCCCGAAAGGCGGGCGTCTTTGGGGACTCTGTCCTTTTCATCCCGAGCGCGATGCATCGTTCACCGTCAGCCCAGACAAGCAGGTTTTTCATTGCTTCAGCTGTAAAGCCGGCGGGAGCGTGATTCAGTTTATCATGCAGGCCGAAAGCCTCGGTTACGCTGATGCAGTGCGTTTTCTTGCACAGCGTGCGGGCATGGACATGCCGAACGAAATCAACGATGCCAAACTGCGCGAAGAGAAGGCCCTGCGCGACAGGCTGTATGCAGCAAATCGTGAGGCGGCAATGTTCTATCACCAAGTGCTGCTTTCCGATGCGGGACTTCCGGCGCGGCAGTATCTGCTTAACCGCGGTATAGACGGCAGCACGGCTGTCCGTTTCGGACTCGGTTACTCACCCAATGATTGGGATGAACTTTTTAAACATATGACCTCTGCGGGTTACACGCGCGATGAGCTTATTTCTGCCGGACTTTGCGTCAAAGGACGCAAGGATGAAACAAAAACCTTTGACTTTTTTCACGACAGGCTGATGTTTCCCGTCATTTCCGCAAGCGGACGCGTTCTTGCGTTCGGCGGACGCATCATCGGCAAGGGCGAAGGTGCAAAGTATATGAACACCGGAGACACGCTCATCTATAACAAGCGTCACAATATCTATGCCATCAACCTTATGAAAGGGCGAAAGCTTGATGAGCTTATCATGGTCGAAGGTTATATGGACGTTATCAGCCTTCATCAAGCCGGAATTGACAACGCCGTTGCTTCCCTCGGCACCGCGCTTACAAGCCAGCAGGTGCGCCTCATGGGACGGTTTGCAAAGCGGGTCTGTTATGCCTATGACGGAGATTCGGCGGGACAGAAAGCAATGCTGCGCGGAGTTGATATTATTGCCCGCGGGGAACTTGAACCGCGCGTCATAGTCATTCCCGGAGGGCTGGATCCGGATGAATTCGTTCGTGCGAACGGAGCCGAAGCGTTCCTCAAGCTTAAGGATGCTTCTCTTACGGCCGTTATGTTTAAACTTGAAACAATGGCCAATGCGGTTGACCTTAACACCGCAGACGGACGGCAAAAATACGCCTCCGATGCATGTCGGCTTCTTGCTTCACTTGAGCCGGTGGAGCGCGATCGCTATATCAAAGTTGTTTCCGAAAAAAGCGGCATAGCACGGGAGGTTATCCAAAGCCAATGCGGTGTTGATGCCGAGCGTGCCGAAGACGGCATTGCCCCCGCGACAGCGAAAC
>ENA-ORNY01001046-ORNY01001046.1-human-gut-metagenome-genome-assembly--contig:-NODE-1046-length-16798-cov-2.916980_pt1 | contig 16798 bp, 14 predicted proteins | sample MGYA00242122_ERZ509036 | MGnify/ENA primary metagenome ERZ509036 (study PRJEB26280, sample SAMEA2338696) | human gut metagenome | biome: human gut; feature: human-associated habitat; material: faeces... | reverse complement strand
GGTGCCGGAGGATACGGATTCCGAGGAATACCTGCGGCTCATCTTAAATTCCCTGCATTTTTTATCAAAGGGCACGCGGCCGATACGGCTGTTGCAGTCTGTGACAGAGCTGCGTATGCTCTCGTCGGCGGGCTATATGCCAAATTTAGTTGCGTGCGAAAACTGCGCCGCGTATGAGGCGGAAACGATGTTCTTTCTGCCGCAAAGGGGCATTATTCTGTGCGACAAGTGCTTTCACGGCGCGAATGAACCGTATGTCGCGCTGCCGCCGGGCGTGCTGACCGCCATGCGACACATTGCGTATGTGGATTTTGAGAAGCTCTATAACTTCTCGCTGCCGGAGGATGCGCTGAAAATTCTGAACGCCGCAACGGAAAGCTACGTTGTCCATACATTACATACCGTACCGAAGACCTTGGAGTTTTATAAAACGTTTTTGGATTAACAGAGGAGATTGACCCGGCAAAACCGGGTACGAAAAGAAAGCAGGAACAAAATGCTGAAAGATCATAAAGCGCTGGAGCTGGATAAAATTCTGCTTCAGCTTGCAAATGAAACCACTTGCCCGGATGCGGCGGAGCTGGCGCAGAAAATTGAGCCGGATACCGACATCCGCCACGTGGGGCGCCTTTTGCAGGAAACGGACGACGCGTTTGTTTTAATGGCAAAGTACGGCGCACCGTCGTTTTACGGCATGACGAATGTCACGAATGCGCTGCGTCGCGCAGAAGCGGGCGGCGTGCTGAATCTGGCGGAATTATTGTCTGTTGCCGCGACATTGCGTGCCATCCGCAGTGTTTCGGATTGGCGTAAAAAAAGCGAAAGCGTCAAAACGGCGCTCGATTACCGCTTCGAGACCTTGCAGCCGAATAAGTTTATCGAAGACCGCATCTCGATGACCGTCGTCAGCGAGGAAGAAGTTGCCGATACCGCAAGCGTCGCCTTGGCGGCTATCCGACGCAAGATCCGCGCGGCATCGCTGCGCGTGCGCGAGCAGCTTGATAAAATGATCCGCTCGCAGACCTACCAAAAGTATTTGCAGGAGGCCATTGTCACCCAACGCGGCGGCCGCTACGTTGTGCCGGTTAAGGCGGAGTTCCGCAATGAAGTCAAGGGCCTCATTCACGATTCCTCCGGCAGCGGTGCCACCGTATTTATTGAGCCGATCGGCGTTGTGGAGGCGAACAACGAAATCCGCGTGTTGCGCTCGGACGAAAAGGACGAGATCGACCGCATCTTGACGGAGCTTTCCCGTGAGATCGGCGAGTTTGCGGACGGCATCATCCAGAGCTACCGCGCGGCGGTGGAGCTGAATCTCATTTTCGCAAAAGGGCAGCTCGCCTACAAAATGAAGGCGACCGTGCCGAAGCTCAATCAGGAGGGGCGCATCGCCATCAAATCGGCGCGCCACCCGCTCATCGATAAAAATAAGGTCGTGCCGACCGATCTGTACCTCGGCAGTGATTTTGATGCGCTCATCGTCACCGGCCCGAACACCGGCGGCAAGACCGTCTCGCTGAAAACGGCGGGCCTTTTGACGCTGATGACCATGTGCGGCCTGATGATCCCCGCGGCGGATGGCAGCGAAGTTTCGATTTTCGACCACGTTTTGGCGGACATCGGCGATGAGCAGAGCATTGAGCAGTCTCTCTCCACGTTCTCGGCGCACATGACGAATATCATCCGCATTCTCAACATTGCGGACGACAAGAGTCTTATCCTAATCGATGAGCTCGGTGCGGGCACCGACCCGGTCGAGGGCGCCGCGCTTGCTATTTCCATCATCGAAGCCATGCGCACCAAAGGCACGCGCGTGATGGCGACAACGCATTACGCAGAGCTGAAGGCATATGCCATTCAGACCGTTGGCGTTGAAAACGCCTGCTGCGAATTTGACGTGGCGACGCTGCGCCCGACGTATCGCCTGCTCATCGGCGTACCGGGTCGTTCCAACGCATTTGCCATTTCCGCACGTCTCGGTATGCCGGCGAACATCGTAGAGCACGCAAAGGAACTCGTTTCCGATGAAAGCACTATGTTTGAGGAGGTCGTCTCCCGCTTGGAGGAGAGCCGCCGCAAAATGGAAGATGAGCGTGAAAGTGCCGAGCAGCTGCGTTTGAAAGCGCAGAACATGGAAAAAGAGGCTGAAGCGCTGCGCGACCGCGCCGAAAAGGACGCGAAGCACGAAATTGAGCGCGCCAGAATGGAAGCGGCGGAGCTTGTGCAGAAAACGCGCCGCGAAGCCCAGAGCCTGTTAGACGAGCTCGAAGACCTGCGCCGCAACAAGCAGAAATTATTGACCGCAGAGCAGAAAGCGCGCCTGAAGGCAGGCATCCGCGATATGGAAAAAGCCAGCGACCCGGTGCACGAGCGCCGCATAGACGAAGATTATGTGTTGCCGCGCCCCTTACAGGTCGGCGATACGGTACTGATTTACGACATCGATAAGATTGCGACCGTTTTGGATGTGCCGAAAAACGGCGACCAGATTTTGGTGCAGGCAGGCATCATCAAAACGCGCGTGCCGCTGAAAAACCTGCGCCTGACCGACCAGAAGCCGAAGGAAAAGAAGAAAGCCGCAGGCAGTCACCGCACCGTGACGAAGAAGATGGATTCCGCTCCGGCGCGCAATGAAGTGGACGTGCGCGGCATGAATTTGGAAGAAGCGCTCATGGAAGTGGATGCGTTTATCGATCACGCTTTGATGCACAATCTCAACATGCTGACGATTATCCACGGCAAAGGTACAGGTATATTGAGAAACGGCATTCAGCAGCATTTGCGCCGCCACAAGGCCGTGAAATCCTTTCGCCTCGGCGTATATGGTGAGGGCGAAAGCGGCGTGACGATTGTAGAGCTGAAATAACCTTAAGAGGATCGTAAGATGCAAAGTCTTGACTTTACTTGACAGCAGCGAAAAATTCTCTTAAAATAGGTACAACAGAACCGATACCGCATAAAACTACGAAACAGGTTTTGTGCGGTATTATTTTACGCGGCCGGGCACAGCCGGGCTGCCGAAAGGCAGGGATTGGATGAAAAATCTATATAAAGCGGGTATGGGACGCTTTGCGGCGATATGCCTTGTGGTTTTGATGGTGTTTTCCACCGGCAACCTGTATGCGTTTGCGGATGAAGCCGGAAACGGCGACACGAGCACCTCGTCTTCCGAAGACGGAGACGACACGGGCAGCACCGTAAGCGCGACGGCAGCGGACGCCGAAGTGCCGGAGCAGCCCGCGGATCTTTATGTCTATGACGAAGCGAGTGTGATTTCCGCCAGTACGAAAACGGTAATCAACGATAAAAACGCTGACCTCAATGCGACGTATGGTGTGCAGATTGCGGTGTTCACCATGAACACTTTGCCCGGCGAAAAATCCGATTATGATGGCCGCGTGGCCTACCTTAAAAAGGTCATGGACACGTGGAAGCTTGGCGGCGACAGCAAAAACGGGCTTATCATAGGTCTTTCCGTTTCGGACGGCGACTATATGGCGGTGGCCGGTGACGGCCTGCACGGCGCGTTCTCCGGCACGGAGCTGAGCGCTTTGCTGCACGATAATCTGGAAGCGGATTTTCAGACCGGCGCATATGATGCCGGTGTTTTAAAGCTCTTTAACGCCGTGGCAGCGGCAGCGGAAACGTATAAATCCGGCACCCCCACAGACTCGGCGACTGTGGGCACTGCAAACAACGCAGAGTCCACCGCCGGCGGTACGGAATCTTCCGCGGCCGAAAGCAGTGCATCCTCCAAAGTGAGCGGCTCTAAGGGCGGCTCGGTGATTTTCGGCGTTTTGAAATTTGTTTTGGTGCTTGTCATTGTCTTTGCGGTGTTGCTGTTTATCGTGTACATCCATGGGCAGCGCGTGCGCAAAAAGCGCCGCGAAGCGCGCCGCAGACGTGCGGAACAGCGCCGCCGTGCCGCCGAGCAGGAAACGGCTGACCCGTACACCGCTCCGCGTAAGGAAGAACCGAAGCGCACGCTGGAGGACGATTACCTCGACTTCATGAACCGTTATAAATAACCGTAAATATAAAAATGCCGCAGGCACGGGAAAACCCGGTCGTCTGCGGCATTTTCTTTTGCGGTAAGATCAGCCCTTTGCGCGTGCTGCGATGATGGAAGCCATTTCGCCGACGTTCTTCATGGAGGAGATTTCGCCCATCTTGAACTTCATGCGGAACTCGCGCTCTACAGCGGAGATCAGCGTGATGTGCTCCAGACTGTCCCAATCCTCAATGTCGTCTGCGGTCGTTTTCGGCGTGACGTGAATGGTATCATCGTCAAAAACATCTTGAAATACGCGGTCCAGTCTTTCAAAAATTTCTCTTGTGTCCATGGTAAAATTCCTTTCTGTGATTTGATTTAATACTTAATTTAGCGAGGATCACGCTTCTGCGTGGTCGTTGCCGAACACTTCAATCACGTGGTTCTGCGGCTTGTAGTCCGCGACGCGCAACTGCCACACGGTGCTGCCGTCCTCGTGCTCCTCAGTCTTCGTGAAGCCGAAGCGACCGAAAAGGTCGCTGACCATCTTGTTTTTTGCGGTGGGGTAGTAGTAGCCGTTAATCGTCTCTACGCCCACTTCGCGGCAGCGCTCCACAAGGCGGTCCAACATGGCAAATTCCATATCGCGCTTTAACACGCGGCAGCTCATCAGCCATAGGTCAATGTCGAGTGCCGTGCCGTTTTTTCTGCCGATGACGACGGAAACGACGCCGTTGTCTCCGAATTTGTCGATGAGCTTGCCGTACAGACGGATATAGCCGTCGTCCTCAAATACGCTTTCCATTTCGGCGGGCGTATAGCGGCGGGTGGTCACGTTGAACTGGTTGCTCTTGTTTGTAAGCTGTGTGATGCGCGCAAGGTACACCGGGATGAAATCATCGATGACGGCGTGCATCTCAAGGCTCTTTAAATAGTCGTTATAATCGCCGAACGACGCCATTTCCGCGGCGCGCAGGGCGTTTTTCTTGTACATTTCGTTGCGCTTCAAGTCATCTTCGCTGAAGGTTGTCACTTCAAAGAAGCCGCTGCGGTCAATCGTCGTGATGTAGTTTTCCACGCCGTCCATGTCCGGCACGGCCGCGCCCTTGATCTGCGTGCGCACGATCTCGCGCTCGGCGGGGTTATCGTCCGCAAAAACGATGGAATCCGGCAGAATGTTCAGCTCTGCGGCGGTCTCGGCAATGTTGCGGTCTTTGTTTTCCCAGTTTGCCTTAATGATGACGAAATCGTCCGGGCGCAGGGCACCTTCGGGGTGGTTTAACCCCGCAATGGCGTTTTCATGGTCATTTTTAGAGCAGACCGTCAACACGATGCCGAGACTTTTAAGCTGCTTTACGTAGGTCTGAAACTCGTAGTAGGATTGCGAAACGCCGGTCTCTTGGCCGATCTCGATGCCGTCTACGCCGTCGTCGCCCACAACGCCGCCCCACAGGGTGTTATCGAGGTCAAGGGCAAGCGCCTTTTTATTCTTGCCGAAAATCGACTTGATAATGTGCGAAACACTGAACGCAAAGGACGGGATCGCCTCAAAGCACATGGCGTATTTGTACATGTTCCAGAACAGCGGGTTCGACCATTCTTTCAGGCCGTAATCGGCAGAAACAAAGTTGAGGTCGTGAATATAAAAGCTCTCATTTTCGCGTGCGTAGGCGTAAAAAGCTTCGTTTAAGCGCGTGAGGAAATTCGTGCGGCCGTGGATGTCCCACGCGTCGCGGCTGCCGAGCAGGCGGTAAAGCGGCATTTCAAAATTATTTTGAATGATGGGGCAGTGGAACTTTTCCGCAATGCTTTTCCACATCGCCGTGAAACGGTTTATTTCCGTGTGCAGCTTTTCGTCTATTTGCTCCGTGGTGTCGGTCATCTCGGGCCAGTCCGTCACGTTGCGATTCGTGGTGTGGATGAACACAATGTCCGGCTTGAAGCTTAAAAGCGTTTCATCCGGGAACATGGCGTCCTGAAAATACTGCGCGTATTCGGATTCGTAAAATTCCGGCTCAATACCGGCGTCTAAGAGGAAAAGCTCCAGCGTTTTTACAATGTCGCTTGTGGTGGAGCCGCCGAGCACGGCAATCTTCTTTCTGATGCGCGAGGTGCCGTCTGCGAGCAGTGCTTTCTTTAAAGATTTGCGCTTTTTGATGATGTAAGCGGCGTCAAAGGGATATTCCAGTTCTTTCATAGGCTCTCCTTTGTTATTCTTTTGCGGAAGAGGTATCATCTGTACCGGTCGAGGTGGTGTTAGCGGCCGTATCCGTGCCGGAAGTCGTCGTTGGTGCACTTGTCGCGGTCGGCATGACCGTTTTCGGCGTAACAGACGGGACAATGTGCGAATCGGTGATGGTCTCACCGGCGTTCTGCGCGATGAGGTTCTGAATGTTGTCGGCGTTATCGCCCACAACGGAGTATGCGGACATCGTAAAGAGCACATCCGTAATGCCCATATCTTTGATGAAACTGACGAGGTTGCACTCCAAATAGCGCACGTCGGCAACGTAGATCTGTTCAAAGGAATTCGTGTAGAACGGAATCTCCGCGTTACCGAAGCTGTCCTTAATGACGAGCAGCTTGCGGCCGTTCTTCATCTGCGTATCGACTTTTACGATGCAGGAGTCGCCGCCGAGGAACTTGAGGTACGCGTTTGCGGTGTCCACATCGGCAAAGAGGTCGTCTTCGTACTGGTAGTTAAAAGAAGTATCGTAGTAGGAAGCCACGTAGTTCGAGGCCGGCACGAAGTAGTGGAAATCGTCCGGGTCGTTCAAAATACGCGTATCCTGCGAGAAACCGTACATAGTGCCTACATAGCCCGGAATGGATTTTTCCGTGTAGGTGGAAAGGTCTGCGAACGGCACACCTGCGGGCGGCATAGTAGGCGCCGCGTGCCTGCCAGTGGTGGTCGGTGCGCAGGTAAATATCTTCCTCCGCATGCTTTTTCATTACGTCCACAATGTTTACGGACTGAATGCCGGCATTCAGCTTTTTGGCAACGCCGTCAAAGCATTCCTTCTGGTCGCCAACATAATCAATGCCGTTTTTCGGGGTGTAGATGGCGGAAGCGGTGGGCGCGGGCATAGACCAAATGGTCACACCGCTGCCGACCTTGCTTTGCAGGTCGTTGAGCGCATTGGCGTAAGCGGTGCCGCCACCGCCGCCGAAGGCCTCCATGCAGCGCCAGTGATTATCCCAGTTTACAACAAGCAGGTTGTTCACCCATTCCAATGTGCTGTTATCCTCGGTGCTGAAATCGCGGCCCATTTTTTCATCCGCAGCGCTCACGGCCGGGAACACACGCCCTGCGGCGTATTGCAGCAGGTTTGTGTTGTTTGGCACGGTGCCGTTTGCGGGTGTGGTTGTCTGGGTGTCACCGTTTGCGGCAGAAGTATCGGTGTTATCTGTGCTGTCCGTCTCGGGCTTTGCGGTGCTGACCGTTGAAGCGAACATCTTCATACCAAACAGGTTCTTAATGGAGTTGCTCATATTCTTAAAGCCGTCGTGGTTCGGCACGGTATCGTCAAACCATGTGGCGACGTCCGCCGTAAACGAGCCGGAAAAATACGATGCAAAAGAGAATTTCGGGAATTCCGCAAGGTTTCGGTTTTCAATCTGTGAGACGGTGGAGCGCGGGAAAAGGAGCAGATACAGCGTCATCAGGGCGAAAAGAATGACCATAACGCCGACGGATAAAACGGAAAGCCGCATGTTCAAAAGCTCGCGGCGGCTCGGCTTCGGCTTGCGGCGGCGCTCTGCGGGTTCGGCGCTTTCATCCGCAGTCGGCGCATCTACGGCTTCGGTTTTCTCCGGCTTCGCTTCCGGTTCGGCGGGCTTGCGGGGAGCAAAATAATCAAGGTCAAGGTCTTTAAAATCGTTCATGTCAATGAGCACCTCCCCTTAGAATCTGAAATACAGGAACACGTTGTTCGTGGTGTCGACGAGCAGAACACTCACGACGGCGAGCAACACCATACAGACCGCAACGGAGCCGACGCGGCCGATGGCATAAACGGTATCGTTTTTGCTCTCGAGAAAATAACTCTTGATCTTCGGCAATACCGGCAGGCTGACGAGAATCGCGAACAAAATGAGAAAGATGTTGTTACGCAGGGAGGAGAACGTCATGGGGTCCGTAAACGGCGCGCCGTTCGCAATCATGCTGATGCCCGTGATATTGAGGAAAAACTGACCAAGCTGGCCGAGATCTTCAAAATAGAAAATGCCGAAGCCGAGGATGATGACAAGCTTCGTATACACATGCTTCCACACGATCGGCCACTTTTTCATGCGCTTTTTGCCCATTTTCTGCTCGAACAGCATGAAGCAGCCGTAGTAAAGGCCCCATAAAATGAAGTTCCATGCGGCACCGTGCCAAAGACCGGTGCAGAACCAAACAAGGAACAGACCGAAATACTTGCGCGGCTTGCCGAAGAACGGCACGTACAAAAGGTAGTCACGGAAGAAGGAGCCGAGGGAGATGTGCCAGCGCTGCCAGAACTCCGCAATGGTGGTGCAGGCAAACGGATGACGGAAGTTTTCGTCAAAGTGGAAGCCAAACATGCGGCCGAGGCCGATGGCGATATCGGAATAACCGCTGAAGTCAAAGTAAACATACAGCGAATACACGATGATGGTGTACCATGTGCCGAGCACGGAAAGTCCCGTGATGTCCTTGCCGAAGAACGTGTTGACGATGGACCACAAATTGTTCGCGATGATGACCTTTTTCGCAAGGCCGAGGATCACGCGCAGCGCACCTTCGCATAGGTCGGTCGCGTTGACGGAACGGTTGTCGATCTCCTGCTCCACAACGCTGTACCGCACGATCGGGCCGGCGATGAGCTGCGGGAAGAGGGACAGGTACAAAAGGAATTTGTGGTATTTCGGCTGCACGTCCACCGTTTCCCAGTAGCAGTCCAAAATGTAGGAGATAGCCTGGAACGTGTAGAAGCTGATACCGATGGGCAACGTGATCTGCGGCACGGGAATGGCCGCGCCCGAAACGGCGTTCAGGTTTTCCACAATGAACGCGCTGTACTTAAAGATGAGCAAAAGCAGAATATCTACAAAAATACCGCCGCCAACGGCTAACTTTGCGCGCGGGGTATCCCGAAATTTGCCGATCAATATGCCGATGAACCAGTTAAAGAATGAACTGAACAGCAAAAGCAAAATCCAAAGCGGCTCGCCCCAAGCGTAAAAGATGAGTGAAAAGACAATCAGCACGATGTTTTTGGTGCTGAGCTTTTTGGCGAGGCCGTAACAGATGAGGCACAGCGGCAAAAAGACATAGATAAAGAACAAATCGGCAAAAACCATGTATCGGGCTCCTTAATCCTTTGTTTTTTCCGTGCAGGCACATTTCCCGATGCCCGCAGTGTTTGGTTTCCATAAGTTTTCATGCATATATTAGTATAGACGAAAAAGCGAAAAGCGTCAAGGCAAAAGCCACCCAGAGCCTTGCCTTTTGCGGAAAATTTGCACGGGGCTTCAAAGCTTTTTCTGTGTATATTTCAGTGCGCGAAAATCCAATATGATTGACAAATGCGCCGCCGTGCGGTACAATAACACAGTACACTTTATGACCCCAATTTAACACGTCTCAGCAACTCAGTTGGATAGAGGTCACGCTCCTAAGAGAACCTAAAAGTGTTCCCAAATGGATGGGTAGTAGCCTCATAAATTAAATATGCGCCAGTAGCTCAGTTGGATAGAGCATCCGCCTCCTAAGCGGAAGGTCGGGGATTCGAATTCCTTCTGGCGCGCCATAAATAACGCTGAAAGCCTTTATTTTCAAAGGTTTTCGGCTTTTTTATTTTTTTTGCTGTGGTTGACGGTTTGCCGGCAAGCAGGCTCGCAAGTGCTTTTGCGTCAAGCGCGGGTGCGGTGCCGAAAGCCCTTTGCGTGCACCGTTTCGCGCTCTACCGTTTCGCCTGTGGGGATCCCGTTCTCATCTACAATATCTAAATATTCCGCCATACTATGCCTCCGGTTTTTCCGCTTTGATTTGTCTTTATTTTCAGTATAGCACGCTGCATGGCTTTTTTCACTCGTGTACAAAAGAAACTGCAAGACAAATTCGGTTCCGTATGCTATAATAAGACACACAAAAAATTCTCAAAGGAGGAAGCACGGCTGCGCATTTTTTTCGTCGGCAGCCGTGCAGAAAAGACATGAATAATATCGAATGGTTTCGCGAAGCGAAATACGGCATGATGGTCCACTTCGGACTCTATTCCATGCTTGCCGGTGAGTACAGAGGGCGCCGTACGCCTTACGACTACGGTGAATGGATCCAGTCCGCCTTTGCCATCCCGAACCGCGAAATGGAACAGCTTGCGGGTGCGTTTAACCCTGTTTATTTTAATGCGGAGGAGTGGGTAAAGCTTGCAAAGGAATGCGGCATGACCTACTTTGTGGTTACCTCTAAGCACCACGAGGGCTTTGCGCTGTTTGATTCCGACTGTGATGCATACAACATCAAAAAAGCAACGCCATTTGGCAGAGACCTCATCGCAGAGCTGGCGGAAGCCTGCTATAAGCACGGTTTAAAGCTGGGGCTTTACTATTCGCAGGAGCTTGACTGGCACCACCCGCACGGCGGCGGCTACGACAAAACCACCGGCTGCGCCGGCACGGCGTGGTATAACAACTGGGATTTCCCCGGTGCAGACAACAAAGACTACTCCATCTGCTTTAACGAGAAGATCAAGCCGCAGGTGAAGGAGATCATGACAAAATACGGCGACATCTGCCTGATCTGGTTCGACACCCCGGGCGTGATGACAAAGGCGCAGAGTCAGGAGCTTTACGACCTTGTGAAGCAGTATCAGCCGGACTGCCTTGTGAACTCTCGTCTCGGCAACGGCGTGTATGATTACGTTTCTCTCGGCGATAACGAGATTCCCGCAGAGCGTCCGGCAGAGATCTCGAAAGAACGCGCAGGGGACATGCAGTCCATGAACGATCTGTTCGGCTTCAAGTATTCGCCGTATAACCTCTATGAGACCGCGGCCACGCTGAACGACACATGGGGCTTCAAATACTACGACCACAACTGGAAAACACCCGAGCAGATCCTTGCAAACAAGCAGAAGCTCAACGGCATGGGTGTAAACTACCTTTTGAACGTCGGTCCCGATGCGCTCGGCCGTATTCCGTCCTATTCCGTCGATATTCTTCGCCGCGTTCGCGAGCTGGAAACCCAATTGTTACGGTGAGTATCTTACGTATAGGTCACCTGCGAAAACGGCACAGAGCTGCTAATCGGCGCGGGTGAGAGCGGCGTTTGTCTGCCGTTCATGTCGCAGAGCACAACAGCATGTGTGCTGACACAGGCCGCAGGATAGAAAGCGTGCAGGAAGCAAACTGTTTTGAGGTTTACATTCATAAATTCTGTTTGGTAGCAATCTGGCAAAAGTGCAACAATTTATCCCTTGCAAATTCAAATGCAAGAGATTTGCGTTGCACTTTTTCTCCATCTGTTGCCTGAAAATTATTCTTCGCTCAAGTCCGCTTTGGGGCTTGGCTTTTAATTTGCAGCCTTATGAAACCGTGTGAGCAACAGAACGCCGATTAAAATAAATGCCGGAAAAACCGCGGAAAACAGCATGCCGCTCTTTAAACCGAGTTGGTCCGCAGTGAGATTCGGGAAAGATGCGGCGATTTTTGCATTGCCGGAAACCGCGCCGCTCACTGCGCCCATCAATGCCGGGCCCACAGAGCAGCCCACATCGCCCAACACCGCCAAAATGCCGAACATCGCCGTACCGCCCTTCGGGTACGCGGCGGAGGTCAGCGAGAACGTGCCCGGCCACATGAGGCTTACGGAAAAGCCGCACAGCGCGCACGAAAGCAGAGAAAGCCACGGGTTTTCAAATAAAGCCGTACCAAGATAGCACAAAATACACAGTGCGGCGCAGAATACCACCGCGCCCGTTAAATGGATTTTCTCGCCCCACACGCCGTAGATTGTTCTGCCAATGCCCATAAACACCGCAAATAGGCACGGCCCTAAAAGGTCGCCGATGACCTTCGTCACGCCGAGCGCACGCTCCGCAAACAGCGAGCTCCACTGGCTCATGGCAAGCTCGCTCGCGCCCGCGCAAAGCATCAAAAGCAGTGCCACGAGGAAAATTTTCGAGGTAAATAGCGTTTTGAGCGGCGTTTTTTCTTCTTCCGGCACGGTGGGCATCAGCGGCACCTTGAGGAAACGGAATAAATTATAAAGCGGCAGCAAAGACCACAAAATCGGGAGGATAAACCACAAATCCTCGCCGATCAAGCGCAGCAAAAGCGTCGTGATGAGCACCACGCCCACCTGTCCCCAGCAGTAAAACGAATGTAAAAGGCTCATCGCGGAGGCCTTCGCGTCGCCCGGACAGGAATCGACAATCGGGCTGATGATAACTTCAATCAGGCCGCCGCCCACGCCGTTCACAATCGTCGCAAGGACAAGACCCACATACGGCGCAGGCAGCACGTTCGGCAGCGTGCCCTGCATCACAAGGCCTAAAAACGCCAGCGCGTGTGCGATGACCGCTGATTTTCGGTAGCCGATGCGGTCTACGTATTTAACGGAAAGCATATCCGTGATGACCTGCGTCACAAAGTTGCACAGGATGAGCGCCGAAATCAGCGAATACGAAATGCCGAATTTGTTTTGGAACAGCACGAAAAACAGGGGAGAGAGATTGTTCACAATGCCCTGCGTGATATACCCGCGGTAGCAGGCAAACACGGTGCTTTTAAAGTTTTGGGTCTTCTCCATTTAACTATACCGCCTTTAATAAAATGCTAACTTTCATTATAGAGGAAGGCCCGGCGAAATTCTACCGTGAATTTGACGGAAAACCACAAAAATTCAATACATCTGCCGAAAGGCATTCCAAAAAAATGCGGCGTAAAAGCCAAATCCATGTTGATTTTACCAAGGAAATATAGTACAATAAAACCAAACAGGGTTTTCTCTTTCAGAAAAAGCCCCAATTCAATCTGTTATTCTTTTGATTTATTCAATTAGAAGGAGTGTTTTAACATGAAGTTAGGCGTACTTACCAATGTTGTAGGCAACATGCCTCTTGAGGACGCACTGAAGTATTTCAAGTCCATGGGCATCCAGATGGTCGAAATCGGCTGCGGCGGCTATCCGGGCAAAGATCACTGCGATCCGGAAGTTCTGCTCCACGATGAAGCAAAGTATCAGGAGTTCTGCGATACCATCAAGAAGTATGATATGGAAGTCAGCGCATTCTCTTGCCACGGCAACCCGATCCACCCGAATAAGGAGCTGGCTGCGGCTTATGATAAGGACATGCGCAACGCAGTTCTGATGGCTGAAAAATACGGCTTGCATCAGATCAACTGCTTCTCCGGCTGCCCGGGCGATTGCGAGACCTCTCAGTATCCGAACTGGGTTGTATGCGCATGGCCGGACGATTTCGGTAAGATCCTCGAGTATCAGTGGAAGATCCTTGTCGATTACTGGAAGAATTTTGTAGCATTCGCAAAAGAGCACGGCGTCAACAAGATCGCTCTTGAAATGCACCAGGGCTTCTGTGTTTACAACACGGAGACGCTCCTCAAGCTCCGTGAGGCTGTGGGCCCGGAGATCGGCGCAAACTTTGACCCGTCCCACCTCATTTGGCAGGGCATGGATCCGGTTGCTGTTATCCGTGAGCTCGGCGGCGACGCAATCTTCCACGTACACGCAAAGGATACCCGTCTCGATAAGTACAACATGGCAAAGAACGGCGCGCTCGACACGAAGAGCTACGCAGACGAAGCACACCGCTCCTGGATCTTCCGCAGCGTCGGCTACGGCAACGATCTGCTCTATTGGAAGGACATCATCAGCGCTCTGCGCCTTGTCGGCTATGACTATGCCATCAGCATCGAGCACGAGGATAGCCTCATGAGCCAGAACGAGGGCCTTATGAAGGCTGTTGAGACCCTGAAGTCCGCTATCATCTTCGAGCCGAAGATGACCGAGACCCGTTGGATCTGATTTCTTTCTGACAACACGTAAATAAAATCACGGCGCTTCGGCAGGGCAACCTGTCGGAGCGCCGCTTTTATGTTTTAACGGTTTGCTTTTTGTCCGTATGATACGCGCACAGCTTTAAAAACGGGAACAGCAAAGCGGCATAAAGCCCTGCACAAACCGCCGTTTGCAGCAAAACAAGGGGAATACCCGAAAGCGAAATGCTTTTCAATAAAAACTGTGTTGCATTCGCGGCAAGCAGTGCGAAAAACGCCGGCATCACTGCACTTTTCAATAGACCGATATGCACATCGGCGACTTTTAATAATCTTCGTACACTCAGCATCGCGTTGAAGATGGACGAGAAAAACAAAATTGCAATGTACGCCCGCATACCGGCAAACCGCATGAAAAACAAGATCAAAAGCACACGCAGAAACGAATCCGAAAAGTTGTATTTCATGGAGTTCAGCTGCTCGTCAAGCCCCTTTAAAAGACTGTCCACCACGACATCCAGATACAAAAGCGGTACGAGCGGCGCCAAAATTTTGAGGTATGCCCCGGCTTCCCGGCTCTTATAAAACGCCTCGCCCCAGTCACTGCCGAAAACGAAGAAGATCCCCGCGCAGAAAATGCCGAACTGCAGGGCTGCGTGCACCGCGCGCTGCGTGATGTGCCGCACGGCCCTGCGGTGCGAAAGCTCAAATTCCCGCGCTGTTTTCGGGATGAGCAAAGACGCGAACGACGTCAAAAACGAAGACGGAAAGTACAGCATCGGCATTGCCATGCCCTGCAATAAACCGTAGGCGGACATGGAAGCCGCACGACTGAGCCCGTACCGCCCGAGCTCGCGCGGGATGAGCAGATTTTCCGCCGTTGAAAGCAAGCTGCGCGCCGCGCTCGAAAGCGTGCACGGCACCGCAATGTGGAACATCCCGTGCAGAACGCCCGTCGCCTGCTCTTTTTCTTTCGGCGTGTTGCGCTTTAAGCTGCGGCGGTAAATGAGGAACCCCGCCAAAAACGAAACGGCTTCTCCGAATGTTGAAGCAATCATTGCCGCAAAGCACGCGGCTTCTATGCTCTGCGGCGCAAAATACCAGAACAGCACAACGGCGGAGAAAATCGTCAGCACCTGTTCCACCGCGTCACTCCATGAGGTGGAAAGCGATTCGTCCACTGCTAAAAAATATCCCTTCATGCACGTGCACTGCGACATAAACGGCAGCCCAAGCGCCAAAATGCGCAGAGACGGCGCCGCGCCGGCGTTGCCCAAAATATGCGCGGCGGCAAAATCCGAAAAGCACAGCAGCAAAACCGCAATGGTACAGCTCACCGTCAGGCAGAACAAAAAGCACTGCGTCACCACGCTGCGCACCGTGCAGCGGCGGTTCGCCGCAATGGCTGCCGTCACCATGCGCGTCACGGCCAAGCTGATGCCGGAAGTGGAAAGCGTGATGGCGAGCAGGAACACGGAGAAGATGAGCTGGTAAAGCCCCATGCCCTCCGCGCCGATCTTGCCCGATAAATATGCACGGTAGCCGATATTCGTAATGCGGAAAAACAGTGAAAATGCCGTTAAAGCGATGCCTTGCAGCAGAAATTTGCGCTTTGTCATGATTGTCGCAGGGCCTCCTATTGCAAGTTTTCCGGGCGCGTTGTATAATCAGCTTATATGAGAAATGTATAGATAATTTTCTGCATTTTATAAAAAGAGAACAGGAGTTAAAAAGTATGACAGATCAGGTAAACGCAGACTGGACCGAATTACAGGTCACCATTCCCGCGGCGGATACGGATCGCGCGGGCGACATTGCGCAGATGGTCGTGCCCTACGGCATTTATATTGAAGACTATTCGCATTTAGAAGAGGAAGCGATGGAAATCGCGCATATCGACCTCATTGACGAAGACCTTCTCAAAAAAGACCGCACCAAAAGCATCATCCATGTGTATATCAGCCCGGAGGAAAACCCGGCGGAAGCCATTTCTTTTCTCAAAGAGCGTTTTGAAGCCGTCGGCATTGAGAACACCATCACCGCCGCCAACTGCGCGGAGGAGGATTGGATCAACAACTGGAAAAAGTATTTTAAGCCCATCCCCGTCGGCAACCGCTTGCTTGTGCGCCCCATGTGGGAGGACGAGTACGAAGCAGGTGACCGCGTCGTGCTGCATCTGGAGCCGGGCCTCGCGTTCGGTACCGGCACGCATGAAACGACCCGCCTTTGCATGGAGCTGCTCGAAAAGTATGTAAAGCCAGGCGATACCATGCTTGATATGGGCTGCGGCAGCGGTATTTTGTCCGTCGCCGGTCTGCTGCTCGGCGCAGGCAGCGCCGTTGGCGTCGATATTGATGCTCTCGCCGTCAAGACCGCCGTCGCAAACGCAGAGATCAACCACGTCGGCGATAAGTTCACCGGCATCTGCGGCAATCTGGCGGATAAGGTTACCGGCACATTCGATGTCGTTGTCGCGAATATCGTCGCAGACGTCGTGATTTTGCTCACAAAAGATGCCCCGCGCTTCATGAAACCCGATACCGTCTATATCATGAGCGGCATCATCGATACAAGGGAAGACGATGTTTTGGCGTGCCTCGCGGATAAATTCGAGATCATCGACCGCAAAGAGGAAAAAGGCTGGGTCGCACTTGCAGCAAAGCTGAAGTAAACATAGCGAAGCGACAAACAAAGTCTTTGGTCAAGTTTTCTTCAGAAAACTTGCGGGTTATCAGGGCAGAGCCCTGATTCGTCGTCCGTAGACGACGAAATTCTTTTGCCTACATTAGGACTAGGAAGGTAGGCTAAACAGTCCGGTGGACT
>ENA-ORNY01001040-ORNY01001040.1-human-gut-metagenome-genome-assembly--contig:-NODE-1040-length-16839-cov-6.630898_pt1 | contig 16839 bp, 17 predicted proteins | sample MGYA00242122_ERZ509036 | MGnify/ENA primary metagenome ERZ509036 (study PRJEB26280, sample SAMEA2338696) | human gut metagenome | biome: human gut; feature: human-associated habitat; material: faeces... | reverse complement strand
GGAGTCCTCCTCCTGCTTCGCGTGCAGGCGGTCGATCTCCTCCTTCTCCTTTTCGAGCTGCTGGCGCTTGATCTCCAGCTGCGTCAGAACGTCCTCGAAGCGGATGCTCTCCGCGTCCATCTGCTGCTTCGCCGTCTCGATGACGCGCGGGTCGAGGCCGAGCCGCGCAGAGATGGCGAAGGCGTTGGACTTGCCGGGGATGCCGATCAGCAGTCGGTAGGTAGGGCGCAGGGTCTGCACGTCGAACTCACAGCTGGCGTTTTCCACCCCCGCCGTGGTCATGGCGAAGGTTTTCAGCTCGGCATAGTGGGTGGTGGCGGCGATCAGCGCCCCCTGACTGCGGGCGCTTTCGATGATGGCAATGGCCAGGGCCGCGCCCTCCACCGGGTCCGTACCGGCGCCCAGCTCATCGAACAGCAGCAGGCTCTTGTCGTCCACCTCCCGCAGGATCTGCACGATGTTGGACATATGGGCGGAGAAGGTGGACAGGCTCTGTTCGATGCTCTGCTCGTCGCCTACGTCTGCCAGCACCCGGTGGAACACCCGGACGGCGCTGCCGCTGTCGGCGGGGATGTGCAGGCCGCACTGGGCCATCAGGCACAGCAGGCCGATGGTTTTCAGGGTCACGGTCTTGCCGCCGGTGTTGGGGCCGGTGATCACCAGGGTGTCGAACTGCTGGCCCAGCTCCACGGTGATGGGCACGGCCCTGGCCTGGTCCAGCAGGGGATGCCGGGCACGGCGCAGGGTCACGCCGCCCCGGCGGCGGACCTCCGGACGGCTGGCGTTGAGCTGATAGCTCAGCTGGGCCCGGGCAAAGATCACGTCCAGGTGCACCAGAATGTCATAGTCCCAGAGGATGTTCTCCATCTGGGCGGCGCAGGCGGCGGACAGCTGCCGCAGGATGCGGTCGATCTCCTTCTGCTCCCGGGCCTCCAGCTCCTTCAGCTCATTGTTGGCCTGCACCACGCCCATGGGCTCCACAAACAACGTAGCCCCGGAGGAGGAGATGTCGTGGACCAGGCCGGGCATACTGCCCTTGCACTCGGCCTTCACCGGCACCACGAACCGGCCGTCCCGCTGGGTGATCAGGGCCTCCTGCAGCACCTTGGCATAGGACGGCGAGGAGATGATGCGCTGGAGGATCTGGCGGCCCTTGGAGGCGGCCAGCCGCATTTTCCGGCGGATATCCGCCAGCTCGCTGCTGGCGGTGTCGGCGATGGTCTCCTCGTCCAGAATGGCGGAGCGGATCTGCTCCTCTAAGTATTTATTGGTGTGCAGGGAGGCGAACAGGCGGTCCAGCACCGTCTCCTCCCCCTGGCGTTGGGCGTCGTAATCCGACACTCGGCGGCTGGCGGTGAGGACGCCGGCGATGTCCAGCAGCTCCCGGGTGTTCAGCATACCGCCGTGGTCCGCCCGGGTCAGGGCGGCGGATACATCCTTCACCCCGGAGAAGGACGGACTGCCGTGGAGCCCCAGCCGCTCCTTGGCGGCGTCGGTCTCGTCCAGCAGCCGCAGCACCTCCTCCACGTCCGTGGAGGGGGTCAGCTTCAGGCACCGGTCCTTGGCCGCCTGGCTGACGGCCTTGGCTGCCAGCTTTTCCAGCACCGCCGGAAGCTCCAGGGTGCGGATGGATTTTTCAAATAATTCACTCATATTTCGTTTCCTCTTGCGGAAGAATGGTCTTGTAATAGTCCAGGGTACGGAAGCTGCGCTCCAGCTGGGCGGAAACGTAGGCGTCCGCCGCATGGTTCAGGGCACGCAGTCCCTCCGGCGGCAGGGAAAAGCTGTACAGCCGCCGGGGATCGCCGTAGAGCACGTATCGCAGGGCGGCCAGGCCCGACGCCGTCAGCGGCAGGGACAGTCCCCCCTTTTCCCGGCATTTGCCGCAGTGCACCACCCCGTGGACCACGTCCAGCATGGGGTTCTCCGGCTCCGGCGCGCCGCACAGGGCGCAGGCATCGGCCATGGGTTCATAGCCTGCCAGGGCCATCAGCCGGAACTGAAACGCGGGCTTCACCAGCTGAGGCGGCTTTTTCAGGGCGCTGAGGGCGTACAGGGCGTTTAACAGCAGCGGCAGCACGTCGCCGCCGCAGCCATCGGCCACTGCCTCCGTCAGCTCGGCAAAATACGCCGCCAGGCTCAGAGCCGTCAGGTCCTGCCGCAGGCCGTCGAACAGCTCGATGGTGTTTGCCGCGTCCAGCATGGTCCACTGGCCCCTTTCATACAGGGTCATCTCGGAATACGCCAGCAGCTGGCAGGCTGCGGCCACGCGGCTGCCCTTGCGCCGGGCGCCCCGGGCGATGACCGCCAGCTTTCCCCGGTCCGGGGTCAGCACGGTGAGAATCTTGTCCGCGTCCCGGGTATCGGTCTCCCGCAGCACCAGGCCGCAGGTCACAAATCGTTCCGGCTGCATCCCGCCGCCTCCTTATACAGCAAATACGCCTCCGGCGCGCCGGTGGCCCAGAACAGGTCCCATCGCCCCTCCATACGTCTCACCTCCACCTATAGTGTGCCGCGGTTTTGCCGCGTCATAAGTGGAAGGTTCTGGCCGGAGTTACTGCTCGTCGTACCCTCTGGCACGGATGAAGTTCACATTATCGCGCCAGTTTGCCCCAGTCAGATGATATCTGACCGGGGACCCCTCATACCATCTGCTGCGGCGGAAATGAATTCCGCCGGCAGAAATTCTTTGAATTTACGCCGCAGAGCGGCGAGCGGCTGACGCCGCAAGAAAACTGGCACAGCATGGCCGATGGGAAGAAGTCACTGCTCGTCATATCCCCTGGCACGGATGAAATTCACATTATCCCGCCAGTTTTCCTTGACCTTTACCCAGGTTTCCATGTACACCTTGGCGCCCATGAACTTCTCGATGTCCCGGCGGGCCAGGGAGCTGATGCGCTTGAGCATAGCGCCGTGCTTGCCGATGATGATGCCCTTGTGGCTGGCCTTTTCGCAGTAGATGGTCACGTCCAGGTCGACGATGCCGGTGTCCTCCCGCTCGGTGAAGCGGGTGATCTCCACGGCGGTGCCGTGGGGGATCTCCTTTTCCAGGCACAGCAGCATTTTCTCCCGGACGATCTCGGCGCACACCTGGGCGTCGGGCTGGTCGGTGGTCATGCCGTCGGGGAACAGCTGGGGGCCTGCCGTGGCATAGATCCGCAGCTGGGCCATCAGGTCATCCAAACCGTCGCCGGTGCGGGCGGAGATGGGGATAATGGCGTCAAACCCGGGATACACGGCACTGTAGGCGGCAATAACCTCCAGCAGGTCATCCTTTTTCTCCACGGTGTCGATCTTGTTGATGCACAGCACACAGGGCAGGCCCTCCTCGGTGATGCGCTGGAGCAGGATCTTCTCCGGCTCCCCCACATGGGCGATGGGCTCCACCAGCAGCAGCGCGGCCTCCACCTGCTGCAGGCTCTCCCGCACCACCTTGACCATGTAGTCCCCCAGCCGGGACCGGGGCTTGTGCAGGCCCGGGGTGTCCAGCAGCACAAACTGGGTGTCCTCCCGGTTCACCACGCCGTAGATCCGGTTGCGGGTGGTCTGGGGCTTGTCGGACACGATGGCGATCTTCTCCCCCACCAGGGCGTTGGTGAGGCTGGACTTGCCCACATTGGGCCGCCCGCAGATGGTGATCATAGCGGTTTTTGTGATGTTGTTCATAGGTGATCCTCAACTTTCTTTTGAGCAATTTTATTGTGTCAGAGTAAACTGATAAGTGACAGAGTTCTGCCACCGTTCCTCGTTTGCCAGGTCCTGCCCGATCACCTTGCCGCCCATGCGCTCATAGAAGCTGCGGGCGTTAAGATTCTCCGGGACACAGTGGCAGACAAAGGAGGCGGCATGGTGCGCTCTGCAATACGCTTTCACGAAATCGAACGCTTGCCGGCCGATCCCCTGTCTTTGGTATTCGGCGGAAATATACAGGGATTGTAGGGTGATTACATCGGCTTCGTTTATCGTCAGGTAGCCAATGTCCTGCCGGTCCTTTCGGACCAAGTACACAGAATACGCCGGATGATGGACCCTCAGCAGCTCCATTTCCCTGTGCCAGTCCCAGTCAAAGTTATCTATCATGCTGTCGGGGTAGACGCCTCGGTATGTGGTGTCCCAGATTCTTTGCCGCAGAGCGATAATGGACGGCACATCCTCTTCGGATGCCTCAATAAACAGCTTTTCCTCGGCCATGCTATCACATCTCCTTCCGGGATTTTTACTCAATTTCCACACTCCGGGGCCGGCACGCTCTCCGCTGCCCGATTGCGGACAGCAAACAGGAACACCGGGCGGAGCAGGCCCAGGGATAAAACGGTGAACACGGTCAGGACGTCCCCATATTTACCGGCGCGGCTTTTATAGATCCGGTGGGCGATCAGGGTGTCCAGGATAAAGACCGCCAACAGGGCCATCAGCAGGAGGATGAACCAAAGAGTATTCAGCTCCCGGCAGACGTAGAAATAGACGCAAAGGCAGACGGACAGAAGCGTCAGAAGGGCCGACACGGCGCCCATGACCCGCCGGTCTGCCAGCTTTCCCAGCAGATACTTGCTGTAAAAGGGAATCCAGGCAGGGAATGTATGTGCGTCGCCCGCTTTTTTGCGCACGCAGGCGATGGAAAAGCCCTCCAGCACATAGCTGGCCATGATATACGCCGCCGCGGCGGCAAACACGGCGATGAAGAACAGGAAAATCGCCGATAATATGCCCGAAACAATCAGAACGCCGAATCCGGCCATATGCGATACCTCCTATTTTATCCCAGCCGGTCCCCGTTTTCCACAGGCTTGTCCGGGGTAATGAGCACCACGCCGCCCTGGGAATAGGTTCCCAGCACCAGCACCTGGGAGAAGAAGTTGGCAATCTGACGGGGCGGGAAATTCACCACCGCCAGCACCTGCTTGCCCACCAGCTCCTCCGGGGTATACTGCTGGGTGATCTGGGCGCTGGAGCGCTTCTGCCCCAGCTCCGGGCCCAGGTCCACCAGCAGCTGATAGGCGGGCCTGCGTGCCTTTTCAAAGGGCCGGGCCTCCACAATGGTGCCCACCCGGATATCCAGCTTCATAAAATCGTCAAACGTGGCCTGTTCCATGTGCGTTCCTCCTGTTATCAATCGCTGTCCAGCTTGAGCACAGCCATGAAGGCTTCGGTGGGAACCTGGACTGTTCCAAGATTCCGCATCTTCTTCTTGCCTTCCTTCTGCTTTTCCAGCAGCTTCTTCTTGCGGGTAATGTCGCCGCCGTAGCACTTGGCCAGCACGTCCTTGCGCATGGCCTTCACTGTCTCCCGGGCGATGATCCGTCCGCCGATAGCCGCCTGGATGGGCACCTCAAACAGCTGGCGGGGGATGTTCTCCTTCAGCTTTTCGCACAGCCGCCGGGCCCGGGGATAGGCCTTGTCCTTGTGGGCGATGAAGCTCAGGGCGTCCACGCCGTCGCCGTTGAGCAGCAGATCCACCTTCACCAGATCACTGGTGCGGTAGCCGGACAGCTCGTAGTCCAGGCTGGCGTAGCCCTTGGTGTTGGCCTTCAGTGTGTCAAAAAAGTCGTAGATGATCTCGTTCAGGGGCATCTGATAGTGCAGCTCCACCAGGTGGGTGTCCAGATACTGCATATCCTTGAACTCGCCACGGCGCTCCTGGCACATGGGCATGATGTTGCCCACATAGTCCTGGGGACTGATGATGGACACCTTGACATACGGCTCCTCGGCGTGCTCGATGGTGCCGGGGTCGGGGTAGTTGTGGGGGTTGTCTACCTTCACCATGGTGCCATCGGATTTGTAGACGTGGTAGATGACGCTGGGCAGCGTGGTCACCAGGTCCAGGTTGAACTCCCGCTCCAGACGCTCCTGGATGATCTCCATGTGGAGCATACCCAAAAAGCCGCACCGGAAGCCGAAGCCCAGGGCTACGGAGCTCTCCGGCTCGAAGGTCAGGCTGGCGTCGTTCAGCTGCAGCTTTTCCAGCGCGTCCCGCAGATCCGGGTACTTGCTGCCATCCTCGGTGTAGATGCCGCAGTATACCATGGACTGCGCCGGGCGGTAGCCGGGCAGCGCCTCGGCGGCGGGGTTCGCCGCGTCGGTGACGGTATCGCCCACCTGGGTGTCCTTCACGTTTTTGATGCTGGCGGTGAAATAGCCCACCTCGCCGGCCTGTAAGGCGTCTGTGGGCTCATTGCCGATGGGCTTGAGGTAGCCGCACTCCAGAATGGTGTACTCCGCGCCGGTGGCCATCATGCGGATGGTCTGCCCCTTCCGCATAGTGCCCTGCTTGATACGGAAATACACCACCACACCCACGTAGGGGTCGTACTGGCTGTCGAACACCAGCGCCTGCAGGGGCGCCTTGGGGTCGCCCTTGGGCGCGGGCACGTTCTGTACCACGTCCTCCAGCACGGCCTCGATGTTGGTGCCCAGCTTGGCGGAGATCTCCGGGGCCTCCAGTGCCGGCAGGCCGATGATGTCCTCCACCTCCTGCTTGGCCTTCAGGGGGTCGGCGGCGGGCAGGTCGATCTTGTTGAACACCGGCAGGATCTCCAGATCGTGGTCCATGGCCAGATAGGTGTTGGCCAGGGTCTGCGCCTCCACGCCCTGGGTGGCGTCCACCACCAGCAGCGCGCCCTCGCAGGCGGCCAGAGACCGGCTGACCTCGTAGTTGAAGTCCACGTGGCCCGGCGTGTCGATCAGGTTCAGGGCGTAGGTCTCCCCGTCATTGGCGGTATAGAAAATACGCACGGCACGGGATTTGATGGTGATGCCGCGCTCGCGTTCCAGGTCCATATTGTCCAGCAGCTGGTTCTCCATCTCGCGCTCCGGAACGGCGTGGCACTTCTCCAGCAGCCGGTCCGCCAGCGTGGATTTACCGTGGTCAATGTGGGCGATGATGGAGAAGTTGCGGATATGGGATTGGTCAAACATACAGAAAACCTCCTTACTTCCCTGCCCGTTCGTCCACGTTGTGGATGACCTGGGCGGCGCTCTGCCCGATGCCGGGCAGGGTGGTCAGCGCGTCGGAGCTCAGGTGGGGCAGCTCATCCGCTTCCGTCAGTGCCCGCATATAGGCTCCGCGGCTCCGCAGCAGCGCCGCGTCCACTGCGCCGGCATCGAAGTCCACCGCCTCTGTGGCGAACAGATCCTCATTGCCGCCGCTTTGCCGGTACAGCCGCCGCAGCAGATCGTACAGCGTGGCGCCGAGGCAGTCTCCGGCGGCGGTGATGGCCTCCCGGCTGTTGGTGCGGCTCAGCAGGTCGAACAGCAGTCCCGTGGTGTTCACCGCCAGCTTCTTCTGCAGCGTGGCCATGATGCTCCCCCGCAGGGAGCCCTTCTCCGTGCTGCCGTCGTACAGCATCTCCGAGTCGATCATCGCGCCGTCCCGGTTGGCGGTGCGGCCCAGCAGAAAGTCCGCCGACACCCGGTAAAAGTCACACACCTTACACACGAAGGCCAGACCCGGCTCCCGTATGCCGTTTTCATAGTGGCTCAGCAGTGCCTGACTGATTCCCAGCGCCGCCGCTGCCTTCCGCTGGCTGATGCCCTTCTCCTGCCGCAGCAGGCTCAGTGTTCTGGAAAAATCCGTTGCCATGTTTCTCTCCCACCCTATCTTGTCTTGGCTCCGGGGCGTATCCCACCCGGAAATAAAATACAGCTTGTAAAGTATATCTTATTTTATACAGCTTGTAAATGCTTTTTTGCGCTTCGCCGTAGAAATATTTGCACCTGCCCGCCCGAAGTGCTACAATAGCAAAAAAACACCGGAGGTGCACGATGGAAGAACTCATGCTGTATGTCCGTTACCAGGCCAAGCCCGGCTGCCGGGAGAAATTTGTCCGCCAGCTGGTGGAGGAGGGCATCCTGACCCTTATTCGCCAGGAGGACGGCTGCCTGGCCTATGATTACTACTTCTCTGCCCAGGACGAGAACGAGCTGCTGCTTATCGAGCGCTGGCAGAGCGCTGAACACCAGCGCGTCCATATGCAGCAGCCCCACATGGCCCGCCTGAAGGCCATCAAGGAGCAGAACGTGGACAGCACGACCCTGGGCAAGGTCCGTCTGGAGGCGTGAGCCATGCTGTTTGACACCCACGCCCACTACGACGATGAGGCCTTCGACCCGGACCGCGAGCTGCTGCTGGAGAGCCTGCCGCAGCGCGGTGTCGCCCTGGTGCTGAACCCCGGCTGCGATCTGGACAGCTCCCGCAAGGCGGTGTCCTACGCCGCTGCCTACCCCCATGTCTACGCCGCCGTGGGCATCCACCCGGAGAACTGCGCCGGCTTTGTCCCGGCGGATATCGACGTGCTGCGTGAATTGGCCCGACAGCCCAAGGTGGCGGCCATCGGTGAGATCGGTCTGGACTACTACTGGGCTGAGAACCCGCCCCGGGAGCTCCAGCAGCAGGTGCTGCGCGCCCAGCTGGCGCTGGCCCGCGCGCTGCGCCTACCGGTCATTTTCCACGACCGCGAGGCCCACGGGGACTCGCTGGCCATCGTCCGGGAGTTCCCCGACGTCACCGGCGTGTTCCACTGCTTCTCCGGCAGCCCGGAGATGGCGCGGGAGCTGCTGGACCTGGGCTGGTACCTGGGCTTCGACGGCCCTGTCCCCTAAAAAAGCGCCCGCCGCGCTCCGGAGGTGGCCGCCGTTACGCCCCTGGACCGTATGCTCATCGAGACGGATAGCCCCTATATGACCCCGGTGCCCCATCGGGGCGAGCGCAACGACTCCGCCTATGTCCGCCTGGTGGCGGAGAAGCTGGCGGAGTGGAAGGGCGTTCCCGTGGAGCAGCTGGCCCGCGCCACACTGGAAAACGGCAAGCGTCTGTTCCGCATATCCGAATAAAGAGAGCGCCTGACCCAGCGGGTCAGGCGCTCTGTTCTGTGCCTTAGTTTCCCTTTTTGTCGATGGCAGAGATGGCCAGGGAGCAGACGATACCCACCGCCGCCAGACCGATGATCAGGAAAAACGTGCTGTTATAGGACCCGCCGGCGTCATACAGCGCACCGGAGACGGTGCTGCCGAAGCTGGCGAAGATCAGGTTCGTGTTGATCAGGGGGAAATTCACCGGATAGTGGCCGGGACCGAAATAGGCGCGGCAGAAGGCGGAGTTGGTGGGCGTGACGCCGGAATAGGCCAGGCCACCCAGCACAAAGCCCAGGATGACCACCGCCACGCTGCCTCTGGACATGGCCAGCAGCAGCACCGCAGAGGTCAGGATGAACAGGCCGTTCACCAGCTGCATGGACAGGCTGCGGCCGTACTTGTCGTACATCCCGCCGAAGAGCACGCGGCCCACGGCGTTGCAGATGGAGATCAGGCCCACGATGGTGGCCACGGAGGCCGCCGTCTGGTCAGCGCTGGCCTGCCACACCACGCCGCTGGCCTGAGAGATCAGGGCCAGTCCGGCAGCGCTGACCGCGATGGCCCAGACGTAGTACAGCCAGAAGGTGGGGCGCCGGACCATATCCGCAGGCTTTACATCCGCGGCAGCGGGACGGGACACGGTCTTGCCGCCCTTGACCGCCGGGGCGGTAAAGTCCGCACCGGGTGCTACGAAAAAGAAGGAGCACACCGCCAGCACCGCAAAGCATACGATGCCCAGCACCAGAAAGCTGGTGCGCCAGCCGCCGACGCCGGCAGGGGTCCAGGCCTGGTACAGCTTGCCGATCAGAAAGCTGCCACCGCCGAAGCCCATCAGCAGCACGCCGGAGATCAGGCCGGGCCGATCCGGGAACCAGCGGACCATGGTGCTCATCACGGCGTTGTAGCTCAGGCCGGAGCCGAGGCCGCACAGCACGCCGAAGCCCAGGTACAGCGTCAGCGGCGACTGGCAGCGGCTGGCGATGAAAAAGCCGGCCAGAAACAGGACTGCGCCCAGGCGCACGGCGTTTTTGGCGCTGAGCCTTCCGGCCAGCAGGCCGCACAGCAGGGAGCCGATACAGAACAGGATCATCACCAGGGTGAACGTCAGGCTCAGCTGGGCCTTCGTCCAGCCGGTGAACTCTGCGCCGATGGGGGTGGACAGTACGCTCCAGGCGTACACGAGACCTGCGAACAGCAGGACGATGACGCCCACAATGGCGTAGACCCAGCGGTTGAGCTGCTTCATAGGGAATACCTCCATATGTGAAAAATCTTTCAGTCACCTTACAGTTTATCGAATGGTTCGACAAAATGCAAGTGGGAGTTTCCGATAGGGAAAAGTATTTTTGATAAGCGCCGCCGGACTGTTCACAAAAATTTTCCACTTTGCGCCGCTTTTTGCATGGAAACTTTACACAGGACATGATAATATATAGTATAACACGACCGAAGGGCGGGATGGCTTTGGACCTGAACAAGAAAAACATCAAGCGGATCATGCTGCTGATCGCCTTTGCGGCACTGCTGTACTGGGGACTGAACAACCTGAAGTGGATCAGCGGTGTGCTGGGCAGTCTGCTGGACCTGCTCTCGCCGCTGTTGATCGGTATCTGCATCGCGTTTGTGCTGAACCTGATGATGGTGGCGCTGGAGCGCCTGTGGGACCGCGGCCTGATCAAATGGAACAGTCCGTGGAACGCCAAGCTGAAGCGGCCTGTCTGCCTGACGCTGACGCTGCTGCTGTTCCTGGGTATCATTTTTGCTATCTTCTTCATCCTTATCCCCCGTCTGGAGGAGGCCGGCACTACTATGGTAGCCAATATCCCCACCTATGTGAACCAGATCCAGGTCTGGTGGACAAATCTCAGCGACTTCGCTGCCGAGCACGGCGTGACGCTGCCGGAGCTGTCCCTCAGCGCCGACCAGGTCAAGGATACCATCACCGGTTTCCTACAGGAGAAGGGCGACAGCGTGGTAAATACCACCCTGAACATCACTACGTCCATTCTGTCCGCGCTGGTGAACTTCCTGTTGGCGCTGGTGTTCTCCCTGTATCTGCTGGCCCAGAAGGAGACGCTTCTGGCACAGTCCCGCCGCCTGCTGCGGCGGATCCTGCCCCAGAAGGCCGCCGACCGTCTTATGCGCCTGCTGAGCCTGACCAACAACGCCTTTTCCAGCTTCGTCACCGGACAGGTGACCGAGGCGTTTATCCTGGGCACCCTGTGCTGCATCGGTATGCTGATCCTGCGCCTGCCCTACGCGCTGCCGGTATCGGTCATCATCGCGTCCCTGTCGCTGATCCCCATTTTCGGCGCGTGGATCGGCGCGGCCACCGGCGCGTTCCTCATCGTGTTCCAAAGTCCCATCAAGGCGCTGACCTTCCTGATCTTCCTGCTGATATTGCAGCAGGTGGAGGGCAACCTGATCTACCCCAAGGTGGTGGGCAAGTCTGTGGGTCTGCCGGGACTGTGGGTGCTGGCGGCCGTGACCATCGGCGGCGGCGCCTTCGGCGTGCTGGGTATGCTGCTGGGCGTACCGGTGTGCTCGGTGGTCTATGTGCTGGTGCAGGACTACATCCGTTCCGGCAAGCCTGTCAGGACAGATGGCGTACCTCCGACGCAGTCATAACACATTATATATAAATATAAAAGGGCGTCCCGCCGCGGCTGGACGCCCTTTTTTCCGTTGTTCACAAATAATTAAAACCCCGGCTATTGACAACGGTTCCCGCCGGTGGTACACTGCGTTTAGCACTCAAAGATAACGAGTGCTAAACGGAGAATGGACCTATGGAACTGACCCAACGAAAAAAGCAAATACTGAAGATCGTGGTGGACAGCTACATCAACACCGCTGAACCGGTGGGCTCCAAGGCCATCGTGGCGCTGATGCCGGAAAAGGTCAGCTCCGCCACCGTGCGGAACGAGCTGGCCGACCTGACGGACATGGGCTACCTGGAGCAGCCCCATACCTCGGCGGGGCGCATTCCATCGGCCAGGGGCTACCGGCTGTACGTCAACGAGCTGATGGACCGCAAGACCCTGTCGGCAGAGGAGGAGGCCAGCATCAATACGGCGCTGGCAAAGCCCCTGCAGCAGGTGGAGCAGGTCATCGACCAGGCGGGACAGATGGTGTCCAGCTTTGTGGGCTATCCCACCTACGCTGTAGCGGACCACCGCACGGCGGCCACGGTACAGCGGTTTGAGCTGATCGGCGTGGACGCCTCCGGCTTTATCGCCGTGGTGATGCTGTCGGACAGTCGGGTGAAGAGCCAGCTGATGCGGACGTCGCTGCCCGTTGAGGCGGAGGCGCTGCCGCAGCTGAGTCACCTGCTGAACACCCACTTTACCGGGGTGTCCGCGGAGCAGATGAACGCCACGCTGATGAACCTCAGCGAACAGGTGTCCGGCCAATGGTTCCTGATTTTGAACCAGGTGACGGAGTACGCCGGGTCGCTGCTGGAGGAGTCCAACCACCAGCAGGTGTACACCAGCGGCGCCAGCCAGCTGCTGAAGTTCCCGGAATTTCGGGATATCGACAAGGCCCACGACCTGATGAGCTTTATGGTGGACAACAAGCAGGAGCTGCCTGTGCCTGCCGGGGACGCGCCCATGCAGATACTCATCGGGCCGGAAAACGTCAACGACGCGCTGAAGGAGAGCAGCGTGGTGATCGCCAGCTATGATATCGGCGATAATATGCGCGGCTTAGTGGGCGTTGTGGGTCCCACGCGTATGGATTACGCCGCGGTCGCGGCGCGGCTGAGCTACTTTGCGGAGAGCCTGAGCCGTATGTTTGGTAAAAAACAGCTACCGGAGGATACAACGGAATGAGCGAAAAGGATAATAAAAAGAACAAGAAGGCGACAGAGGCCGCCGAGAGCGCCGCGAAGGAAACCGCGCCGGAAGCGGCGGAGAGCGCAGCGGAAGCGGCCGAGACGACCGAGGATACCTACACCGTCACCAAGGCACAGATGGAGCAGATGGAGGCGCTGGCGAAAACGCTGGCGGACGCCAATGACAAATACCTGCGGCTGGCGGCGGAGTACGACAACTACCGGAAGCGGACTGCGCGCGAGAAGGAGCACCTGTACAATGACGCGAAGATCGACACCATCAAGCCGTTTCTGGCGGTGCTGGACAACCTGGAACGGGGCGTGAGCCAATTTGAGGAGGGCGACGCACACCGGCAGGGACTGGAGCTGATCTGCAAGCAGTTCGAGGAGGTCTTGACCAAGCTGAACGTTGCGGAGATACCCGCCCTGGGTGAGAAGTTCGATCCGGAAAAGCACAACGCGGTGATGCACACCGAGGACGAGACCGCGGCGGAGAACACCGTGGTAGAGGTATTCCAAAAGGGCTACACACTGGGCGACAAAATACTTCGCTTCGCCATGGTGAAGGTAGCCAACTGAGTGGGAGGTAACGAACATGGAAGGCAAGAAGCTGTACAAGAGCAGCACAGATAAGAAGATCGCCGGTGTATGCGGCGGCATCGCGGAGTATTTCAACATCGACTCCACGCTGGTGCGTTTGGCGTGGGTGGTGTTCTGCCTGCTGGGCGGAAGCGGTGTGCTGGCCTATATCATTGCCGCGCTCATCATGCCGGACCGGCCCTATTAAGCGGCCAGATCAAATACAGTAAGCAATAAATATTTATCTATATACAGGAGGCAATCATTATGTCTAAAGTTATCGGTATCGACCTTGGTACGACCAATTCCTGCGTAGCCGTGATGGAAGGCGGCGAGGCAGTCGTTATCCCCAACGCGGAGGGCAACCGCACCACCCCGTCCGTGGTGGCGTTCAGCAAGACCGGTGAGCGTATGGTGGGCCAGGTGGCAAAGCGCCAGGCCATCACTAACCCGGAGCGCACCATCTCCTCCATCAAGCGTGAGATGGGCACCGATCACCGCGTGACCATCGACGGCAAGAGCTACACCCCTCAGGAGATCAGCGCCATGATCCTGCAGAAGCTGAAGGCGGACGCCGAGGCCTATCTGGGCCAGACCGTCACCGAGGCGGTCATTACCGTGCCTGCCTACTTCACCGACAGCCAGCGTCAGGCCACCAAGGACGCCGGCAAGATCGCCGGCCTGGACGTGAAGCGTATCATCAACGAGCCCACCGCCGCGGCCCTGGCCTATGGCGTGGACAAGGAGCAGGCCCAGAAGATCATGGTGTACGACCTGGGCGGCGGCACCTTCGATGTGTCCATTCTGGAGATCGACGACGGCGTCATCGAGGTGCTGGCCACCGCCGGCAACAACCGCCTGGGCGGCGATGACTTCGACCAGTGCATCATGAAGTATCTGGTGTCCGAGTTCAAGAAGTCCGACGGCATCGACCTCAGCGGCGACAAGGTCGCCATGCAGCGCCTGAAGGAAGCTGCCGAGAAGGCCAAGATCGAGCTGTCCGGCGTGACCACCAGCAACATCAACCTGCCTTATATCACCGCCGATGCCACCGGCCCCAAGCACCTGGACGTGACCCTGACCCGGGCCAAGTTCAACGAGCTCACCGGCCATCTGGTGGACGCCACCATGGGCCCCGTGCGCCAGGCCATGTCCGACGCCGGTCTGAAGCCCTCCGACCTGTCCAAGGTCCTGATGGTGGGCGGCTCCAGCCGTATCCCCGCCGTGCAGGAAATGGTCAAGAAGCTCACCGGCAAGGAAGGCTTCAAGGGCATCAACCCCGACGAGTGCGTCGCCATGGGCGCTGCTCTTCAGGCGGGCGTGCTGACCGGCGACGTCAAGGGCCTGCTGCTGCTCGACGTTACCCCGCTGTCCCTCGGCATTGAGACCATGGGCGGCGTTTGCACCAAGCTCATCGACCGCAACACCACCATTCCCGTCAAGAAGAGCCAGATCTTCTCCACCGCTGCCGATAACCAGACGAGCGTTGAGGTCAACGTCCTGCAGGGCGAGCGCGAGATGGCCGCTGCCAACAAGAGCCTTGGCCGCTTCCATCTCGATGGCATCGCTCCGGCCCGCCGCGGCGTGCCTCAGATCGAGGTTACCTTCGACATCGACGCCAACGGCATCGTGAACGTCAGCGCGAAGGACCTCGGCACCGGCACCGAGCAGCACATCACCATCACCTCTTCCTCCAACATGAGCAAGGAAGACATCGAGAAGGCCGTCAAGGAAGCTGAGCAGTATGCCGCCGAGGACGCCAAGATCAAGGAGAAGGTCGAAGTGCGCAACCAGGCCGACCAGATGGTCTACCAGAGCGAGAAGACCCTCGGCGAAGTGGGCGACAAGATCCCCGCTGACGAGAAGGCCAAGGTGCAGAGTGGTATCGACAAGCTGAAGGAAGTCCTCAAGGGCGACGATACCGACGCCATCAAGGCTGCCACCGAGGAGCTCACGCAGATGTTCTACCAGATGAGCGAGAAGCTCTATCAGCAGGCCAATCCGCAGGGCGGCGCGCAGGCTGGTCCCGACATGGGCGGCGCAAACGGCGGCGCGCAGACCGGCCCGAACGGTCAGCAGTATTATGATGCTGACTACAAGGTTGTGGATGACGACGACAACAACAAGAAGTAAGAAAAACCATTCGACGCAGCGGGGACAGTTTATACTGCCCCCGATTGCGGCGTTTTTAGGAGCGTAGTCTATGGCTGAAAATAAAAGAGACTATTACGAGGTGCTGGGTATTTCCAAGGGCGCTTCGGAAGAAGAGATCAAAAAAGCATACAAAAAGCTTGCGCGCAAGTATCACCCTGATATGAACCCCGGCGACAAGGAAGCCGAGGAGAAGTTCAAGGAGATCAACGAGGCGAACGAGGTTTTGAGCGACCCCGACAAGAAGGCGCGCTATGACCAGTTCGGCTTTGCGGGCGTCGACCCGAATTACGGCGCAGGCGCCGGCGGCGGCGCTTACGGCGCGGGCGGGTTCGACTTCGGCGACCTTGGCGACATCTTCGGCAGCTTTTTCGGCGGGGGCTTCGGCGGCGCGCGGGCAAACCCCAATGCGCCGCAGCGCGGGGAGAGCCTGCGCACGAGCGTTACCATCAGCTTTGAGGAAGCGGCCTTCGGCTGCGAAAAAGAGGTCAGCATCGACCGCATCGAGCAGTGCCCAGACTGCCACGGTTCGGGCTGCGCCCAGGGCACGACCGCCGAGGTTTGCCCGGATTGCCGCGGCAGCGGCGTGGTTCAGCAGCGCCGCCAGACGCCGCTGGGCTTCATGTCCACCTCGGCTCCCTGCCAGCGCTGCGGCGGCAAGGGTAAGATCATTCATCAGCCCTGCCCCAAGTGCGGCGGCAAGGGCATGATCCGCCACCGCAAGACCATCAAGGTCAGCATTCCTGCGGGCATCGACAACGGGCAGACCATTTCCCTGCGCGCACAGGGCAACGCGGGCAAGAACGGCGGCCCGGCGGGCGATCTTCTGATCGTTGTTGCCGTGCGGCCGCATGAGATCTTCCGCCGCGAGGGCACGAGCGTCCTCTGCGAGGCGCCCATCACCTTTACGCAGGCGGTGCTTGGCGGAGAGCTGGAGATTCCGACGATCGACGGCAAGGTGAAGTACACGATCCCCGAGGGGACGCAGAGCGGCACGACCTTCCGCTTGAAGGGCAAGGGCATTCCCGGTCTCAACGGCCGCGGCCGCGGCGACCAGTATGTCACCGTGAACATCGAAACGCCGCGCAACCTCAACCGCGAGCAGAAGGAAGCGCTCAGGAAGTTCAGCGAGCTGCTCGGCGAGAAGAATTATGAGGAACACAAGAGCTTTTTCGGAAAGTTCAAGCTGTAAAGGGTAAAAGATGTATTTATCGGATTATCATACCCACTGTGCGCTTTCGTTCGACTCGAAAACGCCGGTGGAGGACATGGTGCGCGCAGGCATCGCGCAGGGCCTTCAGGAGATGTGCCTGACCGACCATGTGGACCTCTATCGCCCGCGAGCATATACGCACTGGGAGCATGACTTTTCCGCGCGTGCGGAGACCTTTGCACGCGCGGACCGGATAGCGGAGGGG
>ENA-ORNY01001033-ORNY01001033.1-human-gut-metagenome-genome-assembly--contig:-NODE-1033-length-16927-cov-7.493065_pt1 | contig 16927 bp, 19 predicted proteins | sample MGYA00242122_ERZ509036 | MGnify/ENA primary metagenome ERZ509036 (study PRJEB26280, sample SAMEA2338696) | human gut metagenome | biome: human gut; feature: human-associated habitat; material: faeces... | reverse complement strand
GGCAGCTACTCCACCAACTGGCAGCTGACAGGCCGTGAGCTGATGACGCCGGACGAGGTGCGCATGCTGGATAACCGGTATGCGCTTCTTTTTATCCGTGGCGAGCGGCCGGTGGAGGATCTCAAGTTTGATATCCTGAAGCATCCGAACATTGCGCTTACCACGGACGGCGGGGTCGAGCCCTACCGGCACGGCGAAGACAGCATCAGCATTGCGGCCCTGTCCATTGACGAGGGCCTGCTGAAAAAGGCCGGTGCAGAACCGGTCAGCGAGGACGAGTACCTCTTCTTCTGCGAAGAAGAGCTCGAAGAATTACTGCAAAAGAAAATGGAGGAAAAACAGCATGAACAAGAAAACCAAGAACAAGATTGAGACCCCGAACGCAGCCAAGAAGGGCTTTCGTTCCTACTGTGCTGTAGTCATCACAATAGCGTTGATTACGGTGCTGTCCGCCGCGGCCGTTGCTGCTGACGACCCTATTGCTGTGGTCAACAATCTCTCGGACTTCATCTTTGGCCTGATCCGCGCGGTGGGGCTGATTATTCTGGGCTGGGGCGTTGTGCAGGTCGGCATGTCCTTCCAGAGCCACGACCCGAGCCAGCGCTCCAACGGTTTCCTGACGCTGGCGGGCGGTATTGTAATTACCTTCACGAAGGAAATCCTAGACCTGATTGTCGGATGAAAGAGAGATTGCTGATGGAAAAGTGCGAATGTTATATCCACTCTCTGAAAGAGGGCGAACGGCATGTGCTCGGTGAAGCTACGATTCTGAAACGCATCGGAGACAACGACTATCTTGCCGAATACAACGGCGTGAAATGCCACGCCATTTATAACCCCTTTGTCGGGCGGTACTTTGTGGATGATGTGTATGGCGTGATCCACAGTTCGCCTGACCGGAACAGCAGATGAACCCTACGGCGCACGGGGCAGGCGGCAACACGACCTGCCCCGATTTGTCGGGAAGGAGGAATGAATGTGAGTGATAACTGGGTCGTACAAAATCTCGAAAATGCTCTGGAGACATGGAACGAGAAGCTGGCGGAGATCTGGCAGCTTCTCACGCAGTCGCCGGAGCAGTTCAAGGGCGGCGCGATCTGGAATGTAATTGTCGGCATCCACGGCGCGGTGCAGGCCATCGGGCTGGCGCTGCTTGTGTTGTTCTTTGTTGTAGGCGTGATGAAAACCTGCGGCTCCTTTGCGGAGACCCGGCGGCCGGAAACCGCGCTGAAGCTCTTCATCCGGTTTGCTCTGGCCAAAGGCGCGGTGACCTATGGGCTGGAACTGATGATGGCGCTTTTCCGCATCGTGCAGGGAGCCATCTCCACGATCATGGGCTCCGCCGGTCTCGGCGCTGCGCAGGAAACGGTTTTGCCGCCGGAGATCATAACCGCGGTAGAAGACTGCGGCTTCTTTGAGAGTATCCCTCTGTGGGCAGTAACGCTGATCGGCGGGCTGTTCATCACGGTGCTCTCGTTCGTGATGATCATGACCGTATACGGCCGCTTTTGCAAACTGTATCTGTATTCGGCCATTGCGCCCATTCCACTCTCGACCTTCGCCGGGGAGCCAAGCCAGAATGTAGGCAGAAGCTTTCTCAAAAGCTACGCCGCCGTGTGTCTCGAAGGAGCGATTATCGTGCTTGCCTGCATCATCTTCTCCCACTTTGCCGCGTCGCCGCCCACCGTCAAGACCGATGCCGCGACCGTAACAATGGTGTGGAGCTACATTGCAGAGCTGATCTTCAACATGCTCATCCTGGTCGGCTCTGTGAAGATGTCCGACCGGATCGTCCGGGAGATGATGGGACTGTAATGATGTACGAATAGGAAATACAAAATAAAAAATCAAATATTTTGATTTTTTGTATTGCATTTTTTAAAAATGTGCTATACTATGAGCGAATATCAATGGAGGTGATCTCAATGCTGATTGAATTCCGCTTCAAAAACTATCGTTCTTTTCGGGATGAGGCTGTGCTCTCTATGGAAGCGACCGGGTTGAGTTCGTTCAAAAATTGCCTGATTCCGTTATCCTCTACAGTAAAGTTGCTCCCGGCTATTGCAATTTACGGCAAAAACGGCGGCGGAAAAAGCAATGTGATCCGGGCGTTTTGGTTGGCTGTACAGTTTATCCGTAACGCGCAGCGGACGCAGCACGAGCGAGCGGTGGTTCCAGTAAATCCATTTGCTTTGAACGATTACTCAAAAGATGAGCCTACAGAATTTGCGTTCGAGTACACTTCCGGCGGTGTGAAATACTGGTATGGCTTTGCCGCAACACGAGAGAAGATCTATTCGGAATATCTTTACCATACGCCAAAAGGACAGAAGGCATTGATCTTTAGCCGCACAGAGCAACATTTCTCTTTTACAGAGGAGAAAGCCAAGCGAGCGTTAATTGGTGAAATGGTCGCCGAAAATCAGTTGTTTTTCTCTGTGGCGTGTACCATGAACGATGCGCCATGTGTTGCAGCGATGCGCTGGTTCCGGGAGCAGATCTTCTTTTCTCGCGACTATTCGGATATTCCCCAGCAATTGATCGAGTATTCAGAAGACAAGAATATGTTGAAGGCAATCTCCGACTATGCAAAGGCGGCCGATCTGGGCATTCAGGATATGCAGTTTGAGTTCAACAGCAACGAGATTCAGGATGATGAGCCTTTGCCGGACAGCATCCCGGATGGGATTAAGACTGCATTGGTGCAGTTTATGCATGCCCTTGCAGAGACTTCAAATCGCGGCGAGATCCATTTGAGAATGGGCGAAGTATCCGCAAAAGCCAGCCACCAGGGAGAAAACCGCAACGGGCAGACGGCAATCTATTCGCTGGAGCTGTCTGACGAGTCGGATGGTACTCGTAAGTTGATGGCGCTGGCTCCGGCCATTGAGTCTGCTTTGCACACCGGCGGCATCCTTCTGGTAGATGAGCTGGAGCGTGAGCTTCACCCGATGCTGGTGGACTATATTATTGCCAAGTTTCAGAGTAAGGCTTCTAATCCCAATGGCGCCCAGATCGTTTTTACGACCCACAATACCGAGTTGATGAATCTGGAGCTCCTGCGGAAGGATCAGCTATATTTTGTTGATAAACGCGACAAGGACGGGGCCTCTGATCTGTACACCATCAGCGAATTCTCCACCCGCACAACGGAGAACATTCGGAAAGGTTACCTTGTTGGGAAATACGGTGCTATACCGGATGTTGAGATCAAGGAGGTGGAGTAAATGCCGCGTCCCACCAGACGGAGAAGACCATATATTGTGGTATTCTGTGAAGGTGAAAGCGAACAGGCTTACACGGACTTTTTGAAAAAAGAGTTCAGAGATGTCGCGTCTATCAAGCGGCCAAGCTCTACCGGGCTTTTTGAGGAAGCAGACAATAAATTCAAAAAAGACAAAGCTTACCGTGACTATGCAGAAGTTACAGATGAGGTTTGGTTCTTTTTCGATGTAGAAACAAAGGATATTGGTTTGTGGGACGCCCGTATGAAGATCATCAAGCGTCTTCGCTCCTTGCGAAAAAAGTCCGGGATCAAAGTTCGCCTTCTGATGACAACCGGCTGCATTGAGTATTGGCTGTTACTGCATTATGAAGAGAGATATGCGCCGCCGATCCAAACAGTCGCCGAAAAACAGCGCATCATAGATCACTTGCTTTCCAAAGAGCCCAATTACCAAAAAGGTGATGTTGCTGTAACAGCGAAAATCGCAAAGAATTATCCGACGGCAGTTATCAATGCAAAGCAGACGGTTTTCAATTTACTCCCGCAGGGACTCCCGGGCTTGGAGGATACCGATGAGCGGAACCGCTGGCTCTGTCAGAAATGCCTGACTTTCTCAACCGTTTACGAAGCAATCGACTTTTTGACCAGTCTTCAATAAGCAGGTAGCAGTCAAAGTCTCAAGGAAAACTCTCTGCGGAGGTTTCCGGATTTAACGCATTTTTCTTCGACAATATAGGGAACTTTTTGGCGCGATTTGCACCGAAAAGTTCCCTATAAACCATTCAACCGTCTCCCACTCGGGAGGCGGTTTTCTTATACCCAAATGAAGGAGGTATCCCTTTGGAAGTCAAGATCAACCGCGAAATTCGCAACTATACAGAATCCATGTTTTTCGGGCTGTCCATGCGGCAGTTCGTTTTTTCTTTGCTGGCTGTGGGCGTCGCTGTGGCGCTGTACTTTCTGCTCCGCCCGTATGTAGGCCTCGAAACGCTGAGCTGGATCGTCATTCTGGCTGCAGCTCCGTTCGGTGCGCTGGGCTTTTTCAGCTACCACGGCATGAGCGCCGGGCGGTTTCTCCGGGTGTGGTTTCGCTCAGAGATTCTGGAGCCGGCACACCTACGGGTACAGCCAACCAACCTGTATTACGAGGCGCTGAAAAGCGTCATAGAAGCTCATGAAAGGGAGGTTTACAAACGGCATGATAAAGACTCTCAGTAATCTTCTCCAGCAGGATAAAGAGAAATACCGTGTTCCCCGCCGCGTGCAGGACGTGATCCCCATCCGGCGCATCTGGCCGGACGGCATTTTTCTCGTCGGCAGCAAATATTCCAAGATGTACCGCTTCACGGACATCAACTACCTCGTCGCCAGCCGCGCAGATAAGGAGTCCATGTTTCTCATGTATTCCGAGCTGCTGAACAGTCTGGATGCCGGGGCTACCGCGAAGATCACAATCAACAACCGCCGCTTGAACCGGGTCAACTTTGAGAAGAACATCCTCATGCCGCTGCGCGGGGATACACGGGACATCTACCGCTGGGAATACAACCGGATGCTGCTGGATAAGGCAATGGAGGGCAACGGCATCATTCAGGAGAAGTACATCACCGTCACGGTGCTCAAAAAGGACATAGAAGAGGCTCGTTCCTACTTTGCCCGCACCGGCGCAGATCTCTGCTCCCACTTCGCCGCCCTCGGCGCCAAGTGTACAGAGCTGGATGTCACCGAACGCCTGCGCGTCCTGCACGACTTTTACCGCGTCGGCGAAGAGGTGGACTTTCACTTTAACGCGAAGGAAATGATGCAGAAGGGACACGACTTCCGGGATTACATTTGCCCGGACAATATAGAAAAGACCTCGGACCGCCTAAAGCTCGGCAAACGCTTCTGCCGGGTGCTGTATCTCAAGGACTACGCTTCCTATATCAAGGACTGTCTGGTGACGGAGCTGACGGATCTGAGCCGGAACATGATGCTCTCCATCGACATCGTCCCCGTCCCGACCGACGAAGCGGTACGCGAGGTGGAAACCCGGCTGCTGGGTGTGGAGACGAATATCACCAACTGGCAGCGCCGGCAGAACGCTAACAATAACTTTTCCGCCGTGATCCCCTACGATATGGAGCTTCAGCGCCGGGAGGCCAAGGAGTTTCTGGACGATCTCACCACCCGCGACCAACGCATGATGCTGTGCGTTCTCACTATGGTTCTTACTGCGGAAACACAGGAGCAACTCGAGAGCGACACCGAGACCGTCCTTGCCATTGCCCGAAAGCACATGTGTCAGCTCGCCGTGCTGAAATATCAGCAGTATGACGGGCTTAATACTGTGCTGCCCATCGGGACGCGGCGCATTGACTCCTTCCGGACGCTGACGACGGAGAGCCTTGCTGTGTTCATCCCCTTCAAGGTGCAGGAGATCATGGACAAGGGCGGCATCTACTTCGGCGAGAACGCCATCTCCCACAACCTCATTATGTGCAATAAGGAGACGCTGCTGAACCAGTCGGCGTTTGTCCTCGGCGTCCCCGGCTCGGGCAAATCGTTCTCGGTAAAGGAACTGATCACCTTCCTCATGCTCAACACGGACGACGATATCCTGATCTGCGATCCCGAAGGCGAGTTTGCCCCGCTGGTGGAGGCAATGGGGGACGACATCGGTACCGTCATCCATGTGGCCGCGGGCGGCAGACACCGACTTAATGCTATGTACATGGTAGAGGGCTACGGGGAAAAGAACTCCATTGTGGATAAGTCACAGTTTATCATGTCTCTGGTTGAGCAGATCGACAAGAGCGGCGTCGGGCCGCAGCACAAATCCATCATCGACCGCTGCACGGCGCAGCTCTATCAGGAGGCCGCGGAAACCGGCATCATCCCAACGCTCTCGGCGCTGCGCGAAAAGCTGCTGGTGCAGCCGGAAGCAAAGGCGCAGGACATTGCGCTTTCGCTGGAGCTCTATACCACCGGCTCTCTGGATATTTTCGGGCACGCGGGGAATGTAGATCTGGATAAGCGTGTGGTGGTATTCAACATCCACGATCTCGGCGAGCAGCTCAAGCCCGCGGGGCTGCTGGTTATTACGGACACAATGCTCAACCGCGTCACGCTCAACTGGCAGCGCGGCCGGCGCACGCATGTCTTTATCGACGAATTCCATGTGGTATTTGAAAACGAGCAGAGCGGCAACTTCTTTGCCTCGGCCTGGCGGCAGTTCCGCAAGCGCAACGCTTTCCCCACCGCCATTACGCAGAACGTGGAGTATCTGCTGGACTCCGTACAGGCCAGCACAATGGTGTCCAACTCCGAGTTTGTGGTCATGCTCAATCAGGCAGCAAAGGACCGGGAGAAGCTGGCAAAGCTCTTAAACATCTCCAACGAGCAGATGAGCTATGTCACCAACGCGGATGCCGGCTGCGGCCTGATCCGGTATGGCCGGGCGTTGGTTCCGTTTATCAACCGGTTCCCGAAGGATACAGAGCTCTACAAGCTGATGACAACGCGGCCCGGTGAGGGTGTGTTCGGAGTGGGACGCGATGGCTGACATCAAGACGCGCGATACCGTCAAGGGGGCGATAAAGTCCATAGACAAATCCGCCGTGGCTGCCGAGCGTGTGAAGGATACTTTTATCCGAACAAAGGACGAGGCGCAGCGCGGCGCTTCTCCTGCGGAGGACAGTCCGGAGAAATACGCGGCGGATAAGGTGACCAGCCTTGCAGAAACCGCTGCATCCCGTACAGCGCAGGAGTTTGATAAGCAGGGGCGGAAAGCCGTTCGGCAGTCTGTCCACCCCCAAACGAGACCTTTCTCTGATAGACGACCGCCCACATTTACAGGAACGCCCCGGCCGGAAGCGGCTGGGGCGCGATTCAAACGCGAAGAACACAAACGTATGGGGCTTCGCACTCGGAAATATTCCGACGAAGCGAGAAAACCAACTGTACGGGGAAATCAGAGCCGGTCAATAAAAACCGCCGATCGGGCGGTGAAACCCGTTAGCCGGTCTGTCCGAACGGCCCAGCGGACGGTGTGTGCTGTTCCGGCCAATCCCGGCGTTACGGTTAAAACAGCAAATACGTCCGTGCAGAGAATGAGGGCTGCGGCGAAGAGTTCCGTTGAGACCGTGAAGAAGGCCGCGGCTGCGGCGTCAAAAGCGGTCCGGGCAATCCTCGCCGCGACGAAGGCACTCGTCAATGCGATCCTCGCGGGGAGCTGGCTCGCCGTTACCATTGTTCTGGTTGTGGTGCTGCTCGGCACGGCTCTGTCGCTCTTCGGAAGCGAAAGCGGACACACCTCATATGTGCCGGTGAATGCGGAGGTGGAGGCTTATACTCCCGTTATTCGCGTATATGCCAATCAATACGGCATAGGAGAATACGTCGAGCTGATCAAGGCGATCATGATGCAGGAGAGCGGCGGGCGTGGGCTTGATCCCATGCAGGCGTCCGAAAGCGGCTATAACACCCGTTACCCACGAACGCCCAATGCCATCACCGATCCGGAGTATTCCATTGATGTCGGCGTTCAGACTGTCGCGGACAGCTTGCGGCAGGCTGAGGTGGAGAGTCCTGTCGATATGGAGAACATCAAGCTGGCGCTGCAGGGCTACAATTTCGGCAATGGGTTTATTCCCTGGGCGCGGGAGAACTACGGTGGATATTCGGCCATCGCGGCGATTGAGTTTTCCAACTACATGGCCGCGCAGCTCGGCTGGAACGCATATGGCGACAAGCAGTATCCGGCGCATGTGCTGCGCTACTATCCGTTCGGACGGGCCTTCACCGCGGAGGGCAATCAGGCCATTGTGGAGATAGCGCTGACACAGATCGGCAACATAGGTGGTGAGCCTTACTGGAGCTGGTGGGGGCTGAGCGAGCGCGCCGAATGGTGTGCCATGTTTGTGAGTTGGTGTGCGGATCAGGCTGGCTTGATCGATGCCGGCGCTATTCCAAAGTTTGAAAACTGCGTCTGGGGCGCGAACTGGTTCAAGGATAACGTCGGATGGGCAGACGGCTCTGCTGAGCCGAGCCCCGGCGACATCATCTTTTTCGACTGGGAGCCGGATGGGTGTCCGGATCATGTGGGTATCGTTGAAAAATGCGAAAACGGCTTAGTCTATACCATCGAGGGCAACGTCAATGACGACTGCGCCCAGGGACGCTACTATGTAGGCGATACCTGCATCTTCGGGTACGGCTTGCCGGCATACTAAAAATCAGGGGAGCCGCAGAATCCGGCTCTCCTGTCCTATGCCGCAAATAGCATAATAAAAAAGGTCCCTTTTGTTTGTTGATAAAACCAGAAAACAGCACTATACTTCTTATGGTTGATGGTTTCACATTTTTGCGACGAAAAGACGTTCAGTACAAAAGGGGGATGAATCTATGGCCGCTGCTAATAGCAAATGGATTGAGGAAGCTGCGATAAACGCGCTTGATCGAGTTTTTCTCTCCTGTCCCATACTAAGTCCTCATACCAACCGTAATGACAGAACTCCGTCATGGGATGGTTTCGTATTGGTTTACCAAAACGCTTCTCATAAAAATGAAAACTTATTGGGGCGAGTTCCAATTCAGGTTAAGGGAACAAAAAAGTCTGTTACTTCAGACACAGCATCTTTTTCCTGCAGGGTTGCAGATCTCCGCAACTATTATAATGATGGCGGCTGCATATTCTTCCTTGTAAGCGTTCCTTCTGTCATAGGTGAGGCGAGTATCTATTATTCGAGTCTACTGGTCTTCGATTTGAAACGCAAACTTGACGAAATCGGCAATCAAAAGAATTGTTCTATCGAACTAACCCGATTTCCTTCAAAGGACATAAACGAAATCAGCACGATCTTTACAAGTTTTATTGAGAATTCACGGAAGCAGGCCAGCTTTATCGGGAAAAAACTGGTGTCCCTCGAAGAGCTTACCCGTAATGGTGTCGGCATTGAGTCGCTGACGTTTAACGCTTCCGGTATCGGACTTAACGAATTTAATCTGGGAAAATATCTCTCTTCTCATAATTTTTACTTGTATGCAAAACCAAAGGGTTTGGACATTGAGATTCCTGTTGATAAAGTCTGCAATGCAACTGTTGTAAAACGCGTTGATGCAAAAGTATCGGTCAGAGACGTTGAATACTATCCGTTCTATACCGTTGTATATAAGGAGGGAGCCGCACATCATATTCAACTGGGGAAAGGAATCACAATAAAACTGGATTTATCCAGCAAAAAGTTTAATATAAACTTCAAAGCATCCGGAACACTAAGTGATCGGATTCAAGACGCATCATGTTACATTGACATAATAGAAAGCAGAGAAGTGGTGTTTAATGGCGAAAAACTGGCTTTCAGCAACCCAAATTGGGAGGGATTGTCCAAAAGCAAAGAGCGGCTTCGGTACTATAAAGATGTCAAAAAGATGCTCGATACTCTTGGGGTTACAGAAGAACTGCAATGCGATAACCTTACAGCAAAAGATGAAGAAAAAATACGAAGTTTTGTTGCTGCAATTCTTTACAACAAAAAATTAGGTTTTCCAGGTATAGAAAGCCCTTCAATTTATGGAGCTTTTTCGATAGCGAATCTCTCGATTTGGATATGGGCCATTCGGCAAGAAGATGGGGGCTATCAAATAAAGAGCTTTTTTGATACACAACAATTTGCTTTTTTTGAAGAAAGTGATACTGCACACGCTCATCCCATTCCCGCATCGCAGTATTTTCTGCTGGATAAAACCGCGTTTGTCCATGCGTCTAACATGAATTATGATACTATACTAAATAGTATTACATCATTAACAACAACCGATGAGAAAGCCGCCCGAGCGGGGACATGATGTCCTCTCTCGGGCGGCTTTTTCTGCCGAATAACGCCCGTCGAAGAAGCACGGCGGCCTTCCGCGCCGCGGCGTGTTTCGAGGGAGAGGAAAAGACAAAAAAAGTCTTTCGTGTAACACAGAAAACCACCGCCGGTCATACTTTGGCACGATTTACAATAAAACACCCCTTTGCTACAATACATAGTATTCTAGAAGTACTATGGACGCACTATGTGCAATGGAAGGAGCAGCTTTGCCCGAGAGTATTATCATAAAACCTGCAATAGCCCGAGCGTATGAGAATTTCTGGCGCTCGGAGCGCGTGCTTTTCTTCAGCGCACCGTGCGGCTTCGGCAAAACGGCGGTCGCGGAAGCGCTGTGCATGGGAGAGAAGGTGCTCTCCCTATCTGCCGCTGCGCCGGACTTCGCCCTGCCGGAAACGGCGGACGACTGGAGCACTCTGCTCATTGACGATCTTCAGCAGCAGGACGACGCGTTCTGGCGCACGCTGTGCGACTATATCCGCCCGCGCGCCGGTAAGAAGTTCATCCTGCTCTCGCGCGGCACACCGCCGGGCGAGCTGATGGCGTTTCAATATACGGGACTCATGACCGTGCTCGATGCGGACGCGCTTCTCTTTGACTGCCGGGATATCTGCGCGTATTTTGATGCGCACGGTGTGGCCGCCACGGATACGGAGATCGCCGCCATACAGAAGAGATCGAGCGGGTATCCGCTCGCCGTGGTGATCGCGGCGCGGTGCATGGCACCCGATAAACCCTTCACACCGGAGATCACTGCGCGGGTCTATGATGAAATTTTCCGCTACTTTGAGCCCGCGGTTTTGCAGCGGTTCAGCCTTTCCATCCGGCGATTCCTTCTCGATCTTGCGCCGTTTCAGAGCTTTGATCTCGACATGGCGAAGGTCATCACCGGCAACGTGCGTGCCGGGGAGCTCCTTGACTGGCTGCAGCGCAATACGACCATGCTGCTCTACGACGGCGTGCGCCGGTTTCGGCTCTGGCCGCAGTTTCGCGCGTTCCTCCTCTGGGAGATGGAGCGGACGTACTCCCCGGAAAAGCGCCGCGCGCTTTTTGGCCGCGGCGGACTGTACTTTGAGCTAAAGCAGGACTACGCTCACGCACTCGAGTGCTATATCGAGAGCGGGGACAGCGCAAAAATGTCCGAGCTGCTCATCCGCAACGCCGAGCGGCACCCCGGCATGGGACACTACAGCGAAATGGAAAAATACTACCGCGTATTGCCGGAAAAGGAAATTCTCGCCTCTCCCTCGCTCATGCAGGGCATGAGCATGCTCTGCGCGCTCGCAACGGATTATGCCGGTTCCGAGCGGTGGTACGGCGAGCTTGAACAGTTCGCCCGCCGCTGTACCGCGCAGGATGCCGCCGGACGAGAGGCACGAAGCCGTCTCGCATGGCTGGATATCTCGCTGCCGCAGCGCAGCACGGCGTCGCTGACCGAAACGTTCCCGGCGGTGTTCCGCCTCGTGACGAACCGGGAAATCACCCTCCCGCCGTTTTCCGTAACGAGCACGCTCCCGAGCATCATGAACGGCGGCAAGGACTTCTCCGCATGGAGCAAAAACGACGCGTTGCTCTACCGCACGCTGCGCCTTCCGGTGGAAACCGTGCTCGGGCGCGACGGCGTGGGGCTGGCCGACGCCGCCATTGCCGAGAGCCGGTTTGAAAAGGGCGAGGATATTACCTCGCGAATGCTCTCCCTCGTGCAGCGCATGGGCGAGATCCAGCGCGACGGCACGCCGGATATCGAATTTGCTGTGACGGGGCTTCTCTGCCGCAGCCTGATGGCCGCTGGCGAGCCGGAGGACGCGCGGCGCGCCGTGGAACAGATCCGCGCACGGTTCATCTCGCAGGGCGAAACGCGCTTCCTGCCGAACATCGATGCGCTTTTGTGCCGTATCGCGCTGCGCACCGGCAATCTTGACTATGTGGACGCCTGGTACCGGGAAAAGGCGCCACGCGACGCGCTGCATCTCAATGTGATGAAGCGCTATCAGTATTTCACACAGGCCATGGCGGAGCTTTCCGCCGGAAAGCCGGATGCCGCGCTTCTGACGCTTGCGCCGCTCGAGAGCTACTGCAAGACGTGCGCACGGTATATCGACAGCATCCATCTCAGCGTGCTGCGCGCCATCGCGCTCTACCGGAAAAAGGACAGCGCGTGGAAGGACTCCCTTGCCGCGGCGCTCGCCGAGGCGGAATCGTTCGGCTTCATCCGCACGGTCAGCGTGTACGGCGCGGCGGTGCTCCCGCTGCTCGAGGCGCTCGGCGAAACAGGCAGCGCACGCTGGTACAAAAAGCTGCTCTAGCACGTGCGCATACAGGCCGCGTACTACCCGCGTTTTTTGCAGCCGCGCCTTGCCCCCGGCGAGGATATGAGCGCAAAGCTCCTGTCTATCGGGGACGCCGCCGAGCGGCAGGTGCTCTCGCTGCTGTGCGCCGATAAAAGCAATGCCGAGATTGGCGAGATCATGGATATCAAGCTGACGACCGTGAAGACCCATGTCAGTCACATTCTCGATAAGCTCGGCGTAAGCCGCCGCAGCGAAGCCAAAACCGCCGCGCAGAAGCTCCGTCTCGTACCGGAGGACAGATCCTGAGAGCGCGACAGTCCACCATTCGTATCCGTAAACACTTTCAGTATATCGGAGGTCATCCCATGAAAAGACGTGTATTGAGCTTTCTTCTGGCGCTGACGCTGTGCTTCTCGCTGCTGCCGGGCACAGGACAGCTTATCTGCATCAAACGCGGCGAAAGCGGCTATTATCCCAGCGACTGGAACACACCCGACCGGACACAGAACCGTCAGATCGCAGACGAGCAGAATCAGCGCCTCGGCGTAACACCGGCGCAGAAGGAAGCTATGGTGTGCGGAAGCATGCACGGCTGGAACGTTCCCGGCGCTGACCCGGCTTTCGTAGAAGAAATGCAGAAGAAACAGGAACAGACAGGAGGAATGACCCTTGCGCAAAGTATGTGAGGTCTATCTGGTAAGCAGCGCATCGAGCGATGAACGCGGCGTGGAGCTGACGTTTCCTGTCAGCCGTTACGAAATGATGGACGCTTTCGAGCAGATTCACACCAAGTCGCCGGGCGATGTCTACTGGCAGGTGGATGAGTTTTACTGCTTTGACTATCTCGCCCCGCATCTGGACGAGAGTATGTCGATCTTCGAGTTCAATTCCCTGACCGAGCAGCTCAGTAAGCTGGATAGCTATCAGGAAACAGCGCTGGAAGGACTCTTGCAGATGCAGGTCAACAAGCATATGCAGGAAAACAGCGGAATCATTACCGTACCGGAGCTGATGATGCTGGCTGCCAACGTGAATCGTTGTCATGTGCTTGCAGATATCCATACGGACGAAGATCTCGGAAAATTCTATGTAGAAAACGGCTTTCGGGAGGATCTGGATGCCCTGCCGGACAGCGTATATGATCTTCTTGACTATGCAAAAATCGGCAAACAGATGTGCGAGAGCGAAGCCGGTGCGTTCACCCCGCACGGCTACGTTGTCCGCATGGAGGAATTGGAGCCGCTGCCGGAGCATGAGCCACAGCGGGAAATTTCCTATATGATCCGCTTGACACTCATGAATCATGAAAATGAGCAGAAAACAGCTGTTCTGGACTTGCCTGCAACAGAACAGCGGCTGCTGGAGGTGCAGGAAGAACTCGACGCGCCGGAGTGGTACGACGCGCAGTTCACCGGCTGCGATGCCATCGTACCGCGGCTGAACACCTTGCTGACCGACGTGGAAGACCTTCCGAGGATCAACGAGCTGGCACAGGCTCTTCAGGAACTGAAAGCCAGTGGCCTGCTTACAAAATTCAAGGCGGTGGTCGGTGCGACGCAGTGTGAGACGCTGGACGATGTCTTCGACCGCATTGAAAAGCTGCCGCAATACTGTTTCGAGACAAAAATACGCGATAAGGACGCGCTGGTGCGTGATGAGCTGGAATTCGTTCTCGGCGGCAAGGATGCAGACCTGATCTACAAGCACCTGAACCGCGAAGCCTATGCCGAAGATGTCCTCAAACAGTACGGCGCGGAGATCACGCCCTACGGCATGGTCAACCGCGCGGATTTCGGCCCGCTGCACGAGCCGATCCCGGAACAGCAGCAGGAGCAGACACAGGAACCGCAGATGGGGATGTAAAAAGCGCCTGCCGAAGCAGACGCTCGTCTTATTTCCGTATTTCCATCAGCCGTTCCACCGGAACGCCGAGAACCTCCGACACATCCAGAAGCAGACCGACAGTCGGCTTGCAGACGGCGGTTTCGACGCGCTGCAAATGATTGCGCGAATAGCCCGCCATCTCGGAAAGCTGATCCTGCGTCAGCCCCTGTTCTTTGCGGTACCGCATGATATTCAACCCGATCTGGATGTAATCCTTATAGTGCTTATCCATGACGCACCTCCCTGCTGCCTCTATTTTACGAGAGATGCCTATAGTATTCGTCGATATACTTTGCGCAAATACGCGGACTATGTTGTATTTTGGAGAAAATCATGGTAAAATACCACACAGAACGAGTATATACCGAAATTGTGTGGTGAAAAATCATGATGAGCAACGAATTTGAAAAGGCGCTGGACGCTTTTCTGGAGGGAGCCGAGGCAGACGAAGCGCATCAGGCGCTCTATGACATCATCCGCGCTGCGTTCCTTGCCGGATGGCGCTCGGCTGGCGGTGATCCGCCGCAGGAGCAGAAGCTCTTTGAACTGATTCTGGGCGGCAAACCGCTCGAACCACCCAAGTGAATAATGAAATTGCAGAAGGGCCGTTTTCCGGGTAGAGGAAAGCCGCCCTTCTTTTTTGCGCCCTTTTCCGGGAAATCGGCCCGGAAAGGACAAACATGAATGATGAAGAACTGCGCGACTATCTGAAACGCTTCTGCTTTGGGCGCGAGCGTCTCATTTGCAGCCGCGACCTCGTGCGACAGAAGAATCTCCGCGAGAGCGACCTGCGGAAGAAGGTCAACCGTCTGCGGCGTAAGGCTGTCCCCATCGCCAGCAGCCGTGAGGGATATTTTTACGCCAGCAACGCGGCGGAACTCTACTCCACCATCCGGCAGCTCAAGGAAATGCGCGCCGGTCTGGATGCGGCGATCTGCGGCTTGGAGCAGGCAATGGAAAATTTCTCCGAGAAGCCGGACGGAGGTGGCCGGGATCACTAGACCGTTTATCCCCTGGATCGGCAGCAAGGAAAAGCTGATCCCGTACATCTGGCAGGTGTTCCCGCCAAGACCAAAACTGTACTTGGAGCCGTTCGGCGGAGGTGGCGCGCTCCTGCTCGGCATGCAGCCGAAGATCAGCCGCATGGACATCTACAACGATTTCAACTGCGACCTTGTAAATCTGTTCCTCTGTGCGCGGGAATGTACGATCCAACTTGTGCAGGAGCTGAAATTCCTGCCGCTCCACTCCAGAGCTGAGTTCGATCTCCTGAAAGAATTTATGAAGCACAAAGAGCTTTTGCAGCAGCGTATCGCAGACGAGCGAAATGCCGTGATGGAATGCTTCTCCGGCGAGGAACGGGAAGAACTCCTGCAAATCCTGCGGGGGCGAAGCAACCTGTTCGATGTCCAGCGGGCGGCCGCGTATTACAAGGTCTGTCGCGGCAGTTTCAGCGGCACGACCAGCTCGTTCGGTGTCAGGCCGAACAACCTCACGAATTTTCTTTACCTTTTTGATGATGCTTCGAAACGCTTGCAGGATGTGATCATTGAGAATAAAGATTGTCTGGACATCATTCGGGAACGTGACGGGTCGGACAGCCTGATCTACTGTGACCCGCCGTATTTTGATGCCGAGAGTCTATATGCCGTCGACTTCCCGAAGGAAAAGCACGAAGAACTGCACCACATTCTCTCGCAATGTGCGGGATACATCGTCGTGTCGTACAATGACTGCCCGTTCATCCGCAGTCTGTACGGCGATTTTTTTATCCTCGCGTTTCGGCGCAGCAATCCCCTCTCACAGAGAGCCGGCGCAACATACGACGAACTGATCATGACAAATTACGATCCGCGCCCGTACATCCAGCCGCAGTTCAGTATGTTCCCGGCGGAGATCGAGAACGGCGATCTCGTGCTGGTGCATGAACCGACCTGCGGTTCACTGCGGGAAATTTATCTCAGAAGAAGGAACGAACATGAAACAGACAAAAACGATGCTCCGGCTGGAGCTGGAGGTGAAGCCGGAAATGGCCGCGAAATGTCACCTGGCAGCAATGGGCCCAATGACGGCGATGGCGACCGGTCGGCGCAGTATCCTCCTGACCAGCCGCCAGATGAGCGCAGCGGCGGTGCTTGATACGCTGACGATGCTGAAAAGCACGCAGGAAGCACTGCTGACTGCTTTGGAGCAGGCGTGCGGAAGCTGCGACTCGCTCTGCGAGGACTATGCGCGCAGCGACGAAAATGCAGAAGCCGTCCTGCAAACCATCCCGCCAGAGTTGCTTGCGCGTCTGCGCAAACGCGGCCTGTGCCTGCGCCAGCTTGCGCGGCATCTGGTGAAGGGTGATACCGTTTACGAAGTATGACAAGGAGGAATTTGAAACATGGACTTTTCTAACATGGAAGTTACAATCGACTACATTGCCGACGCAGGCGCGAAGATCAAAGCCTACGCGACCGTCACCTTTGACGGGATGTTCAAGGTACACGGCGTCCGGCTGGCAGAATCCAAGCAGGGACTGAACATCTTCATGCCGCAGAAAGCATTCAACAAGAACGGAAAGACACTGTACACGGATGTTTTTCATCCCATCACGTCCGGAGCGCGCGCAGCGCTCAAGGAAGCAGTCATCGACGCTTACAGAAAAGCGGCGAAATAAAAACGGGCGG
>ENA-ORNY01001032-ORNY01001032.1-human-gut-metagenome-genome-assembly--contig:-NODE-1032-length-16954-cov-2.918575_pt1 | contig 16954 bp, 6 predicted proteins | sample MGYA00242122_ERZ509036 | MGnify/ENA primary metagenome ERZ509036 (study PRJEB26280, sample SAMEA2338696) | human gut metagenome | biome: human gut; feature: human-associated habitat; material: faeces... | reverse complement strand
TGACACCATTCTATAATACGTCCGAGAAGATGAAAAAGTCGTTCCTTAATTCGCGGGCGATTCAGAATTTGCAGTACACTTTGTTGAGCGGTTTGAACTGGACGTTGCCTGAAACTCTTCCTCCGGATGTCTTGAACCGTATCCGGATGATGTCGTTTCCGGAAGCGATACGGAATGTGCATTTTCCCGAATCGGCAGTTGATACAATTTATTCGGGTCCTCATATCGGAGTTGCCAATCCTCTGTTTAAAACATCACGACGTATTTGTAAACTAAATAGCGACTATGACAATTTGGATTTGACTGTTATTCCAGAAAAATATTCACAACGGTGCAATTATTCTCCTGCATGCGAAATTGGCGAGTACGCACGACGTGTGTCTGAAACACCATGGGGAACAAAATATTATGCTGACACAAAACTGATTGCACGTAAAATGCTGAATCAGGGCGGCGAGCGAACTCTTATTGGTAGCGTTGTAATGGGTGGTGTTGGACACACTAACGGAATTATTGGATTTGATTTTGCAGATAAAAAAACAGAGGCGATTGAAGGAGCACTTTTCGCTTCTATACCGTTCGATTTTTTCATTAAAGCAATGGGTAAATCAAATCTATATGCTGATAATGCTGGAAAGCTCCCCGTTGTTCGTTCTAAATTTGACCAACAATTGTTGACAAGATATTTGATGTTGGTTTGCTTAACACGAACACACGATGAATATTGGCGAAAACATTTCTTTGATGTATATACCTCCGACACATGGTCAAAGCTAGACCCACGTCTTTCTAACACTCACTTCAGCACTTTAACTTCGGAGTGGACTTGGAATACCCCGTTGCGTACCGACTACGAGCGTCGTCAGGCACTGGTTGAAATCGACGTACTGACAGCCATGGCTCTGGGCATGACGTTAGAGCAGCTGAAAACCATCTACCGCATCCAGTTCCCTGTTCTGCAAAGCTATGAGGCGGACACTTGGTACGACGCCAACGGTCGAATTACCTTTACCAACAACCGCAGCCTTGTGGGGGTTGGTTTCGACCGGAAGGAGTTTGAGCTGAACATGAAGGATGCTCCTGCAGGGAAGAAGTTCTATCGCACGATTATGGATGATACCATGCCCGGCGGCCCTGTGGAGCGTACCATTGAGTACGTTGCCCCGTTTGATCGCTGTGACCGGGAACAGGACTACGAAATCGCTTGGAAGTTCTTTGAGGAGAAGTACGGAAAATAATTTTATCAGTGTGAGGAGAAAATATATGGAATACAATTATGGTTCTATATGGAGAAAATGGGATTTTCATGTCCATACGCCATACTCAATTTTAAACAACAATTATGGCTTTAATCCGTTCGAAATTGGAGAAGATGAACTGGAAGCTTCTTTTGATAACTTTTTTAAAAGGTTATTTACAGAAGCTGTTGAGAATAATATAGCTGCTATCGGAATCACAGATTATTTTATGATTGAAGGCTATAAGCACATCAAAGAATACCTGTCCTCACCAGAAAAGATGAAAGCTTGCTTCCCCGATGAGGAACTTAGAAGTAAAGTTGAGAGCATCTATGTGTTCCCCAACATTGAATTGCGTCTGGACACTTTTGTTGGAAAGGGATCTTCATCGGTCAACTATCACGTGATGTTTTCAGATGCTGTTTCAGAAAGAGCAATCGAACAAAATTTTTTGCATCAGCTTCAATTCAAGCATGACGCTGGAGGAGAAAAATCATTAACTCTTGAAAACATTATAGAGTTCGGAAAGACGATCAAAGATAAAAATGGAAACGAAGGGTCAGATCTACGAGTCGGACTCGAAAATGTTACGGTAGGTTATGATACTATCCTGAAAGTGCTGAAAAAGGACGCTTCTTTTGAAGGCAAATATTTGATTGCTATTCCTGTGGATGAGGATTTGTCCCAAATACAGTGGAGCGGAAGAGATTATCAAACTCGTCTGAATTTATATAAACAGGCACATGTTTTTTTTACAGCGAACGAAAAAACTGTAAAGTGGGCGCTAGCCGAAGGTGAAGAAGAAATCCGGATTAGAGAGTTTGGTTCAATAAAGCCTTGCATCTGGGGTTCTGATGCACATGAATACGAACGATTATTCAAGCCGGCAGATGATAAGTATTGCTGGTTGAAAACAGGACTCTCATTTGAAGGACTAAAGCAAATTTTATATGAGCCTTTTGCGCGAGTGCGGATACAAAAAGATCAACCAAATGAAAAAGATCCACATCAAGTTATCGAGCGCATTGTGTTTGATGATGAGAATTTTCAGCGCACCCCTATTGTGTTCAATGATTCCTTGACATGTATTATCGGTGGTAAATCTACAGGAAAATCGTTATTATTACGGCAGATAGCTAGTGCTATAGACCCGACACATGTTGAAGAACAAGAAAAAGTTTCTTTGACGGTGAGAAACCATTTTAATGTTAATAAAGCCACTGTTTTTTGGAAAGACGGAACTACGGGTGGGAGGAAAATTGTTTATATTCCTCAAACCTATCTAAATAAAACTATTGATAATCCAGAGGAATCAACTGCAATAACAAAAATCATCGAAGGTGTTTTATTGCAGGAGCCTGATATCCGGACGGCACATGACACGTTAAAGGAAAAAACAGACAGAATCAAGCGAAAAACACAAGCTGATATACAGACCTTAACTGAGGTGACTCAGAAACTTAACGCAGTAGAAGAAGATATAAAACGAGAAGGAGCTTCGAACACATTTGCTGAGACTATTAAAACATTAGAAACTCAGAGGGCAAATCTTGCCGAAAAAGTGAACATAAGTCAAATTGAAATTGACCGATTTGGAGAATTAGAGAAAGATATCCAAACAGCCAATACAGCAATATCTGAATTGTCTACAGAATTAGACAAATTAACAGAGATATCTCTCCCAGCTGTTGTTATTCCGGGTTATTTTAAGTCTATTGATGGATTTGATATTGATAACTCTTTTGGGGAAGATTTCCCGCATAGTGAAGATAAATTGCTGGATTTGATAGAAACCATCAAAAATAGCGTGTCTTCGTTATGGATTCCTGCAATTGATGGCCTGAAAGCACAAATCCAATCAGAAATTGATGGAAATAAGAAAAAGATTGCAGAATATAAATCTGAATATGATGCCTTAAAAGATAAAGTTGCGCAAAGCGAACAACTCCAAAAACTAACAGTTAGAATCACTGATGAAGGAGAAAAGTTACAGAGTGCATTAGCTCGCGAAACGCAGCGAGATGATTATTTAAAGAAGATTGCGGAACTTAGAGCTATCATTCTTAAATCACAGACAGATTATCTGGATACATATGAAGAATATGGTAGAATTATCCGTACAACAGGAACAAAAAAAGATACAGCACTTATTTTTGATGCAAAGATTGTATGGAGACGAGAACCGTTTATCAGTTTACTTTCCAATATGTTTAATAACAAGAATTATTCGCCATTTAGAGCAAAGTATAGTTTTGATTTGGCCGCATTGAAGGAAAACGACTATGGTATCAAGCTGCTTGATAATATTTGGGAAGCAATGGACAGCTCGAATGGGTATGGGGGACTAACAGTTAAGGGCGGATATACCGTAGAGAAAGTAATGCGGCAACTCTTTGACGATTGGTATAATGTCCATTATGTTGTTAAAAGTGGAAATGATACTGTAGAAGAAATGTCTCCGGGAAAGAAAGCTCTTGTACTGCTTGAATTACTAATCGGACTTGAAGAAAGTAAATGTCCGATATTGATTGATCAACCAGAAGATGATCTTGATAACAGGTCTATTTATTATGATCTAGTTCAGTTCATTAGAAACAAAAAAGAGGAACGTCAGATTATTATCGTGACACATAATGCTAATGTTGTTCTAGGAGCGGATGCTGAAGAAGTTATAATTGCAAATCAGCATGGCAAAGATACAGAGAACGCAGTGTCTCGCTTTGAATATCGAAGTGGTGCAATAGAAAACGACGAAGTTCCGAAAGATGAATTTGGGAATGCCTTGCCTGGAATCTTAAATAAAGCAGGTATTCAAACTCAAATATGCGACATATTGGAAGGTGGAAAGACTGCTTTCCAGCTTAGGCAAAACAAATATGCAGTAATCGCAAAATAAATATTTAGGAGGATTGCAGTATGTTACCATCCATACTTGCTAAACAATTACAGAAAGGCATTGGGGATTATATTGAAACCACATTCCCGATGACCAACGAACCGTTTAAAGGTTCCGTACAGAAAATGCTGGCGAATAAAGGCTCTGTTTACCATGAGCCTTATGTTGCTGTGCGCCTTCCGTTCCGTGTGGCAGCGGAAATGCCCACTTGTTTTGAAGCAATTCATCCTGCATATCTTCCTTATGTGCATCAGCAAAAAGCCTTTGAGCGACTGACCGGAGATGATGGTAGATCCACGTTGGTTGCAACGGGTACTGGTTCTGGTAAAACAGAGTGTTTCCTTTATCCGATTTTGGAATATTGCTATCAGCATCGCGGTGAGCGAGGAATAAAAGCTCTGATTATTTATCCGATGAACGCCTTGGCGACGGATCAGGCGAAACGTATTGCGGAGTTGATCTATGGAAGCGAAGAACTCCGTGGAAATGTGTCTGTCGGTATGTATGTTGGTGGACAAGAACATACACCTGCCCGTATGATGAGTGAACATGGCGTTATTACAGACCATGAAACCATGCTGAACAACGCGCCGGATATTCTGATGACCAACTACAAAATGCTGGACTATCTGCTGGTGCGCCCGAAAGATGCTCTCTTGTGGAGAGATAATGAACCTGAAACTCTAAAATATATCGCGGTCGATGAGTTGCATACATTCGATGGAGCGCAAGGTACAGATTTGGCTTGTTTGCTTCGTCGTTTGAAACGACGCCTGGGCATCTATGATGGATACCTGTGCTGTGTCGGTACATCGGCAACGATGGGATCAAAGGAAAACGATAGTAATATTTTGAACTACGCAGAAGAAATCTTTGGTGAGCCGTTTGACAAGGACGCAATTATCACAGAAGATCGTTTGAGTGCGCAAGAGTTTTTTGCGGGTGCTGAAGTGACGGAATTTGCGCTGCCAACAGTAGAACAGGCTATAGAATTGGAAAAATTGTCTGAGGAAGATGAGCCTTCTGCTTACTTGCAGAGCGCAGTAAAAGATTGGTTTCCGGACTTCTCTTTTGATGTCCTTGACGATGAAGGGAGAATCCAGCTTGGATATGAGCTGATGCATCACAGCTTCATGCAATCGGTGATCAACCTGACCGGTGGTGCATATTATCAAGCCTCTAAAATCGCAGAAGAGCTGAATATCCATTACCCGGATTTGAAAGATCTGCCTGATGCTACCGTAGTGATCAATTCCCTCTTTGCTTTAATTTCTCATGCGAGAACAGGCAAAGCAGGAAGGTTACGTCCATTTTTGAATGTTCAGGTTCAGCTCTGGATGCGTGAGCTTCGTCGCGTGGTTGCGAAGGTGGATCCGGATGAGATCACCTATGAGATCGCGAATGATTTGAATAAGCAACAGGCAAAGCAGTATCTTCCTGTTGTAAACTGCCGCGATTGCGGTATTACGGGTTGGGTGTCTGTACTCAACGAACGCAGCAATGCCACCATGACAAATCTCGAATCGTTCTACAATCTATATTTCCGTGCGGACGAAAAAATCGTGATGATGTTTCCTCACTCTCACGATGAACGCATTTCATGGATGATTCCTGCAAGAATTTGCCCCGATTGTCTGCAAGTAAAACTTGGCGAGGATGGGACAGATGAATGCTTCAACTGCGGTGCCGAAATGGTTGATGTAATGATTCCCAATCCGATCAAGACTTCTGGTACTAAGAACCACAAGCAATATGTTTGCCCCTGTTGTGGTAGCCGTCGCGGTCTTTCGTTGATGGGTCTTCGCAGCGCAACAGAAATTAGCGCAAGCCTTTCTCAAATGTTTGCGTCCAAGTTTAACGATGACAAAAAGACATTGGCATTCTCGGATAATGTTCAGGATGCTGCACACAGAGCGGGCTTTTTCAATTCAAGAACATGGCGCTTTGGTCTTAGAACTGCTATTCAAAAATACTGTACCGAGAAGGGTTCTGGTCAAAACCTTGCAGATTTTCAGAATGGTTTTATAGAGTATTGGCATGAGCACATGACTGATGAGCAGTTTGTGAGTTTTTTTATTGCGCCTAATTTAACTTGGAAACAAGCCTATGAAGATATAGTTGAGAAGCGCAGCTTGGGCAAGGATAAGCAGGCACAAAGTTTGGTATGTGAAGTAGAGCAGCGTATTAAATACGAAATCATGCTTGAATTTGGTCTTGCCGGTAACATTGGGCGAACGCTTGAAAAGTCTAATTGCTCTGTTATTTCCTTTATTGCAGAAGATATCATTCAGATTGCTGATGCTGTACAAGAAAGAACGATCAACGAACTTGGCGTGTTGACCACTGAAAGATTGGATTCGTTCAAACGCATGGTCATCGGGTACTTGAACTTAATGCGCACAAATGGTGCTTTTGAGGATAAAGTGTTCGACGAATACACTAGGAACGATGGTAATGGCTATATGCTGTCAAACGACAGGAATCGTTGGCTGCCTGGTCGTCAATCGGGGCGAAACACTCCTCGCTTTATTGCTGAGCATATTGGCAATGGTCGATCTTCCTTTGAATTTGACTCGCCTTCCGCTAATAAGTATGTAGATTGGATTGCTTCTTGCTGTAATGAATTGATGGTGGAAGACAGCAACTTTCGGGCAATCAGCAAATTCATTCTGGACGAAGCTGTAAAGAGAAATCTAATATCTCTGGTTCCTTCTTCGGTAAACTATAAGATTTACGGATTAAATAAGGAACGCGTCTTTATCACAGATGATGTGATGCAGATGCGTTGTGATAAATGCGGTTCTGTATATGCTATTGCAGCGGAAAATGCAGAGCTTTGGGTTGGTGCGCCTTGCCAAAGGACTACCTGTGGTGGATTCCTTGAAAAATATGATACAGGCGAAATCAATTATTATGGTCGCCTTTACAGTGCTGGTGATTTAGTTCGTATCAACGCAAGGGAACATACTGGTTTATTAGAGCGTCCAAATAGAGAGCAGCTTGAAATTGATTTTAAGCGTGGTAAAGATACTCAGAAGATTTGGGACCCAAATGTTTTATCGTGTACTCCAACCCTGGAAATGGGTATTGATATTGGTGATTTGTCTACGGTTATCCTGTGCAGTATGCCACCAGCTCAGAGCCAGTTTTTACAGAGAACTGGTCGTGCAGGTCGTAAGGACGGTAATGCACTGACTTTGGCTGTTGCGAATGCAAGACCCCATGATTTGTATTTCTATTCTGATCCTTTGGAGATGATTGCCGGCGAGGTCACTCCACCTAAAATCTTTCTTCGAGCATCTGCTGTTCTAGAAAGGCAGTTTGTTGCTTTTTGCATGGATTCTTGGGTTAAAAAAGGAATTCCTGATGGCGCTATTCCTGATAAAGTTGGTATTGTTCTGAAAAAACTGGATGCTCGGCCAGATGATATGTTTCCGTTCAACTTCTTGAATTATGTGCAAAGCACGTTGTCTCGTCAGCTGAATTCCTTCATGCAAATGTTTGCAGCGTACCTCGATGATAGCGCAAGAGAAGAACTTCAAATGTTCGCCAGAGGAAAAGATGCTAATAACAGTCCTATGTATGTCAAAATTCTGGATGCATTCGAGGATTTGAAAAAGCAACAGGATGCGCTGAAAACAAGCGTAGATGCTCTAAAAGCCATGATTCATGCTCTGGAAAATAAGCCAAAAGATAGTTCCTATGATGAAGAAATCAAGGAATTGAAGCGTGAAGAAGCAGCACTGCTTACGGTTCTTCAGGAAATTGGCAAGAAGAATATCTTTAATTTTCTGTCTGATGAGGGGTTGCTTCCGAATTATGCTTTCCCTGAAGCGGGTATTATTCTGCGAGCGGTTCTCTATCGTAAAGAGGATGAAGAAACACCGGTTCAGAAGAAAAGATACGAGAAGATGGTCTATGAATATAGCCGTAGTGCTTCCTCCGCTATCAGTGAGTTTGCTCCTAATAATAGCTTTTATGTTGACGGGCGTAAGTTAACTATAGATCAGGTTGATTTGACAACTGCTCAGACCGCAAGATGGAGACTTTGTCCGAATTGTTCTCATGCTCGGCTTGAGGAAATTGGAAAGAATACATCAGCTTGTCCTCAATGTGGTAGTCCTGCATGGGCTGATGCTGGACAAGTTAGAACGATGTTGAAAGTTCAAATGGTCTACTCTAATATGGACTATACTAAGAGTCTGATTAACGATGAAAGCGATGAACGAAGCAATACTTTCTACTGCAAGCAACTCTTGGTTGACGTAGATGAGGATCACGATATTTCCTGTGCATATCGTATGGACAACGAGGATTTCCCGTTTGGATATGAGTTTGTTCGAAAAGCAACTCTGCGTGAAATTAACTTTGGCGAGAGTGACATGACTGGTGAAAAATTGTCTGTTTCCGGTGTCGAAGAAGTACGCAATGGCTTTAGAATCTGTAAATATTGCGGCAAAATCCAATTTGAAAACGGAAAAGCCAACCATAGCTACGCCTGCAAGACAAGAAAAATGCCTGCTTTAATGCAGACTGATGCTTATGAGGAATGTCTGTTCTTGTACCGTGAGTTCAGCACGGAGATTCTCCGACTTCTTGTTCCGGCAACCACAATGGATTCTTCTTCTGTGAAAATGGAATCGTTTGTGGCTGCATTTATGTTGGGGATGAAAGAGTATTTCGGTAATGTTTATCATCTAAGGGCAACTGTCAGTGAAGCCCCTGTTCCTGATGCAGATTATCGAAAGCAGTATCTGGTCATTTACGACTCTGTTCCGGGTGGTACGGGCTATCTGAAACAGTTGATGCATGAAAAGAACGCTCTGATTGAAATCTTTGAGAAGGCACTTCATGTAATGGAGAATTGTTCCTGCAAAGATGATCCGCAGAAAGATGGATGTTATCATTGCTTGTACGCTTATCGTCAGAGTCAGCAGATAGGTCATATTTCAAGGACTACGGCTATTAGAATTTTGAAATCTATTCTTTCTGGCAAAGATAATGTTCAACAGATTGATAAGATCAATGATATTTCTGTCAATCCGTTGTTTGATAGCGAGTTGGAACAGCGCTTTATGGAGGCGATTCGCACCAAGCTTGGTGCTGCCAATGTAAGCGACACGATTCGCAATGGAAAACATAGTTATTATGTGAAAATAGAAAACTTTGCTTGGGAAATTGAGCCTCAGGTTTTTCTGGATGCTGGCTCGGGGGTTTCAGTAGCTTGCAAGCCGGATTTTGTGTTCTGGCCGGTTTCTGCACCAGATCACAAGCCAGTGGCTGTATTCACAGATGGGTTCCTATATCATAAAGACATCGTTTCTGATGATACAATTAAGCGAGAAGCCATTCGCAGAAGCGGCAATTTCCGTGTTTGGTCGCTGAGCTTCAAGGACGTTCAAAGTGTATTTGTACCACAGGGCGATTTCTGCACATCAACACTTGAAGCAGAAAAAATGCCTTCTGGCAAGATGATGTATCAGAATATGATTAAGAAACAAAAAGCAGATGTCATTGAACCGGCAAAGTTGTCTTCCTTCGATTTGCTGCTGGAATATCTTAAACTGCCTGATGCAGAAAGCGTTTTTAAGGGACAAGCATACGCGTATTCTTTGTCCCTGTTAGAACCTGCCTTAATGAAGAACAATCTTGCTTTTACTAACTGGGAGATGATTGTAAAAGCCGTAAATGACCAGACACATTTTACTAATGTCGATTTTGTGTTCCCTGGAACCATATTCGGCAGTTGGATTCCGAGAAGTTCTAATGCACATCTGACAATTTATTCTGCTATTCTTGCATCTGAACTCAAAGCGGAAGGCATTGTTTCGGTTTGTGCTGTTCTCAATGACGAAAAGGATCATAGAACAGATAAATATGAGCAGGAATGGAATGGACTTTGGAGATTCTATAACTTGATGCAATTCTCGGATGAGTTTATAGCGGTATCGTCTGTAGGTATGAGCCACATGGAGTACTTTACACTGCCTGTTGCGGTAAATACTGATTCTGACACTGCTGCACCTGTGACCGCAGTTGATGATGCTTGGAATGCAATTGAGGAGCTTCTGTTTGATGATGATGCAAAGGCATTTGTCGAATTTGCAAAAGATGCTAGTGCGCCGGCTCCGGATGAAGATGACATTGGCTATGAAGTTGAAGGTGATGATGGAGAAGTGGTTGCTACTGTAGAAATTGCATGGCCTGATAAACGGATTGGTTTCATGACTGCTGAACAGGCTGAAGATAAGGAGAAGCTTGAAAAATTGGGATGGAGAATTCTGAGTTTACTTGATGCTGCGGATGTTGATATTGCAAGCTATTTTGGAGGTGATGACTAAATGGCGGATAATGTCAAGGTGGCTATTTCATCGGATTTTTTAACGGCATTTGCTCGGCTTCCGAGACAAGTTCAAGGTAAGGTGACGGAGTTCGTAAATAAGTTCCGAAACAATCCGAGGTCTCCCGGAATTAACTATGAGAAACTTAATTCGGGAATAGATAGGAAGATTTTTTCAGTACGCATTGATGATACTTATCGTGGTATTGTTGTCCGTCAGCAAGAAGCTGGAGTATATCTGCTCTTGTGGGTAGATCACCATGATGAAGCCTATCAATGGGCTGCTCGTAAACGATGTGAAGTCAATCCCCAAACGGGTACTATTCAGGTGTTTGATGTTCAAACTGTAGTGGGGCAGACATCTACACCTAAAGAAGTTGCTCTATTTGCTCTTGCAAATGATGATGACTTGCTTAAACTCGGTGTACCTGAGGAACAGCTTGATCTTGTTAGAAGTTTTATTAGTAAAGAAGATTTTTATAAAGCGGAACCTGCTATGCCACATGATGCTTATGAACATCTTTCTTGGTTAGCAGAAGGTTTCTCTGTGGAAGAAGTTTTGGAGATTGTTTCCGAAGAACAGAACACGTTTGCTTCCGGAGAAGATTTGGCGGCTGCATTAGATGTTCCTACAAGTATGAAATCTTTTGTTGTGGTTGATGGAGAAGATGAATTGCGTCGAATTATGGCAGAACCATTGGAAAAATGGCGTGTATTTCTTCATCCGACGCAGAGAAAAATTGTCCAGAAAGAGTATTCTGGTTCCGCAAGAGTGCTTGGTGGCGCTGGTACCGGCAAAACTGTAGTTGCCATGCATAGAGCAAAACATTTGGCATCAAAATGCGAAGGACAGCAAAGAATTCTGGTGACTACCTTTACCGCTAATCTTGCGGCTGACATCCGAGAGAATCTGCGTAAAATCTGTACCTTGGAAGAACTCCGAAGAATAGAAGTCATTCATTTGGATGCCTGGGTGAATCAGTTTCTTCGTGAGTCCGGTTTCTCTGCTCAGATTGGGTATGACGATGTGATAAATCCCCTTTGGGAGAAAGCTGTTTTGTCAGCAAACATCGATCTGCCGTTTGAGACTTCGTTCTATGAAGAAGAGTGGAACAGGATTGCGATAGCACAAGAAGCGCTCACGCTTGAAAAATATGTGAGGGCAATCCGAAATGGTCGAGGCACTAGACTTGATCGAAAAAAAAGAATGCAGGTTTGGAAGGTTTTTGAAAACTATCAAAATCTGATGAAAGAGAACCAGATACGTGATATAAACACCGCCATGTATGAAAGTACCAAACTGCTTCAATCTGTGAGTAGAAAACCAAGATATGCAAGTATTATCATCGACGAGGGGCAAGATTTCAGCGACAATGCATATCGTTTGATTAGAGCGTTGGCAGGAGAAGAACATCCAAACGATATTTTCATAGTTGGTGACTCTCACCAGAGAATATATCGAAATCATCCTACCCTTTCTAAGTGTGGTATAAATGTTCGCGGTCGTAGCAGCATATTAAAAATCAACTATCGCACTACAGAGGAAATTCGCAAATACGCTTTTGCGTTATTGAATGGTATTTCTTTTGATGACTTGGATGAAAATTCTGATCTTGGAGATAAATGTCAATCCCTTACGCATGGAGAAAAACCGATAGTTGAGAATTTTGAAAATGCTAATGATGAATTTGATTTCCTTCTTCATGAAGTGAAGAAGCTAAAAGAAAATGGCATTTCTCTCACTGATATATGTGTTGTGGCACGTACCAAAAAGCTGGTTGACGATTACATTGCACTTTTTACAAAAGCTGGGATTTGCGCCTATGTAATTAAGAGAAACAAAGTTGATGATCGTAGTTTTGATGGATTGCGAGTTGCCACGATGCATCGGGTAAAGGGACTGGAATTTAAGTATGTATTTATTGTAGCTGCGAACAGTAGGATTATTCCATTACCATCTGCAATCAATAAAACGGATCCAGTTTCCGAGGTTGAGTCAGTAACTTCGGAAAAATGCCTGCTTTATGTAGCAATGACTCGCGCACAAAAGGGAGTTTATATTACAAGTTATGGTAGAAAATCGGTTTTTTTGAAGTCATAAACTCAACTATAAAAGTCTTGTATTGTGAATTCAGGATAAAACGTCCAATATCAGAATAGCATGTTGATAGAATTGTGAGTATGTGCTTATGTGCAGACAATGATGCTTACTGCTGCACTATATTGGTCAAGACTTGCTCTCGAATTGACGTCGTGAGATGGAGGAGGCAATAGGTACGGTGATGAATCAGTACGAATTGCGGACAGATAATTCAGAAGAATAACAAGGAATGTACTCGCTAGAATATTTGGTGGAGGATTGAATCTTGCTGTTCGATACAGTATAATGAACTCGGACTAAACCGAGTCGGAGGTGACCGAGTAAATGAAATTCTACGGACGGGAGAAGCAGCGCAAGGATTTGCATCGTCTGTTTTTGTATGAAGGAATGCAACTTGGCTTGATTTATGGACGCAGGCGCGTCGGCAAAAGCGAGCTGATTAAGCAGAGCCTACGTGAAACGGACGTAACCAGCATTTATTTTGAATGTAAACAGACGACGGAGCAGAATAACACGGAGAGTCTGTCTGTGCTGCTGGCGGATACGTTTCATTTCCCAAAGCCGTCTTTTGACAGCATGGAAGCGTTGCTGACGTATCTGTTTGAAGCGGCGAAGGAAAAGCCGATGATCTTGGTGCTGGATGAGTACCCGTACTTGCTCGAAGTTGTGCAGGGGATGGACAGCGTTTTACAGGCGTTGGTTGACCGCTATCGCGATACATCGGCGCTGAAGCTCATCCTGTGCGGCTCGTATGTAGATGTCATGAAATCCCTTTTACTTCGGGAGAATCCGCTGTATGGGCGCGTGGATCGAACCATTGATTTGAAGCCGATGGATTATTACGAATCGGCACTGTTTTATCCGACTTTTTCTGACGAGGATAAGGTCAGGCTGTACAGCGTGTTCGGCGGGATTCCATATTACAACAGGCTCATCAATTCGCAGCTTTCGGTTCGGGCGAACATCATCGAGTTGATTGCTTCGCCGGATGCCCGGCTGGAAAATGAAGTTTCGATGTATCTCAAATCGGAGATTTCCAAAATCAATAATGCGAACGAGGTGTTTGAAGCGCTGGCACGGGGATTCTCGAAGTACAGCGATTTGCTTTCACAGTCCCATGTTTCCAGCAGTCCGGCGTTGGCGGATGTGCTGGAAAAGCTCATTCGCATGGAGGTTGTGAAAAAGGAAGCACCCATTAACGATGTGAACAATAAGCGCAAGGCGGGGTATACCATTACGGATAATCTTTCGCTGTTCTACTATCGGTATGTGTTCCGCTATTCCTCGCAGATGAATGTGATGGATTCTGATGTGTTTTATGACCGGTATATCAGGGATGATTTTGAAAAGCAGTATGTGCCGCGCCAGTTCGAGGAAATTTGCAGGCAGTACCTGATTCGTCAAAATCGTGCGGGAAAGCTCTCAATTCCGTTTGATCGAATCGGAAAGTATTATTACGATGATCCGCAGACGCGGACGAACGGCGAGTTCGATATCGTGACGGAAGACCCGAATGGCTACGTCTTTTATGAGGCTAAATTCCGCAGCGAACCACTCACGCAGAGCATGATTCAGCAGGAAATCGAGCAGGTCAGGCGGACGGGGATGAATTGTTATCGGTATGCGTTTATTTCGCGGAGCGGATTCGATGCGCAGGCGGATGAAGGGGTGGAGCTGATTCCGCTCGAAAAATTGTATGAATAAAGTCATGCAAAAAGAAAAAAGCAAAGTGCGTTTTTTGCACATTGCTTTTTAATATTAAATGATAAGTGTTTTTCGCGGATGTAAACTTCGTCTTGAACGATTCTGGATTTCCAAACAGTTGAAATTTCTGTGAGTTTACTGTATTCATAAATGTGTTTAATCCACACAAAACTTCCGTCCTCAACCACCCCGCATCCGCCCAGTCATCCATGTCTTTTATTTTCAATTTTGATTTTTCATACCCGAAGTGTCATGTGTTCGAATCACATTGCCGCTACCAGAGAATCCAGTCAAGATGATTGCTTGGCTGGATTTTTTAATGTATAGGAAATTGCATAAAACCGTCCGCGTGAGCAAGACTTTGATGCGTGGCAGACTTCGGCGGAAGTGAAGGCGGGCTCAGCCCGCTTTTGTTCATGTCAAAGTGCCGAAATTTTGGGATTTCGGCACTTTTTTTGTCACATCTTCAATAAAATAACAACTGTTTAATCCTTGCGTGGGTTGAGTTTTTGGAGGCTTTGCGCAGTCACATGCCGTGCCACAAACGGTTAAAGAAGGGCCAGCAGCCTGCGGGCATTTTCCAAGTCTTCTTCCTGCGTGTGGATGTACACATTCTGCATGGTTTTCAAATCTGCCCAGCCGCCCATGCTTTGCAGCGTTTTTTTCGATACGCCTGCGCGATAGGCGCGTGTGGCGAAGGTATGACGGAAGCAATGCGGCGTTTTGCCGTAGACGTTGATTGCTGCGCAAACGCGCTCCCACAGGCGGCGATTTGCCTGAAAGGTGAGCGGCTGATGCGTATCATCGCGCATGTGCAGCAGATAAGCGTCGGGATCGTGCATTTCCTCCGGCGTGAGCGCGAGAACGTCCCACAGCTTGGGAAGCATCAGCATGTGGCGAAAGCCCGCTTCCGTTTTCGGATCGCCGATGATGGTTTTCGCTTTGGCATAGGTGACGCTGCGCTCAATGCGAATCAGCATTTTATGCGGATCAATGTCCTTCATGCGGATGCCGCGGATATCCTCGCTGCGTGCCGGGCAGTAGAGCAGCAGCGCCACATAGCGGCGGTCAAGCAGCTTGGGTATATCCGGCAAATGCGCCTCGATGTCTTCGGCTTCCTTTGTGGTCAGCGGGAGACGTGCGCTCTTTTTCTTGGAGGGGTTGCGCAGCCGCTTGGATTTGGACGGATTGCTGGGAATCAACCCATCTTCAAAGGCGACGTCAAGCACCATGCGGACGACCAGCCAGATCTCGTCAATCGTCTTCTTGGAGAGGGATTCTTTGCTGTTGAGAAAGAGTTGCACGTCGTCGATGGAGATGTCCCGCACATCCATTTCGCCGAAATACGGCAGAACGTGGCGTTTGAGATAGCTTTCATAGCCGGTCAACGTGGTTTCACGCACCTTGCCGACTTTGTAGAGCGTAAACCAACGCTCGGCAATATCCGAAAAACGCGTACTTAATCCGTCTTTGCGATGCTGCCCGTTTTCATCCGGCGGAACGACAACGCCCTCCGTGATGGCGTGGGACAGATATGATTGAAAGAGTTCCTGTTGCGTTGAGCCGGTCAGCCAGAAGACCTTCCCGTTGATGACCGCTCGTTGTTTGAGTTTTGCAGACATATCCGGTTCTCCTTGTCCAGACATGTCTGACGGGGCAGGTGTGAGGTTGTCAAGGATCGTGGATTCCACGCCCATTGTAGCATGGTTTGGGGGCGGCGTGAAGCCCTGAATCGTTGTCATGGGACTCCTTTCATAGAGAAAAACAATTCAAGTGGCGAAGTGGCAGGCTAAAAGGGCTTAGAGCCGCTTTGCCACTTGAGGAAAAGGGCTAAGAGAGCAGACTCACCATCCACTGTGTTCCGTCGCGGACGACGTACAGCTTGGATGCGAGGTTTCGTTTGGCGGAACGGACGGTACGCGGGGAAATGCCCTGCTCCTGTGCGGCTTTGTCGATGACGCTGCTGGGACAGACGCGCCCGTTTTCAAGCAGGGAGAGAATGAGCTTTTCGGCACGCTCAACCTTTGTGGGCGTATGCTCCGAGCCGGAAAGCAGCTCGTCGGCGGTGAGCTGATATTCGCCGAGCCAGCGAAAACCGTCCGCATCGCCAAGCGAGAAAGCCAATGACTTGCCCGGAGGTGCCAGCGAGCTTTTCTCATGCGTCAGAACGCGCGTGGTGGGGTCGTCCCTGACTTTGCCGATGAACAGGAGACTGCGCACGGCGGCAGTCATGTCGATGGAACCAAGCCCGCGATAGGTGCTTTGTGAGCCGGACGCTTTGTTGAGATGACCGATCATCAAAATGGCGCAGTCGTGGGCTTCGGCAATTTCACCCAGTGTGCGGAAGATCGGGCGCACTTCGTTGGCGCGGTTCATATCGACCTGAGCACCCAGAAACGCCTGAATCGGGTCGATAATCAACAGCTTGGCTCGATTCTCGCGAATAGCACGCTCAATACGGTTGTCTGTCAATGTGAGCATGGATTCGTGGTCGTCAATCACCAACACGCGGTCAAGGTCGGCGCCTGCTTCGATTAAGCGGGGCTTGACGGTATCGCCGAGGCCGTCCTCTGCCGTCTGATAGATCACGTTGAAGGGTTCAAGCAGCTCACCATTTGGAAGCTGTTGACGGTTGGTGCAGGCGGCTGCGAGATACATGGCGAAATAGGTCTTGC
>ENA-ORNY01001031-ORNY01001031.1-human-gut-metagenome-genome-assembly--contig:-NODE-1031-length-16955-cov-3.040178_pt1 | contig 16955 bp, 15 predicted proteins | sample MGYA00242122_ERZ509036 | MGnify/ENA primary metagenome ERZ509036 (study PRJEB26280, sample SAMEA2338696) | human gut metagenome | biome: human gut; feature: human-associated habitat; material: faeces... | reverse complement strand
CTACTCGGACTTCTGCAATCGCGTGAAAAACGGATGGTTATTCAGTAGACATTAAGTATGCAATGCCGAATTTTTCGCACAGTTCACTGGTCAGCCGAGCATCCGTCAGATTCAACCCTTGTGTATCTGATAAATGCTTGATTCCATCACAGAACAGCAAATCCGCATCCGATAAGTCACCTTTAAGAAATGCTGCAAAGTCAAAAAAGTATTTGAATTCACGTTCTGCTTGTTTTATTTTTTCACCAGCCTGATTATACCAAAATACTCCGATATGAAATGCATTACAGAAATAGGCTTTCATGATTTCTGACTTTTCTGGACAATCACCACTTTCTGGCTTTTCCCGCGCTATAAATTCATCAATTGTTTGCGTTTCAAAGCACTTGCGCGCCATCAATTTCTCTAAATCAAGCTGGAAGGCTGCAATGAGTTCGTCATCAAACAAACATTGATAATAGCAGGCATCTTCATAGATGTCTCCATCCACAAACGCATAATACTCTTGAAAAGAATCAAATTCTTCCGTATGTTCTCTGGATACATACTCGCCAGCCCTGTTTTTATAACGCCATGTTTCTTCAACAAAAAACAATTGACGAATAACATCAAATCCACGGTGTCCACTTTTTCTTATTTCAAGTTTTCTCTCTGCCCTAAGAATATCTGGATGCATCCGAAATTCTTCCGGAACATCTGGCATTTGCAGCCTTTTAGATTTCAAGCGACAGATAATACCCTCTATTTTCTGCGTAGCATCCTTCTTATCGTTCTTTTTTGACACATCTTTTGTCATTTTTCTTTTCCTTTCAAAACGCTGCTCCTCGATGCTTTTCATCATCAACGATGGTGTTTATCCCCTCTTCGTCATTGCCACCACGCACTCCACATGCTCCGTCCCCGGAAACATATCCACCGGCGTTGCCCATTCCGCCTGATATCCGCCGTCCACCAGCACGCGCAAGTCCCTTGCGAGGGTCTCCGGGTTGCAGGAAACGTACACAACCCGCTTTGGTTTCAGCATCAGCAGACTTTGCAGGAACTTCTGGTCGCTGCCGGCGCGGGGCGGATCCATCATCACTACGTCAGGCGCGTTTCCCTCCTTGGCGAGCTTCTGCATGAAGCGCCCCGCGTCGTCGCAGAGGAAGCGCGCGTTCTCCACGCCGTTGCGGCGGGCGTTCTCCTTCGCATCGCGGATGGCGTCGGCATTCAACTCCACGCCAATGAGCTGCTTGCAGCCGTCCGACGCGCACAAGCCAATCGTACCCGTACCACAGTATGCGTCCAGCAGGGTTTCTGCGCCTGTCAGCTGCGCCGCGTCAATCGCCGTGCGGTAGAGGACTTCGCATTGCTTCGCGTTCACCTGATAAAAGCTCTGCGGACTGATGCGGAAGCGCTTTCCGCACAGTTCATCCTCCATGTACCCCTCGCCATAGAGGGTAATTTCCTTCGTGCCCAGCACCATGCTGGTTTCGCGCTGATTGCAGTTCAGCACGACGGTCGTGATTTCCGGGTGGCGCTGAATCAGCTCCTGCACAAATGCCTTTTTGCCCGGAAATTCAAGGCTCGTTGCCACCAGCACGACCATAATCTGCCCCGTCACATGCCCCGTGCGGATGAGGATGTGGCGCAGGAAGCCGCGGTGCGTGTACTCGTTGTAGATGCGCAGCTTGTAGGCAGGCAGCATGGCGACGATGGTCTGGATGATGCGGTCAGCGCGGCGATCCTCAATCAGGCAGTGCCGCACGGGCACGACGCGGTGCGTCCCCATGGCGTACACGCCGCTGATGGGCTTGCCCGCCTTGTCCACAGCCAGCACGGCATGAACCTTGTTGCGGTAGTGGAACGGGTCGTCCATGCCCAGGATCGGGCGGACTTCGCAAATTCCGTCCAGCAGTTCCGCCACGCGCTGCTGCTTCCATTGCAGCTGCTCCGCGTAGGACAGGCGGGTCAGCTGGCATCCGCCGCATTTCGCCGCGACGGGACAGTTCCAGCGGATTTCGCGCGCCGGACGCGGGGAAGTCGAATGCTCCTTCGGCGGATTCGGACGCGTTTCCTGCATTCGGCGGGTGGTCAGGTGCTTCGGTCGGCGGAAATTGCTCATCGTGTATGTACTCCTTCATTCTCTGTGGGTTCGCTCCATTATAACACGCTTCTCCCTGCCGCTTCAAGTCTTGTTTTTCCATCTTTTCATTTTCGCGCGACTATGCTACAATAGAAGAAACAATCTTCCGTGAGGCGATTTCGATGCTGTTTTCTTCCTCCCCCATCCGTCGTCGGACGTTCTCCTGTATGCGCGGCGATTTGACCATTCGCGGCACAGACTACCGTCCGAATGGCGAAAAGCTCCCGATTGCCATTGTCTGCCACGGCTTTATGGCAAATCAGCAGACCGTCCGGCAGTACGCGAGGACGCTGGCGAAAATTGGTTACTGTGCGTACTGTTTCGACTTCTGCGGCGGCAGCGTTCCGCCCTTGGGGCGGAGTGACGGCGCGACGACGGACATGTCGGTGCTGACCGAGGTGCAGGATTTGGAAGCCGTCATGCACATGGACGTTTTCCGCGAAATCACGCCGTACACCGGGCGGGTGCTGATTGTCCACGGCACGGCGGACGGCATCGTCAAGCCGGATTATGCGAAAAAGGCGGCGGAAGCGTATGCGAACGCAGAACTGCACTTGATTGACGGCGGAGCGCATGGGTTTAACCGCCGCCATGACGCGGAGGCGATTCGCTATTTGACCGCATTTGCCGCTTTGTGAGGGGGATTTTATGACCACCGTCGAAATCTGGGGTGCCCGCGCCGGGCAGACGCAGTCCCGCCTGTTTGAAGAAATCCGCAAATGCCGTGAAGCTGGTCAGCGTGTCCTGCTGCTTGTACCGGAGCAATACACGCTGCAAGCCGAGCGGGAACTGGTGGAGCAGCTGAATTTGCCGGGGCTGCTGGATTTGGATGTACTGTCGCCGCGCAGGCTGGGGCGGCGTATCCGAGAAAGTGCGGGGCATTCACCCAAAGCCGCGCTGGACGAAAGTGGGCGACGGATGGCACTGGCGCAGGCGCTTTCCCTGAAGCAGGATGAACTGCACTATTATCGCCGCGTCGCGCTGTCACCCGGGCTGCCGGAGAAGCTGTCCACGCTGCTGATGGACTTCCAGCGCACGGGGCTGTCAAGCGAAGAATTTGCCGCCTATGCGGAGGAGCTGCCATCCGGCGCACTGAAGGCAAAAGCGCATGATTTGCTGCTGCTTTGGCAGACGTATGACGCGCTGATTGCCGAGCGCTTTCAGGATGAGCCGACGCAGCAGTTTGAGCTGGTGGAACGGCTGCCGGAAAGCGGGCTGATGCGCGATGCCGCCGTGTTTGTCTGCCAGTTTGACATGCTGCCAACGCCGCTGTGCGTCCTGTTGGCGACTGCCGCGCCAGAGTGTACCCGCATGGTCGCTGCGTTCACGATGGACAAGGACACTGCAAGCGACGGGCACGTTTTCACCTCCCAGCGCAGGAGTGCGGCGGAGCTGACCGGATGGCTGCGTCAGCGCGGCATTCCCGTGCAGTGGAAGTGGCTGCCAAGCGAACCCGATGGGCGCGACGAAGCCCTCCGCCACCTCGAAGCGCACCTGTTCGCCCGTGACGGCGTGGTGTACCCCGGCGACGCGTCCGCCCTGACGCTCCATGCCGCCGCAAACCCGTATGCCGAAGCCGCTTTCGCCGCGCAGACGCTGCAAAGCTGGCACGAGCGCGGCATTCCGTGGCAGTATATGGCGGTCGCGCTGGCGGATGCGCAGAGTATGGCCGGCATCCTCGCCGTCACGCTGCAAAGCGCGGGGATTCCCTGCTATCAGGCGCGGAAGGACAGTGCGGCGCGGCACGGCTTGAGTCGGATGCTCGTCGGCGCACTGCGTTGCATCTCCGGCGGATTTCTCCGCGCAGATGTGCTGCAAGTGGCAAAAAGCGGCTTTTCTTCCCTGACCCGCGACGAAGCCGATTCGCTGGAGAACTACGCCATCACGCACGGCATCAACCGCGGCAAGTGGCTGCGTCCGTTCCCTTATGGCGACGACGCGGCGGATATGGACGAACTGCGCGTCCGGCTGATTTCGCCTGTGGAGGCCCTTCGGGATGCGCTCCGCCGCGCAAAAACAGCGGGGGATTCCGTCGAGGCGATTTTCCGCTTCTTGGAGGATACCAATGCGTATGACCGCCTAATGACGCGCGAGGAAGCGCTGCTTTCACGCGGGATGGCGGCGGAAGCAACGCAGAATCGGCAGGTATGGACAATCCTGATGACGCTGCTTGATCAGCTGTATGCGCTGCTGAGCACGCAAAAGGCAAATCAGCGGGATTTGGCACGGTTCGTGGAATCAGGTTTGACAGGCGCGTCGATTTCGTCCCTGCCGCCGCAGCCGGACACGGTGATGATCGGCGAAGCGGGGCATTTGATGACCGGGCGGATTGATGCGCTGCTCGTCATGGGAATGCAGGACGGCGCGCTGGGCAGTACGGCGGATTCGCTCCTGTCCGAGACGGAGCGGCGCACGCTGTGCGACTTGGCGCAGCGCGCGATTGGTCTGACGCAGCAGGAGACGTGCTCCCTTCGGCAGTCGGACTTCTACCGTACACTATCCCTCCCCCGGCGCTTTCTGACCGTCACCTGTTCGCAGGGCGGGCAGGACGGCACGGCTTTTCGTCCGGCGGGGCTGCTGGAGGACATGACGCAGCTGTTCCCACATATGGTGGTATCCGGCGGCGTGCTGGCAAACGACGTCGCACCGCTCTCCCCCGCCATGGCGCTGGATGCACTGCCGCACCACCTGCGGCAAGCTGTCGACACCGATACGCCGCTTCCGGAGCAATGGGCGAACGTCCTGCGCTGGCTGTATTTCGACCCGGAGTGGCACAGCCGCTGTCAGGCAGTGCTGGATGCGCTGAACCGCCACGGCACGGCAATTTTCCTCTCCCGCGACCACACGCGGCGGCTCTTCACGCAGGACAAGGTGTCCATCAGCCGTTTGGAGGGCTTCGCGCAGTGCCCGTATCGGCACTTTGTGAACTACGGCTTGAAGCCCGTCATCCGCCGCGAGTACGAGTTCGACCCGGCGGATGTGGGCGATTTCTACCATGCCGCGATGGAGGGGTACGCCGCCCTTGCGCTGAAGGAGCCGGATTTTCCGGATTTGCCGGACGAAAAAATCCACGCGCTGATGGATACGGTGCTGCTGCCGCTGACGACCGCGTGGGCAGATGGTCCGCTGAATGAAACGCCGTCCCTGCGCCTGCAGGGCGAGAAGTACCGCCGAACGGTGCACCGCGCCGCGTGGATGTTCACGCATCACGCGCAGCACAGCCGCTTCCGCACCGTCGGCGAGGAAGTTGTGTTTGGCGAGGAGGACGGGCTGCCCCCGGTGGTGCTGACGCTGCATGATGGACGGAAAATCGCCCTGCGCGGCAAAATCGACCGCATCGACCGCTGGGAGGGCGACGAGGGCGTGTACCTGCTCGTATCCGACTACAAGAGCAGCCACCGCGACATTGACCCGACGCGCCTATGGTACGGGCTTCAATTGCAGCTGCTGCTGTATCTGCAAGCCGCGTGCGAGGGGCTGGACGGCAATCCGGCGGGCGCGTTCTACTTCACGATTCAAGACCCGATGGTAGATACGGCGGATGTAAAGGAATCCGCGGAAAAGGCGATTGCGAAAAAGCTGCACCTGAAAGGCATTGTGCTGGCGGATGTGGACGTGGTGGAAGCGCTGGATTCCAATCCGGGATATTCGTTCACGAAAATCTTTAATGCGGATAGCAGCGTCGCTTCCTCGTCTGATGGCTACACGTCGGAGGAAATGGCGGCGCTGCTTGCCCACGCCAAGAAGATGGCGGCGGAGCTGGCCGACCGCATCCGCAGCGGCGAAATCACCCCGTCCCCCGCCGTCATCAGAGACTGGAACGCCTGCCAGTGGTGCGACTGCGCCGGAGTCTGCAAGCTCGACACGTCCATCCCCGGTCATGAAAAACGTGAACTTCCGCCGCTGAAGAAGCAGGATTTATTGACCCTCATGGCGAATGATACAGATGCACCCGGCAATGAGGCGGACACGTCACCATAAAAGCGGTGAATTTTTCTCCCGAACACAAAGGAAATTCATCAGAGGCATTGCATCCGGGCGCAAAATGGTTTATAATAGAGATACGAAACTCTCACTCACAAGGAGGCGTTTACCCATGATTCAGATTATCGCAGGCAAGAAGGGCTCCGGCAAGACCAAGCGGCTGATTGACATGACCAACAACGCGGTCAAGACCAGCTCCGGCAACGTCGTTTTCCTCGACAAGAACGACAGCTATATGTACGAAGTGGACCGTGCGGTTCGTTTCGTCAACGTCGAAGAGTACAGCGTTTCCAGCGCGGAAATGTTCCTCGGCTTCCTCGGCGGCATGCTCGCCAGCAACTACGACGTCAAGACCGTCTTCATCGACGCGTTCCTCAAGCTGATCAAGATTGACCTCGCCGACGCGAAGTGGTTCTTCGACAGCCTCGAAAAGTACGCGCAGAAGCATGATGTGACGTTCGTGCTGTCCGTCAGCGCCGATCCCGAAGCGCTGCCCGACTTCTGCAAGGGCTACATCATCTAATTGAAACAGCCCACGAGGGCGGCGGAGCATGTAAGCCGCCGCCCTTTTGATATTTCGCGCGAAGGGGGCAAGTGGGGCGAGTGCAGGCTTCTCCTGTTTTCATTGCCCCCCTGTCGCTCCCGCAGGAGCGCCCCCCTGCAACATTATCACCTATTATAATAGGTAGGGAACCCAGCAACCGCAAGCAGAAACTCGGCAAGAACCCCTTCTTGCCCTCAACCCAGCAGGCATCGCCCTGCGGATAGGAGCGTGATTTCCATGTCATTCATTTCCACCCGCGGCGGCGCCTGCGTCACGGCGTCCCAAGCCATCCTGCGCGGTCTTGCGCCCGATGGCGGTCTGTATGTCCCGGCGGTGTTCCCGCAGATGACGCTGGCAGACATTGCCGCGCTGACCAAGCTCGACTACCGCGCCCGCGCGCTGACCATCCTCCGTGGCTATCTTGATGATTTCAATGCGCAGGAACTGGCAGACGCAATTGCCAGCGCCTACGAAGCCGCCAAGTTCGATGACGCCGCGATTGCGCCCACGAAGAAGCTCGACAGCAATACCCATGTGCTGGAACTCTTCCATGGGCCGACGCTCGCGTTTAAGGATATGGCGCTGCAGCTGCTGCCGCACCTGACGACGCTCTCCGCCAAGAAGAACGGTGAAAACCGCGAAGTAGCGATTCTCGTCGCAACCAGCGGCGACACGGGCAAGGCGGCACTCGAAGGCTTCAAGGACGTGCCGGGAACATCCTGCACCGTCTTTTACCCGACCGACGGCGTCAGCGACGTGCAGAAGCTGCAAATGACCACCACCGGCGGCGAAAACACGCACGTCATCGCCCTGAACGGCAATTTCGACGATGCGCAGTCCGGCGTGAAGGCGCTGTTCTCCTCCGCGGATTTCCATCAGCAGGTGAACGCGCGCGGCAAGGTGCTTTCTTCCGCCAACTCAATTAACTTCGGCCGCCTCGTGCCGCAGATTGTCTATTATTTCTCCGCCTATGCCGATTTGCTGAACGCGGGCGCGATTGCGCTGGGCGACGAGATGAATTTCGTCGTGCCGACGGGCAATTTCGGCAATATCCTCGCGGGCTACTACGCGCGGAGCATGGGGCTGCCGGTCAAGAAGCTCATCTGCGCCTCCAACCGCAACAACGTGCTGACGGATTTCTTCCTTGGCGGCGTTTACGACACGCGCCGGCAGTTCTTCAAGACGACCTCCCCTTCGATGGATATCCTGATTTCCTCGAATTTGGAGCGTCTGCTGTTTGAATGCGCCGACCGCGACGGCGCGCTGATTGCCCGCTGGATGCAGCAGCTGCGCACGAGCCAGTCCTACGCCGTTGGTCAGCAGCGGCAGGAGTGGCTGCTGAGCGTCTTTGCCGCCGGGTACGCTGATGACCGCGACTGCGCGGAGGAAATCGCCCGCGTGTTCGAGCAGCATCACTACCTGATGGACACGCACACCGCCGTCGCAAGCCGCGTCCTGCGCCAGTACCGCGAGACGTCGGGCGATTTGACCCCGACGGTCATCGTGTCCACCGCCAGCCCCTACAAGTTCGCCGCCGATGTGCTGACTGCCGTCGCCGGAAAGAACGCCGTCGCCGGACTGGATGCATTCGCCTGCTCGGATGAATTGGAAGCGCGTTCGGGGATGCCCGTGCCGCAGCAGGTGAAGGCACTGCGTTCCCTGCCGATTCGCCACACGGCGCACTGCGAGAAGGGCGGCATGGCGCAGGCGGTGCTGGACGCTTTTGGCGGAAAGTAAATCCCCAGTGGAAAATTGGAAGGGACTAATATGAACAACACGGACATGCTTTTTGTCCAGAAGAAGCTCAATGATTTGGTCGGCTGCACCCTCATCAACCTCTCCCGCACGGCGGATTTGCTTTGCCTGTCGTTTGCGCCGCGCGCGCTGACGACCGAGGTGCAGGAGGAACAATCCCTGCACTTGCAATGCTACTATCGTCTGGTGCAGGATGGGCGGGTTTCCTTGGCGCGAAGTGACTATTTCCAGCCGTCGGAAGCCATGTGGGATTTGTGGCGCAAGCAGGGGTTGGAGGAGGATGTCATTCCGGATGACTACCGCTGTGACGAGTTGGGCGCGAACCGGCTTGATGACCGCATTGTGGAGCTGAACGACGTGCTGACGGGCATCGAAAACCGCTTCATCGTCCGCACGGTGATGGTGGATTCTATTGGGGATGTGACGCTGTGCTTTGACAATGGCGCGGTGTGGAGCATTCTGGTAGACACCTCCGGGGGCGAGGAATGCTGGCGGTATCTGCCCGCGAACGAAGAGCAGCCGCAGCTGGTGCTGTACTCGGATGGCATTGAGTGCGAATAAGCGCTTCGGTTGCAAAGCGCAGGGGAATGCGTTTTTAGTGCATCCGGCAAATCGCTTTTTCATGCTTGTTTTTTATGGAGCAGGGGGAATCGCGCCTGCGGGCGCGACCAAAGGGCTTTCCGATCGCCCTTTGGAAACCTTCGGTGTGCACACCTTCGGAGTTGACTTTTTCCGCAAAAATTGACCCGCTTGTCGTGCTGGACAGGCGGGTTTCTTCATTAATATTGCTTACTCACGCCATATTGCTTACTCACGCCGCGTCGGTTTTCTGCTTTTGCTTATACTGCGCGGTGGTAATTCCCAGAATCACACCGAGAAACGTATCCACCGCGGTAATGGTGCCGACAACCTGCTCACCGTATGGCAGGCGCCAGATGCTCGCCAGCGCAAAATACAGCGTCCCCATCGCGGGCAGCAGCAGCTGCGCCATCCATTTCAGCACGTTATACGTCTTGTCACACATGCGCATTCCTCCCCTCCATCGCAGTCTATGTGAAAATTCGCCGCTTGTGCAGATTTTTTTCGCAGAAGGCTTGACAGAACGGGATTGCCCTGCTATAATAAACAAGGTTTTGAAGAAACCTGTGCCGTAGACAGCCGGTATCCGCAAGGATGTAAAGGAGTTCGCTCCGCCTGCCGAGGTGTGAAGGATATAGCATGAAATTTGCTCATCCCTTGCACCTGTTGCAAGGGTTTTCTTTTACTCCCAAACCGTTAAGGAGGTGCAAGAAATGAGCAAGGTGCATGAGGTGAAGCCGGAGAAGGTGGCAGCTGTTGCTGACATCGTCGAAAAGCTGAAGAATGCCCAGTCTGTGGTGATTTGCAGCTACAGCGGACTGACTGTGGAGCAGGTGACTGAAATCCGCAAGCAGTGCCGTGAGAATGACGCCGCGTACTGCGTCCTGAAGAACCGTCTGGTTCTGCGCGCGCTGAATGAGGTGGGCATTACCGGTCTTGACGATCTGCTCAACGGCCCGAACGCTTTCGTGTTCTCCATGAAGGACGCTGTGTCCGGCCCGAAGATCATCAACGACTACATCGAAAAGAACAAGCTGGAAAGCCTGAAGATCACTGGCGGCGTGCTGGGTACGGAAACCCTCGACGTGGCTGCTGTGAAGCATCTGGCGACCCTGCCCAGCCGCGAAGTGCTGCTGGCAAAGCTGCTTGGCTGCATGACCAACACCGTGGCGTCCTTCGTCCGCGTGGTGGATGCAATCCGCAAGCAGAAAAATGGCGAGGAATAATCCGCGCCGATGCCGCATGAGGCTTTACGCCCCTGCGGTCTGAACAACGACAAGTTTTCATTACGATATCAACCGATATAGGAGGCTGAATCAACATGACTCATGAGGAGATCATTGCTGCCGTCGAATCCATGACGGTGCTGGAACTGGCCGATCTGGTCAAGGCTATGGAAGAAAAGTTCGGCGTGTCCGCTGCTGCGACCGCTGTTGTTGCTGGCCCCGCTGCTGGCGCCGCTGCTCCCGCTGCGGAAGAAAAGACCGAGTTCGACGTGGTGCTGAAGTCCTTCGACGCCGCTGCGAAGCTGAAGGTTCTGAAGCTCGTCCGCGAAGTGTGCGGTCTGGGCCTGAAGGAAGCCAAGGACTTCGTCGAAGCCGTTGCGGCTGGCCCGAAGACCGTCAAGGAAGGCTTGTCCAAGGAAGACGCCGACAAGATGGCTGCCCAGTTCAAGGAAGTCGGCGGCGAATGCGAAATCAAGTAATTCTTCGGAATTACGTTTCGCCTTCTTGCAATCGTCAAGAAAAGCAAAGAGGTTGGATGCTTGCATCCAGCCTCTTTTTTATGCTATCGACACGCTTCGTCTCTGTTCCCCTTGACTTTTTTGCATTCTTGCGGGATAATAAGGCAGGAAATTCGTCAATTCATCCGTTTTATTTCAAGGAGGTGCATGGCGATGCTGACTTTTCGGGACGCCACCGCTGATCAGGCGGGGCTGATCAGCCACATTTATGCTACCAGCTGGCGTAAAACCTATCGGGGACATATCGCCCAGCATTATCTGGATCGTCTGCCCGATGAATACTGGGTGCCATCCATCCGCTCATGGCTGTCCAGCGGGCAGCTGTATGGGCTGATGGTCTATGACGACGATAAGCCCGTCGGCTGCTGCATCTACGGCCGCGGGCGCGACGAGGATTACGGCGACTGGTGCGAGATTGTGTCGCTCTATCTGCTGCCGGACACGATGCGTCAAGGCATCGGCGGCAAGCTGCTGGAAGAAGTCATCCGGCTGATGCAGCTGGACGGCTATGAGAAATTCTACCTATGGGCGATTGACGGCAACGAAATCGCCGACGGCTTCTACCGCAAGCATGGCTTTCTGCGCACGGATGACGCGGTCGATTACAAAATCGGCGGTGAACCCGTGCGGGACGTGCGGTATACGCGCGTATTACCCAGCGCGTAATTCAGCCGGTTTCGGCTTTTGCAGATACATGCCCGTGGCAATCAGCGCCGTCAGCGGTGCCGCCGCTGCCAAGCCGAACGACCCGACAAGCGTGTTGAGCAGCTGCGAAGCGACATATTTCAGGTTGATGATGTCCATCAGCGGCGTTCCCTGCCCTGCGAAGTACATCAGCATCGACAGATAATTGCCGGAATATGCCAGCATCAATGTCGTCGTCATTGTGCCTAACACGCTTCGCCCGACCAGCAGTCCCGACTTCATCAGCGCCCGGCGGCTGATGTCCGGCTTGTGGCGGTGCACTTCCTCCATCGACACGCTGATGTCCATCGATAAATCCATCAGCGCACCCGAATTAGCGAGGAACATCATGCCGATATACAGGCTGCGCGTATCAACCCGCATGGCGGATTGGCTCAGCAGCGGCACAACATAGGGCAAATCGCCGCCGTCGAGCTTGAGCAAAATCGTTAGCACCCACGCGCTCAGGCAGGTGACGACCGTCCCAGCAACCGAGCCGAGAATCGCCGTCAGGCAGCGGCGGCTGAACCCCGCCACCAGCACGTCAATCAGCACCGTCAGCACGATGACGGTCACGAACGATGCCATCATGGGATTCACGCCGTCCAGCAGCAGTGGAATCAGCAGTTTCCAGACGATAACCGCACTGGCGACCAGCGACACCATCGCGCCGCAGCCAATCACGCCCCCAAACCCAATCAGCAGCAGTGCCAGAATCGCCACGATACCCGCTTCCGCCGTGATGCGGTAATGGTCAATCAGCGTTACGACCGGCGCACCCTGCCCACTGCCAGGCTGAATCATTGCCCACGCAATGTCGCCAGCCTCAAACAGTTTGTCCTTGTCGAGCGCGGAATTGAGGTAGTTGTAGGACTGATACGCTTCCCCGGCATAATCGCCCGTGAGGATTTTCACCCGGCACGGCTGCACGCCGTTATACACAATGCCGATGGCGTCCAGCATGGAATTGTCCACCTGCTCGATGCGCACCTTCTCGCGCGGAAAGCGACTGGTGATGTTCAGGTGCTCATCTGGCAGCAGGCAGAGCAAGCCGCAGAAAATCAGCATGACGAGGCACATCAGCCAATTCTGCTTGTTTTTCCATTGTCGCTTCGTCTTTTCCATTTTCATTTTCCCCCATATGGGCAGAGCAGGAGATGGCATTGTGTCATCCCCTGCCCTTTTTGATTTTGCTGTGATTACTCCGCGTCCGCGGTCAGCCCCATCGCATCCATCGTGCGGGTGAAGATGCCCGTGTTGTCATACAGGCCAGAGAACTTTTCCGCGCCCACCCCATAGGCGTACACCGGAATCTGCAGGCCGGTATGCGCATAGGAGGTGTAGGACAGGCCAGCCTTGTTGTTCATGATGTGGCTCACCGCCATGGAGAAGGGGTTGTAGCCGCCGTAGAGCAGGGAGGCTTCCGCCTTGTCAATTTCCTGCGTGCCCATCGCGACGTTCCATGCCTTGCGCAGGCTTTCCACGTCGGTCGCAGTCAGGGAAAGTGCTTCACCTTCCTTGGTGGTCAGACCGTAGAGTTCTTCCACCTTCGCCATCGCATCCTCAAAGGTTGCGCCGCTTTCCTTCAGCTCGGAAATCACGTCATCGAACGCAGTGAAGGATGTCTTCTGGTTCTGGAGGTACTGGAAGTGGGTATCGTAAGCGGTGGTCGCAAAGCCAATGGTCATGCCGCCGGTCTCATGGTCAGCGGTGACGATGATGAGGCATTCGCCCGGATGCGCCGCCGCGAAGTCCAGCGCAACCTGCACCGCGTCAGACAGGGCGATGGTGTCGTAGATGGAAGTCGCCGCGTCGTTGGCGTGACCAGCCCAGTCGATCTTGCCGCCCTCGCACATCATGAAGAAGCCGTTGTCGTTATCCAGCACATTGATGCCGCTGCGGACAAAATCCGCCAGAGAAAGCACGTCTTCGCCCGCCGCTTCCTTCTGGATGCGGTCGATTTCGTAGTGAATCGCTTTGGAATCCTGAAGCACCGGGTTGGTCGCCAGCACGCGGTCATTCGTCGCGGTCAGGCTGCGGATTTCCTCGTTGGTCGCAGGAATCACCCAGCCATTTTCCTTTGCGACGTCCAGCAGGGATTTCTGCTGACCATCCGCGCCGTTCATCTTTTTGAAACCGCCGCCCGCGAGGTAGTCCACGGTCGTGCCGGTCAGCGCCTGAAGGGCAATGTCATAGTAGTCGTTGCGGGAGGGCTGCTTGGCGTAGTACGCTGCCGGAGTCGCATGATCGACCGACACGGAGGTAATTACGCCGACCTTCTTGCCCGCTTCCTTGGCGTATTCCGTGATGATCTTGTAGGGGTTGGTCAGCGTTTCATCATAGTTGATGACGCCGGAGAGCGTCTTCTTGCCGGAAGCCATCGACGTAGCGGTCGAAGCGGAGTCCGGGCAGAAGGAAGAGCTGTCGTAGGTGGTCACCAGACCGAGGTACGGGAACTTGGTGAAGGACAAATCCGCCGGAACCGGGAACTTGCTGTCCGGGTTTTGGATGCTGCCCAGATAGTACTGGGTCGCAGTCACCTGCGGGTTGCCCATGCCATCGCCGATGAACATGAACACATACTTCGGCGCGGCGGTCTCCGCCAGCGCGCAGGTGCTCAGCGCCATCACAAGCGCCAGAGCCAACAGGAGCATTTTCCTCATACTTTGCTCTCCCTTTTCTTTCTTTTCCTTGGGTACGAGCAGAGTATACCGGTGCTTTGTAAAGGCTTTCCGCCGCGTCGGCTGAAAATCGTGTAAAAAGAAAAACCGTTTTTCACGTTCAGCAAAAGAACGTGTAAAACGGTTTGATCCGCCGTTTACATGCCGCGCTTTCCCACGTCGTCCACGCCGTAGCGGCCGAGATCCCAATAGAACTCTGTCTCAAACGGCGTATCGCGCATGGTGCGGATGAACTGGGTCGCCATCGTCTTGCCCGCGATCAGGTGGTCGCACCGGGCGAGGATGGCAATGGAGGCGAAGTAATACAGCCCGTTCATCTTTCTGTCCACGCCGCGCTCGGCGAACCCCTCCGCGACGGATTGCCCCTGCACCGCCGTCAGCCGCGGGCACTCGACATAGACGAGCTTCCCGCCGTATTTCGCCTTCAGCGCGGCGAGAATCGCCTCGTCCTCCGTCGCGACGAAGATCTTATCGACCGGGTGCGCCGCCAGCGTCTCGTCCGTCTTCTCGATGATCTGTGCGACGGTCGGCTGAATCTGGTGCTTATACGGGCGTTTGGTGAAATAATCCGTTCCGCGGCAGAGCAGGCCGAGCGTCCGCTCCCCCGGCGCGATCAGCTCGCGAAAGCGCGCGTCCACAAACGCCGCGGCCTCGTCGCTGGGCACGAAATAACGGTCGTAAATCGCCTTGATCCGGTCGAAATACTTCTCTCGATTCTCGCCATAAACCCAATCAACGATCCTCGTCGCCTCTCGATATGCCTTTTTCTGCGCCCGCGTGAAATCATACGGGCAATCGAGCCGGTTGACGATATACAGCTCCCTGGCGCGGTAACCTTCCTCCACGCCGATGCCTGCGGGCTGCCTGTAAAAGTATTCGTAGGCGTTGACCTTGCCCAGCAGCTCGTCCTCCAGATAGAGGTTTTCGACGTTCTGCATGTCGATCACCGGGATATAGCCCATGCGCTGCGCAAAATCCACCCAGCGCAGAAACGCCAGCAGGTTGCAGAAAATGCCCGTCCCGCGCATCGTAATGCCGGAGATCATCAGTACCGGGCGGTTCGGCCCGGAATCGCTCGGCCTTCGGAGCGGATCGAGCTGCGCGCGCAGTTTGAGGTAATAGCGCTTCTGCACCGCGGACGGGCGGTTGACGATGCGGTTCTTCACGCGCCGAAAACCCTTGCGAACGTATTCCATAGCGACCTCTCTTTACCACGTCGCGCAGAAGCCCGTCACATACCAGTCGTCCTTTTGAAGGGTGTACTGACAGTTTTCCTGCGTGATTTCATCCGTCGGCACGACGGACATGTTTCGATACGGCTGCTTCGGGTTCGCGTCGTAGCGATAGTTCAGGCGGCGCACGGTCGAGTTCAAATTGCCCTCGATCGTCGTCAGCTCGTACAGCCCGCCGCCCAGCGCCTTGACGCTCTCCACAATCGCGACATGCGTATACGGCGTGGATTGGCGCACGCCGTAAATCACCAGATACCCCGGCTTGGGCGCCGCGCCCTGCGTGCCGTCCAGCCAGCGGCCGTGTTCCTCAAAGGCGAGGCGCACGTTGCCCACGCGCCCCTCCATCGCGGAGATGCAGTCGCCCGGCTGCACCTCGATATCCTGCCGATAGCGGACGAGCTGCAAGCCGCTGTGATATGCGCAGTAAAGCTGGAATACCGAGCACCAGCCGATTTCGCGCTTATCGTGGTAATACCACTGGGTGTATTCGTTGCACTTGGGCAGGCGCGCCCCGCCGTTTTTCTCAAATTCGGCGCGCGCAAAGCGCACAAAGTTGCGCGCCGCCAGCGGCATATCCTCCGGGAAGGTCAGGCCGTAATCCTCCAATTCGCCTTCCGCCTGCGTCGTGATTGCCTCCGGCGGAACGGCCATCTTCACCGGCGCGGTATCCGCCAGCGCCCCGGCCGCCGTCATCATCAAAACCCAAAACAGCAAAATCCATTTTTTCATTGCAACAGCCTTTTGACTCCTTCCGTCAGCTTCGCTGACACCTCCCTCAAAGAGGGGAACTCCTTCCGTCAGCTTCGCTGCCACCTCCCTCAAAGAGGGAGGTCTGTTTTGCTGGGAAACAAACGGATGCGGAATACTCATTCCGACGTTGAACCAAGCAGAGGCAATGCGACATATCCAAACGGTGTTTTAGGCAGTTGTTTCCCGAAATATTCGGTTTAAGCATGACAGTGCCGTATTTAGCGATATAGACCTCCCTCCTTGAGGGACGTTTGAAATCGTTGCCGCCTGTGGCGGATTCAGACGATAAAAACGCCGAAGGTTGGCACGCCGTAGGCGTGACGGAAGGAGTCTATCAAATCTCCCGATACAATTCCATCCACATGCCCGCGATCCGCGGCCACGCATACCGCCTCGCGCCCTCTATGCATCGCTTTGAGCGCTCCGCATAGCCCTGCATGACGCGCCCGAGCGCCTGCGCCTGCGCCCGCACGTCGCCGCACGGCACGGCATAGCCGACCTCGCCCTCGGGAAACTGGCCGTCAAACCCCTGCCCCTTCGTATACAGCACGGGCACGCCCTGGCTCATGGCCTCCAGATAGACCATGCCGAACGTCTCCGCCGAGGATGGCACGAGCAGCACGTCGCAATCCGCATAAAACGCCTTCATCGCGTCCATGCCCGATATGCGCCCCAGATAGCGATCCTGCGGGCGCATCGCCGCGCAGAATGCTTCCTTCAGCGGCCCGTCTCCGCAGGCCGCCACGGCATAGCCCGCTTCGTGCGCCGCGTTCAGCGCGTCAAGCGGGCGCTTCCGCTCGTTCATCCGCCCCGCAAAGCCCACGCGCACGGGCGTATGTGCCGCCGTTCGGGGAACGCCGTCCAGCCACGCGGGGTC
>ENA-ORNY01001012-ORNY01001012.1-human-gut-metagenome-genome-assembly--contig:-NODE-1012-length-17155-cov-3.559181_pt1 | contig 17155 bp, 18 predicted proteins | sample MGYA00242122_ERZ509036 | MGnify/ENA primary metagenome ERZ509036 (study PRJEB26280, sample SAMEA2338696) | human gut metagenome | biome: human gut; feature: human-associated habitat; material: faeces... | reverse complement strand
AAAATGAACATAGTTTTGAATAACCAACAAGAAGAATGTATAATAAAAGCATTAAAATGGTTTAGAAATATCAGTCCTGATAGAAAGCAAACTTTTGAAATAAGTGGACCTGCAGGTTCAGGAAAAACAACAATAGTTAAGGAAATAATAAAAGAGTTAGGATTAGATATGGCAAATGTATTATTTGTGGCTTTTGTTGGTAAAGCCGCATTACAATTAAGTCGTAGTGGTGTTGAAGGAAGAACTATACACAGTGTTTTTTATGATGTTGATTTTGTACCTGTAAAAGATGAATATGGTAAAAATGTAATGCGTAATGGCAAACTTGTTAAAAGACCTCTATTTAGACTGAAACAATCTCTACCTAGTTATGTTAAATTAATAGTTGTTGACGAAGGTCCAATGGTTAATGATGAAATAGGTAAACAAATGGAATCATTTGGTATACCTATGATAATATTAGGAGATTTGCAACAATTACCACCTGTTATGGGTAACACTCATTATTTAAAAAGACCTGATTATGTTTTAACTAAAATAATGCGACAAAAAGAAGGAGATCCTATAATTTATATAAGTCAATTAGCAGCTAGAGGTGAGCATATACCATATGGTAGATATGGAGATAAATGTTTTGTCATTCCTAAAACAATGCTAAATGATGATATGTTACGAGAAGCTGATATGGTATTAACTCCTAAAAATTCTAGTAGAGTTAAATTAAATAAATACATAAGAGAAAATATACATGGTTATACTAATGCATTACCTGTATATGGAGAAAAACTTATATGTAGAAAAAATAACAGGCAAAGAATTTTAGGAAATAATATGTATTTGGTTAATGGTATGACAGGATTCGTTGATAATATTGAGAAATCAAGTTTTAATGGTAAAACTTTAGATATTGATTTTAAACCTGATTTTGAAACTGATAGAATATTTAGAGATTTAAGAATAGATTATAAAGCATTAACAAGTAGTATTACTCTAGATAGTGATTATAAAAAAGGATATTCTATGTTTGAAGTATTTGAATATGGTTATGCTATGACAGTACATTTATCTCAAGGTTCTCAATCTGATAATGTTATTTTTATTTCAGAACCATTTGGAAATAGAGAAATGCAGTGTCGTATTAATTATACTGCAGCAACTAGAGCAAAAGAAGGGTTAATAATGGCTTATTGAAAGGGGGTGTTATTTAATTGAAAAATGGTATATATAAACAATTCAGTAAGGTAATAGAGAGTAAAGAAGAACCAATGAAAGATAAAATAGAAAGAATATCTATGCAACTAGGTATTCCTAAACATGGTAAAGGTAAACGAAAAAAGAATAAAAAGAAGTCTAAAAAGAAAAAAAGAATAGATTTAGAGGAGGTATAATAAGTATGAATAAAGACAAAATATGGACAGAATTAAAACTTGATTCAGGAGAACGATATATAATTTGTTCAGATTTTGATGATGTAATAGAAGCATTTACAACTTTAGATGTTAAGAAAGGAGATTCATTCTTAGTAATTGATATATTAAAATTCACAACTATATATACGTTCAATGGAATGGATACTGAAAATCCATTCAATATAAGGCTAATACCTGGAAGCGATATAGATAAAAAAGAATTAAACGAAGAATTGAAAAAAAGAAAAAAAAGAATAAATTTAGAGGAGATATAAAATGGATAAATATACTGAATTAATAAATTTTTTAAAAACAGTTCCAGCTGTTGAACCAACAAAAGAAGAAATTGATGCTTTAGAAGTATCTTTAAAGGAAGATGCTGGAAGACGTGAGGCACAAAAGAAATTGGCTGAAGAAGTTGTACGTGATTTACATGGTGAAGAAGGTTTAGAATCGGCATTAAAAATCACAAACGCATTATTCAGAGGTCAACTCAATGATTTGGATGAACAACAACGTTTAGATGCGGTTAAAAACATGGACAAAGTAGATCAAGAAGCTGGAAAGACTTTAATCGATGTTTTAGTGGAGGCTAAGATTGCTTCAAGTCGTCGTGAAGCTAGAGAGTGGATCAAAGGAAACTCCATTAGCTTAAATGGTGTCAAAGTCAATGATGAAACTTTAGTTATTGATTCTACTCAAGCATATGTATCTAACTATGTGATCATTCGTCGTGGTAAGAAAAGATATTATTGTTTAAATTTGAAATAAAAATAAAAATACGTGGTTAGACATGTTTGCCTTGCCACGTATTTCTTTTTACCATTAACTTATCAATTTCATTTGTCACAATTGTTTTCTTGATTGTCCATTTTGGTTCTATTAAATCTTTCGCAATTCCATCACCTGTTAAACGTTCAATGATGACTTCTTGGGGTAATAACTCCAATTGATCGACTACAATATCGACATATTCTTCTAAAGTTAAAATATGAAATGGTTCTTTTTCATATTCTTTTGCCATTTGTGTGCCCTCTATTAAATGCAGCATATGAATCTTAATCGCATCGACAGGATGTTTAGCAATCTGTTTGACAGTTTCTAACATGTCTTGTTTGGTTTCACCAGGAAGTCCATTGATAATATGTACACATGTTTTGATGTTTGTGTCCTTTAATTTGTCTAACCAATCAAATACGATTTGTGTTGAATGTTTTCGATTACAACGTTCCATGGTGCTTTCATGTACGCTTTGAAGACCTAATTCTAGCCAGACTTCCTTATCTTGTTGATTTAAGTAGTCTATAATTTCATCATTTAAACAATCAGCACGAGTCGCAATCGCAACGCCAGGAATGTCTGAATCTTTAAAGAAAGGGTCATATATTTTCTTCAAGATAGGTAGTGGAGCATATGTATTGGAATAACTTTGAAAATACGCAAACCCAATACAATCAGGCCACTTGTTTTGCATGCGCTTTAAGCCTTCTTGATATTGTTTCTGCAAAGAATCATCAAAACATAAAATACTATCACCGGAGCCCATACTTGAACAGAAAGTGCATCCTCCTGTTCCTTTAAATCCATCACGGTTTGGACAGGTAAAGCCTGCATTTAATGGAATCTTCGCTACTTTTTGATGGTATTTATTGCGAAAATAATAATTAATGGTTTGATATCTTTTATTGTCATTTGAATAAGGATAAGGATTGTTCATTGTATCACCCAAAATATTCTAACATAAAAATTGGATAATAGAAATCAAGTAAAAATTAAAAAAATATCAATGATTTTTCATGGTTTTTATTACACGCTGAAAATCCCTGAAGAAAAAGCGCTTTTTTTCAGGGTGGTTTAGGCGTATAATCTTGTTGTTATTTGTTGTACTGGTATAACTCACCAGTTTTGCACATGCTATAAATTATTCGGACTAATTTACTGGCACATGCAGTCTTTGCAGCTTTCGAACACATCGGGTTTGATTGCTGCTTTTTCTTTATATAGAAATCCTTAATACTATTATCATCTCTTTTAAGCCTTATAGAACACGTTACAGCCAGATATAATAAACACCTTAATCGTTTATTGCCTTTTTTAGTAATGTGCATATGATCTCCATCATTTTGTCCACTTTCGCTAATTCTTGGATCCAGTCCGGCAAAAGCTACTAACTCATTCTTCTTTTTAAATCTTGTCATATCACCTAGTTCTGCAATAATGCGTGCAGCTAGGTTATCTCCAATACCTGGTATGGATTTGATTATATTAAAGTCAGGTAGTTCCTGTGCAAGCTTGATCATTTCACCAATTGTTCTTTCAGCCTCTGCCATATCTTCATTTAATTTCTTGATGAATCTCTGAAGGATTAATACTTCAATATCATCCTTATCACATCCTGAATAGATGGTTTTAGAGTACTCTATGGCCTTGTCAGCCATTGTATCACTCACTGCCTGACGATGACATGTTTTGTTTTGAATCACTTTAGATACTGTGTTAATCTTCTTTTTCTGAAGCATTTCTGGATGTGGATATTTTTCAATGATAGCTAAAGCGACAGGACCATACAGATCATCATACAGCGTATCATAGCCTGGAAATACGATATCCAGCTGTGCTCTGAATGCAACCTTATCTTTTCTTATATGAACTAATATATCCTCATAATAGCGTGATAATTCCCTTAGTTCGTGATATATCGTTTCTTGTTTATGGCTGTTATGAAGACTATGGCTGTAATATGTTTTAGCGATTGATTTGGGATCAAGCTTATCTGTTTTTGGACTTCTTAGTGAATCATTCTTTCTTGTTTTAGCTGATAATAGTGGATTGATAATAAACTGCTTAATATTGTTGTCTTCAAGCACTTTCTTAAGGACACGATGGTAAACTCCTGTTGCCTCATAAACAACACATACTTCTGTTTCTAGCTTCTTTTCCATCTCCCTGACAAGATTCACTATCTCATCAAATCCTTCTTTGTTGTGCTTTATTGAACGTGAACCTGTATACTTCACATTCAAATCCTTGAATGCCTGGTAATCTGATTTACCCTTAGAGACATCAATGGATACTATTGGACCTTTCATAGATCATACCTTCTTTCCTTGAATATTCGAAAGCATAACTTCCCGATTTATGACTATCTATTTTCGTCTTACATGCAGGCTCTATCAATAAATCAAAAGGCCTATTTGGATATAAACTGACTCATGTCATAAAAGGAAGCAGAGAACTTTTTTTGACGAAATCACAACAGTGTTTCCAAGAACCGCTCTCTCTGCTTTCTTTAGTCTATTATAGTGTATGCCTACAAAATAAAAGACTAGAAGTTAAATTTAAGTAACCTCTAGTCAGTATGTTTATTTAGTGAAGAGAAGAACGATACATTAATAGTCATAGCTATCAATCGTTGTTTACGAGCTTACCTTATGGATGTCTCAAGTTATAATGATTAACTTCTCTTCAGTGATATGATATCACTTCTAAATAAAATAAAAAACTAGAATTATTACTTGAATAACTTCTAGTTCTATAATACGAAAGAAACCGCATGTGCAGTTTCTTATAACTCTCTTCCAATAACTTTTGCGATAGCTTTTCCTTTTTCAACAAGTTCGGCATAACGTTTTGGTTTTAAGCTTTGAGCACCATCACTCCAAGCATTTTCTGGATCGTCATGTACTTCAATGATCAATCCATCAGCCCCAGCTGCAATAGCGGCAAGGGATAGGGATTCAATTAATTTATAATCACCAGCGGCATGACTTGGATCAATAATGATAGGTAAGTGTGTTCTTTCTTTAATGATTGGTACAACACTTAAATCTAAAGTATTACGTGTATAGGTTTCAAATGTACGAATACCACGTTCACAGAAAATGACGTTTGGATTTCCTTCCGACATAATGTATTCAGCAGCCATGATCCATTCTTGAATCGTAGCACTCATACCGCGCTTTAATAAAATTGGTTTTTTCGTTTTTCCTACAGCTTTTAATAAATCAAAGTTTTGCATATTACGTGCACCAATCTGAATGATATCTACATTCTCTACGAATTCATCTAAATGTTCTGCACTCATTAGTTCAGATACAATAGGAAGTCCTGTTTCTTCTCTAGCTTTTACCATGGCCATGATTCCTGCAGTACCCATACCTTGGAATGCGTATGGACTTGTTCTAGGCTTATAAGCGCCACCTCTTAACATATCAGCACCGGCTGCTTTTACTTCTTTGGCAATACGACAGATTTGGTCTTCACCCTCAACAGAACATGGACCTGCAATCATCGCAATTTTTTTGCCACCGATTTGAATGCCATTCACATCTACAATGGTATCTTCTGGATGAAACATACGGTTGGTCAATTTATAAGGTTGGGCAACACGCTGAACATTATAGACGATAGGGTTAGCCATAACGCTTTTTTCATCGACAACACTTGTATCTCCAACCAATCCAAAGACGTTATAGTTATCGCCTTGAATCATTGTGACATGAAGATTCATGCCTTCAAATTTGTCAATCAATTTGTCGACATCGTGTTTGGGTGCATTTTTCTTTAAAGTAATAATCATAATAATATCCTTCTTTCCATTTGTGAGTAACAAAAAAGCATTAACAGTAAAATTGTTAATGCTTAAAAGCCCTAATTAAAATACCATTCAGTTTTGATTGGTTTAATTAGGGCTATCTAAAGTAAAAGTAAAAATATGTAGATTGAATGTTCATGTTAATCACCTGGCTATACTATAGCTCATGTAATGAAAATATGCAAGTTATTTTCTGAAAATAGTTACATTTTATCTTGTCAACCTCCTTGGCAAAACTGGTTATATTTTTGTCATTTCTTGTCGAAAAGTGTAAAACAAAATAAACGTGCTATAATCTAAGTAGGAATACAAATCATATAGGAGGTACATAATATGAAAGTCAATATTGTAGGAAAAAACATCACAGTAACTCAGGGAATCTCAGAAAAAATTAATAAGAAATTGGATGTTTTAACAAAGTACTTCATTATCGGAGAGGATGATGTAGCCAATGTCTTGGTTCGTACATATCCGACAAAACAAAAAATTGAAGTTACAATCCCAACACGTTATGCGATTCTACGTGCCGAGGTTGTAGATGACGATTTATATGCAGCTATTGATCGTGCTGTAGATAAATTGGAAGATCAAATTCGTAGAACAAAAACACGTTTAACACGTAAAAATAAAGAATCACTTGCCGAAGCTTTCTTGGATCATGAATTATTTAATGATGAAGATGTAGATGATGACGAAGTTGTTCGTACTAAATCTATCGTTCCAAAGGAAATGAGCTTAGATGAAGCTATCATGAAAATGGAATTATTAGGACACGATTTCTTCATTTATACAGATGATGAAACAAATAAGATTGCCGTTTGCTACAAACGTCACGATGGTGGTTACGGCTTGATTGAAACAGAATAAACGCGTGAAAGACATGTCAAAATGGCATGTCTTTTGTTTGAAAAGAAAAAAAATAATATAAGTTTGAATAAGTTATTCTTTGTGCTATAATTATGTTCGTTAAGGAGGTTTTTCCCATGGGATTTATGGATAAAGTAAAAGACTTCGTTGCTCCAATCGAAGAAGATGATGATTATCAAGAAGCACCACAAGCTGAAAAGGTAGAAGAAGTAGAACCTCAAAGTCGTTATGAGAGACCAAAAACTCGTACGAACGCAACTTCTTTGAATTCAAATACAAAAATGGTATTGTTTGAACCAAGAAGCTTTGGAGAAGCTGAAGAAGTAGGACAACGCTTAAAAGAAGGTCGTGCTGTAGTAGTTAACTTACACAAGCTAGATCGTGATTATGCACAACGTACAATTGATTTCTTAACAGGTGTTGTTTATGCGCTTGATGGAAAGATTCAGAAAATCGGTCAGAACGTAATTTTATGTTCTCCAGCTGAAATTGGTGTACAAGGAACTATTTCATTAGGAAGTCCAGACGACTTCGAAGATGAAGACTAATAATTACTTTTAATGAGCTCATTTATGGTAGGTCATGAGGTGTTTATTTCGCAGATGAAAGATCAAATTCGTATCTTTCAAAAACAAAATAGGCCGATCATGACCTATTTTTTATCGATTTCTGAACAGAACATTCTTCAAAGCATGGTGCCCAAAAATATATGTCTTGTTTTTGATGGTGGTTATGATCAAGCACAGCGAAAGATCGCTTGCTTTATACCTGAAGGGTATGAGGGCTTTAGTGATTGCGTTTGTCTTCATGCCACATACAATTCAAAATTTAAAACATTAACCCACTCCGATCTTTTAGGTTGTTTAATGCACTCTGGCATTGAAAGAAGTGTCATTGGGGATTTGATTGTACAAAAAGAGGATCTTTATATCTTTTGTAAAGAAAAAATTTCAAAATACATCATTGACAATTGTAAGCAGATTGGTAAGTGTACAGTGCATTTTGAAGAGTGTTTAGACTATATCATTACGGAAAATAACAAAAAAGAAATACATATTATGTGCAGCAGTTTACGTTTAGATAGTGTAGTTGCGCAATTGTCACATTGTTCTAGAAGTGAAGCGTTAAAAAAGATTCATGCAGGATTTGTGAAAGTTAATGATGTGGTACTTGAACAAAATTGTGCAATAATGATTTCGTGTCAATCAGAAAGACAGGTCGATTCCAGTTTAAAGAAGTGGTTTCTACCACAAAAAAGGGAAGACTTGTTTTGAACTTTGATCAATATATTTAGCTAAGATAAAGACACGCCTTTATTCGTTAGGATTTAAGAGAGCAATGAGTTTTGGTGAAACATTGTATGAATAAGAATTAAGGTATCCCTTTTGAGCTGATCTTACGAAATGATAGTAGTTTGATCCGGTTGAGCCGTTATCTCATGAAAGTGCATAGTGAAAACTATGAATTAAGGTGGTACCGCGTGTTTATTACGTCCTTTTATAAGGACGTTTTTTTATTTGGAAAAGGAGATAAAGTATGGACTACAAAGAAACTCTTCATATGCCTAAAACGGCATTTGAAATGCGTGGAAATTTGACTAAAAAAGAGCCTGGTTTCCAGAAACGCTGGCAAGACGAAAAATTGTATGAAAAGATGTTAGAAAGAAGAAAAGGAGCTGAATCATTTGTATTACATGATGGTCCTCCTTACGCAAATGGTGATATCCACTTAGGACATGCCTTAAATAAGGTATTAAAAGATGTCATTGTAAAATCTCACTTTATGGAAGGATACAAAACACCATATATTCCAGGATGGGATACACATGGTTTACCAATTGAAACAGCTGTGACTAAATTGGGGTATGACCGTAAGAAAATGGGAATTGCTGAATTTAGAAAAATCTGTTACGACTATGCTTTAAAACAAGTAGCCAATCAAAAAGCTGGATTCTTAAGCTTAGGATCGATTGGAGATTATGATCATCCATATATCACACTTCAAAAGGGTTTTGAAAAACACCAGATCGAAATCTTTGGAAAGATGGCCATGAAAGGTTTGATCTACAAAGGATTAAAACCAGTTTATTGGTCACCAAGTAGTGAATCAGCTTTAGCGGAAGCTGAAGTTGAATATAAAGATGTAAAGAGTCCAACTATTTATGTTAAATTTGCCGTTAAAGACGGAAAAGGTGTATTGGATACAGACTGCAACTTTGTGATTTGGACAACAACACCTTGGACAATTCCTGCAAACTTAGGAATTAGTGTAAATCCTGATTTTGACTATTCATTAGTGGATACAGAAAAGGGAAAATTGATTATGCTTTCAAGCATGGTTGAAGAATTATGTGATAAGTTTGAAGTTGAAAAACGTGATGTTTTAAAGACTTTCAAAGGTAAAGAATTCGAATACATTACATGTACACACCCATTGTATCCAGAAAGAGAAAGTTTATTGATGTGTGGAGATCACGTAACAGCCGATGCTGGTACTGGATGTGTTCATACAGCACCTGGATTTGGTGTGGATGACTTTAACATTGGTATGAAATATGGTTTACCAGTATATTGTAACGTTGATGCACAAGGATGCATGATGGATGATGTTGGTGAATGGCTTGCCGGTCAATATGTGGAAGATGCCAACAAGACAGTCACTCAAAAATTAGATGAGTTGGGTGTATTATTAAAACTTCAATTCATTACCCACTCTTATCCACATGACTGGCGTACTAAAAAACCTATTATTTTCCGTGCTACAACACAATGGTTTGCGTCAATTGATCAAATTCGTGATGAACTGTTAGAACAAATTCACTCGGTATCTTGGGTACCTGCTTGGGGTGAACAACGTATGCACAATATGATCGCCGATCGTAATGACTGGTGTATTTCTCGTCAACGTGCTTGGGGTGTTCCAATTCCTATTATTTATGGAGAAGACGATACTCCAATTATGGATCAAGCTATTTTTGATCATGTAGCCAAATTAGTTGGTGAATATGGATCAAACGTTTGGTTTGAAAGAGATGTTAAAGATTTATTACCAGAAGGATATACAAATGAACATTCACCAAATGGTATCTTCCGTAAAGAAACGGATACTATGGATGTTTGGTTTGACTCAGGATCAAGTCATACAGGCGCTATGATGGATCGTGGTTTAGGCTATCCTGCTGACTTATATTTTGAAGGTAGTGACCAATATCGTGGTTGGTTCAACTCTAGTTTGATTGTTGGTACTGCCGTTCATGGTAAAGCTCCATACAAACAAGTTTTATCACATGGTTTTGTTATGGATGAAAAGGGCGTTAAGATGTCTAAATCACAATGGAATGCTGTAGCTCCTAGTGAAATCACAAAGAAATATGGTGCGGATATCTTACGTTTATGGGCTTGTAGCGTAGACTATCAAGCGGATGTTTCAATGGGTCAAAAGATTTTGAAACAAGTCAGTGAAAACTATCGTAAAGTACGTAATACATTGCGTTTCTTAATGGCAAACTTAGATGATCAAAAATTTACTGCCAAAGATTGTGTTAACTTCAATGAATTAAGTGAATTGGATCAATATATTTTAACAGAATTAAAAGATGCCGTAGATTTCTGTAGAAAAGCTTATAATGAATATCGTTTCTCCGATGTTGTTACATATTTGACAAACTTAATGACGAACGAATTATCCGCTTACTACTTAGACTACACAAAAGATATTCTTTATATCGAAAAAGAAGATGCACCAGTTCGTCGTCAAGTTCAAACAGTACTTTATAATGCCGTTGAAGTAATGACTAAATTATGGGCTCCAATCTTGGCTCATACTTGTGAAGAAGTCAATGACTACATGCACTTTGATGCAGAAAGTATCCACTTAACGACATTCAAAGATCTAGAATTAGATTTTGATGTTGAAAAGATCAAAACGGATATGGAAGAATTATTCAAAGTTCGTAAGGATGTCTTCAAAGCACTTGAAAATGCTCGTGCTCAAGGTTTAATTGGTAAATCATTAGAAGCGCATGTCGTATTACATGTAAGTGATGCACAAAAAGAAATTATGGATCGTGTATTAAGTAATGCTGCACAATGGTTTATTGTATCTAAAGTCACATTCACAACGAATGAATTAGAACAATTTGAAGTTTGTCAGGTACAAGTAGAAAAGGCTACAGGTCATGTATGTCCTCGTTGCTGGAACTATACGGAATCTGAAAATGAAGATGGATTGTGTGATCGTTGTAACCACGTATTACATGACTAATATGTAAATGAAAAGAGTAACTCTAATCAACAAGAGTTACTCTATTTTTAATTTTGTCTGTTGTGATGATTTTATAATCTTTTGTTTCTAAATCCGATGAAACATCACTATCTTTATCTACGATCCATATGGCTTGTACATCATAATCAAGGGTGGATAAATATTTCTTTCCATCTTCTACACTCATACAGAATAATGTTGTACTTAAGGCATCGGCCTTGCCTGAATCTTTTGTGATGACGGTTACACTTCGAAAATAGTTTGCAGGATAACCGGTTTTAGGATCAATGATATGGGAATATTTTTTATTCTTATATGTAAAATATCTTTGGTAATCTCCACTTGTAACTAAACTAGTGGCTTTTTTTGTTGAATATTGAACTAGGGCATCACTGGAATCTGGACTTTGAATACCAATCTTCCAATTGGATCCATCTTCTTTTTCACCAAGTAAGACAACATTACCTCCCGCATTGATATATCCATTGGTTAGGCCAGCTTTATTTAATGCTTCTTTGGCAAGTTGAGCGGTATATCCTTTGGCAATGGCACCAAGATCGATGGATAGTTCTGAATCTAAGTAAGATACTTCATGACCAGATATTTGAATATTATCTAAGTCAATATGATTTAAAGCTTCTTGAATCTTGTCATCACTTGGAGGGATTTGTGTGTTTTCTCTAGCCTCATGCCATAGATTTAAAAGTGCGCCTTGGCTGATGTCAAATTGTGAGTTTTCAGACTGCATCTGCATGGCTAGTTTTAAACAATCTATAAAGGTTTCATCCATTTGAATCGGATGATTATAAGCTTCATGATTCAATGTATATAGGTTATTCATATTTTTATAGGCGTGGTACTGGTCAAAGCGTTTGTTGTTTTCTTTAAATGTCTTTCTTACAATCTTTGTATACTTGGCAAAATCGGCTTGTGAACATGAGCAATTGAGTGTAATGGGCGTGTCAAAGCCAACATCTGTTAATGTAACATTTAGGTTTTCTGTTGTTTCATTACCTTTATTTTGAACAAAGAATATAACAGAACTAATAAAGATGAGAAAGCATACGGATATTACCAGCCAGGATAGAATGGATTTATTTTTTTGCATAAAAGTATTATAAGATGTTTTTCGTTTAATGTAAATGTAAGTACTTACCTGAATTATGGGAAATTGTCAAAAAAATCTTGAACTTGTGAAAAAAAAGGCCTATGATTAAAAAGTGTAAATGGGAGGTAGGATTTATATGTCACTATTTTTAGGACCAATGAGACAGCATATCCCTGGTAAAAAAGAATTGACAGAAAAGTCTGAATTATTACATCTTATGCCTAAAAAGGAAGTCTATATTCCTTTGGTTGCAGGCCGTACTTTAGACTTTGATATTCTTGTTGAAGAGGGAGATACTGTATCCGTTGGAACAAAACTGGCTGAAACAAAGTCAGGTTTTTATGTGCCAATTTATTCAAGTGTTTCTGGAACTTACAAAGGAATTGCTAAGCGTATGCACAATTCTTTGCGTCCACAAAATCACATGGTGATTGAATGCGATTTTAAACAAACGAAAGTTCAATCTTTTGCGCCATTAGACTGGCAAAGTGCTACTCGTGAAGCGTGTGTTGATTTTGTAAAGAATGCAGGTATTGTTGGTTTAGGTGGAGCTGGTTTCCCAACCTATGTAAAATATATGAAACCAGATGGAGTTGATTATGTATTGATCAATGCCGTAGAATGTGAACCATATATCACAGCCGATTACCGATCTGTCATGGATGATGCCAAAGATTTAGTTACAGGTGCAAAAATCATGAAGAAAATGGCTGAAGCTAAAACGGTTTACATTTGTATTAAAGAGTCTCACCCGGATTTAATTGAAAAAGTGAAATCTGTATTGACAGATGCGGCTGGTGTTGAGGTTCGTCCAGTCCCTGATGTGTATCCAATGGGTTGGGAACGTGTTTTAGTGCGTGAAGTATTACATAAAGAATATGGTGGATTACCTGCAGAAGCGGGTGCTATCATTGGAAATGCTTCAAGTGCCATCGCGATTGCGAAAGCCTTTGAAAAAGGAGAAGCCATCACACAAAAGAATCTAACAGTTAGTGGGGAATGTGTAAAAGATCCTCACAATGTATGTGTACCTGTTGGTATGCCTGTTAGTGAAATCATCGAAGCTTGTGGTGGATATACACAAGATACAGTCCGTTTGATTTCAGGTGGACCTATGATGGGTAAAACCATTGTCAATGATATGTTTGTCGTTGATCGTGCTATGAATGCATTAACTGTACTTCCAGCTGCAAATGATGATGCGATCGCATGTTTACGTTGTGGTAAATGTAGTGATCATTGTCCAAGTGGTTTACAGCCAGTAAGAATTACAGCTGCATTGAAAGCCAATGACGTTGACGAAATGTCAAAACGTGGCGTTATGAGTTGTATCGAATGTGGAATGTGTACTTATATTTGTCCATCTCATATCGATGTAACTGAAAATGTTCGTAAGGCAAAACGTATTGTTATGCTTAAGAAAAAGTAGGGAGGATTCAAATGAAATTTACTTTTCATGTAAGTCCAAGCATTAAGAATAACTTGTCAACACAACGTATCATGAAAGAATTATCTTTAAGTTTACTTGTTGTGTTTGTAGCAGCCCTTATTTACTATGCCTCTGCATGGGGAGCTAGTGCTGCTTTACATTGTGTTCTTTTATTAGCTTGTTCTTTAATTACTACATTCGTTTGCGAATCCATTTTCGCAAAGATTATGAAGAAAGATGTTAAAACTTTCTTAAAGAGCTCATTTGGATGGGTAACAGCTATCATTTTAACTTTAATGGTACCTGTGAATATGTCTTGTTATGCAGTTATTATTGCGACAGTATTCGCAATTGTACTTGCGAAATTATTATTTGGTGGTTTTGGACAAAACATCTTTAACCCTGCAGCTGTAGGACGTGCTGTGATTCTACAAGCTTTTACAGGTGTGAGTGTAGGTCTAATTTCACAAGCAACACCAACAACAGTGATTGCGAGCACATACCATTGGTTACCAAGCAATGCAACTGTATTGGATTCATTCTTGTCTCAATATGGAGGCTTTGCAGGTCTAGCTTTAGGAACGTATCCTGGATCTATTGGTGAAACATTCTCAATCTTGATTTTGATTATTGGTGTAGTACTTGCCCTTCGTCAAATTATTGATTGGAGAGTTCCCGTTGTTTATTTAGGAACAATCTTTGTATTAACAGCCGTTGTAGCTTTAATTACAGGTATTGATTCATACCATGGAATTCCAGCTGTTATTTGGTATCCATTATTACACTTATTAACAGGTGGTGTTATTTTTGGTGCTGTATTTATGTTGACAGATCCAGTCACAAGTCCAACAAGTGCAAGTGGTCGTGTTGTATTTGCGATGGGTGCAGCAATTTTAACAACTTTAGTTCGTTTAAAAGCAAATCTTCCAGAAGGATGTTTATATTCCATCTTATTGATGAATATGTTTACGCCTTGGATCGAATCTTGCTTCGATGGAAAACAATTGGATTTGGTAAAAAAATCAAGAATTGTTTGTGCATGTCTAGCTTTGATTGGTTTAGCTATAAGCTTCTATGCAGCAAGCTCTATTCAAAAGGTAGATACGGTTCCTGAAACTGCAGCTGTTGTTGAAACAGTGGAGGTAACGCTATGAACAAGATCGTACATTTAGGTTTATTCTTGGCGATTGTTTCAGCTGTTGCCGGTGGTGCCTTGGCATTTGCGAATCAAATGACTGCCCCTGTTATTGCTGCAAATAACGAAAAACAAGAAAAAGAATCATTATTAGCTATGTATCCAGATGCGAACGCCAATGATTTTAAATTGGTCGATGCAACATTGGATTCTAAAACGGTTCAAAAGGTTTATGAATATAAAAACGTTTATATCTTCAACATGAGTGTTAGTGGATATAAAGAAGGAACTGTATTCTTAGTTTCTATTGATAAAGATAGCAAGAAAATCGATAAATACAATGCCATCAGCAATGGCGATACAAAAGGTTTAGGATCACAAGTAACAGAAGCTCCATTTAGAAAATCTCTAGAAGGAAAAGATGCGACTGGTGAATTGGATACAATTTCTGGTGCGACTGTTTCTTCTGGGCCTGTTGTGAGTGGTATTCATGAAGCGGCAAAACTCGTTGATACATTAAAGTAAGGAGGTTATCTAGATGAATCGTTTTGAAAACTTTAAAGCGGGTTTAATTAAAGATAACCCAGTATTCTCATTATTCTTAGGAATTTGTTCAACACTAGCCATCACTACAACTGTAAACAATGCGATTGGTATGGGTGTTAGTGTTATTATCGTATTGATCATGTCCAACGTGATTATTTCATGTGTTCGTAAAATTACGCCAGATGAAATTCGTATTCCCGTTTATATTGTCATCATCGCCACATTGGTAAAAATCATTCAAATGTTGATTCAAGCCTATGCGCCAAGTTTAAATACAAGCTTAGGTGTATTCATTCCGTTGATTGTAGTTAACTGTATCATCTTAGGTCGTGCAGAAGCTTTCGCAAGTAAAAACGGCGTTTTAGATTCAGCTTTAGATGGTTTAGGAATGGGTTTAGGATATACTCTAGCAGTACTAGCGATGTCATTTATTCGTGAATTGATTTCAACAGGTGGAATTAAAGTGGTAAACCCATTTAACGAAGCGCAAGTTTGGTTAAACTTACACATTATTCCCGAAGACTTCACAGTAAGCATCTTTGGATCTAGTGTTGGAGCCTTCATTACATTTGCGGTTTTAGCCGCTGCTGTTGGTGCTTATAAACAACATGTAACAGCAAAAGAAGAAGCTGCAGCGAAGGAGGAAAAGTAAGATGGGTGAATTAATGGCACTTTTAGTAACGAGTGTTTTAGTTAACAACGTTATCTTAACTCAATTCTTAGGTATGTGCCCATTCATGGGTGTTTCTAAAAAGAAAAGCTCAGCAATCGGTATGGGTGTTGCCGTTGTCTTCGTTATCGTTGTTGCAGCACTTGTTACATATGCACTTTATTATTTAGTACTTGTACCTTTACAACTTGAATTTATGGATTTGATTACATTTATCTTGGTCATCGCTTCTTTAGTTCAATTAACAGAAATGTTCATTAAAAAGACAAGTCCTGCACTTTATAAATCATTAGGTGTTTACTTACCATTGATCACGACAAACTGTGTTGTTTTGAATGTATGTTTAGTAAATATTTCTAATAGTTATAACTTTGCACAAATGTTAGTATACTCAATCGGTACTCCATTAGGATTTGCCCTTGTATTATTCATTTTCTCTACAATTCGTGAAAGACTAGAACAAAGTGAAGTTCCAAATGCCTTCGTTGGTAATCCAATCGCCTTGATTGTGGCTGCCATCATGGCTATGGCATTCTCTTGCTTTACAGGAATTGTATAATGAAATATTTATTGGCAATATTGTTCTTTGGCGCATTAGTCGCTATCTATATTGTTTTGTATTTAATGAATAAAAAAACACCCAAACCAGAAGGGTGTGAAGATTTAAAAGCGGATTGTGATGGATGTAAGGATTATGCCTGCACAAACAATCCAGCTCACAATCAAGTGAAGGGAGAATAAATATGGTAATCGTAGCCGTAATTATGATGCTTGTACTTGGTGCAGTACTTGGCTTAGGTCTAGGTGTTGCCGACAAATATTTAAAAGTAGAAGCAGACGTACGTGTAGAGAAAGTAACATCATTACTACCTGGATATAACTGTGGTGGTTGTGGATTCCCTGGATGTAGTGGTATGGCTGAAGCCTTGGTATCAGGTGATATGGATCATATCGCATGTAAACCTTGTAAAGCAGAAAAGCGTCAAGAAATCGTTGATTACTTGAAAAACACACCAGGTCCTGATGGTTCTACAGTCGAAGTAAAAGGATAAAAGAAAGAGATGGAATTTTCCATCTCTCAGATTGTTGACAAAAGCCTATACCTTTTCGTAAGGACATAGGCTTTTTATTGTA
>ENA-ORNY01001006-ORNY01001006.1-human-gut-metagenome-genome-assembly--contig:-NODE-1006-length-17217-cov-13.883463_pt1 | contig 17217 bp, 9 predicted proteins | sample MGYA00242122_ERZ509036 | MGnify/ENA primary metagenome ERZ509036 (study PRJEB26280, sample SAMEA2338696) | human gut metagenome | biome: human gut; feature: human-associated habitat; material: faeces... | reverse complement strand
CCGCCTCACCAGCGGCACGCCCACTCCGCCAGTGCGGCGGCTTTCTAAGGGTGTCGCCGTTGCGTCTCTGTGCTGTCCCAGTCCGTTTCCCCAACCGTCTCATAATCATTAGTTGGGGCTCCACCCTTTGATGTTCAGTCGCTTACGGAATGCTGCTAGTCAAATCTGACTGGCAGCATTTTGCTGTTTCCTGTCTTTCACACGTTTACTGATCACGCCTGAATTAACTTTGTATCCACGTTTACATACACGTTTCCTTACGTGCAGCCTCTCTGTCTTACTATCAACTCTATAGGCTATGTACGCTTGCCGATGTATATAAATCGCATGCAAATTGTTCACTCTTAAATAATTGTATCTATGTTGAAAATCTCTAAGGACGGAGTCTCCGTCATAGCTGTGCTTGACAGGCGCAGAGCAAAGAAATCAGGTGTGTTCCCAGTCAAGATTGAGGTTGTTTACAACCGTATCCAAAAGTACTACCCAACAGGAGTCGATCTCCCTGCCTCAGAGTGGAAACGGATATCCTACTCTAAGCGCATGCCCGATTGCCACGCTGACATCATCACGAAATTCAATCAGATAAGCGCCGAAGTTGAAGCTTTACTTGAGAAAGGTGCGTTTTCATTTGAGACTTTGGAGGCCAGATTAGGTAAACCCGTTGACAAGACGTTAAACGCAGCGCTCGAGTCAATGATGGACAAATTTCAAGCTGAGGGGAGGATAAACTCCTACTATCGCTGCCGTACGACTCTGAAAAATGTAGAACGGTTCGCCGGTAAGGAAATCTTGTTCAGTAAGTTGTCTGTTTCATGGTTCAACGCTTTCGAGAGTTTCCTCAAGAAAGAGAACAAGGCGATGACCACAATCTGCATCTACATGAAAACCCTCCGTTGTGTTATGAACGATGCCGCGGCCGCTGGCTTGGTCAAGGAATCAATGTTTCCGTTCGGCCGTGGCAAGTACATAATTCCCAAAGGCAGTTCCAGAAGCCTCGCCCTCTCGTACGATCATATTCGTAAAATAGTCGCCTACAAAGGCACCGCGTCCAGGGAGCGCTACCGCGACCTATGGCTCTTCTCCTACCTTTGCAACGGCATCAATTTCCGCGACATGCTATTCCTTAAATATAAGAATATAATAGACGGTGAGATCTGTTTCCTTCGCTCCAAGACTGCTCGTGCCTATGGCGGATCAAAGATTATCCGTGCCGTGATCACTCCTGAGATGATGGACATTCTCCGCCGCTGGGGCAATCCATACGACGGCAATCCCGAAACCCTCCTGTTTGACTATGCCGAAGGTGCCACTGACATGCTTTCCATCTCCAACACCGTCCGTAAAGTCATCAGCATGTGCAACAACGCCTTGAAGAAAATAGCCGAGGAGTTGGGAATACCACCGTTCACAACCTATTCAGCCAGACACAGTTTCGCCACGGTTCTCCTTCGTCAGGGCGTGGATCTCACATTTATCTCGGAATCTCTCGGCCACTCCAGTCTCTTGGTCACCGAGCACTATCTTGGCGGTTCAGACCGTCTGGACAGAATGCGCAACGCCCGTCTCCTGACCAATTTCTAGAATATCTCATTCTTGCCTCGCTGAGCCAAACAAGTCTAACCCTTACATAAACATAATGATTGAGGCCGTTGGCTTCTCCGCCACCGGCCTCTTTTTTTGCAGTCGCTCGTTGATTGGAATGCCGAGAACCACCATTCCCTTGTTTGGTAGTCTGCCGCGTTTTGTTCCAGACAACCTGTTATTATACTAAGATATTCCAGACTCCATTACGCTTCGCGCCGTCTCTCTGGATTATCCCTTTGCTTTTAAGGCTTGACAGGATGCGCTCGGCTTGTCTGGGTTTCAGTCCTATCTTATCCGATAATTTGACCGCCGTGATCCGCCTGTCTGCCCTTATGAACCCTAACGCTTGAATCTCACTCTCGCTGAGGTTGTACTCAGCACCGATTTCATAGAGAGATTTCCCTTGGTGCTCCATGAGAGTGTCAAGTATCTCTTGAAGCATAAAATCAATGAATGGCTGGCAGTCCCCCTTTGACGAACTTTGGGATATTGCCTGATAATAGTCATGCTGGTGCGAATAGACCATATTCTCAACCGGAAGGTGTTCGAATATCGGGTTTATCTTCCCGAGAATGAGTGATTGCCATAGTCTCCCAGTCCTGCCGTTGCCGTCCGAGAATGGGTGGATGAATTCAAACTCATAATGGAATACACAACTTCGTATAAGTAGATGATCGGACGATGACCGCAGCCACTCGAACAAATCATCCATCAAATCCTTTACCCTTTCAGCCGGCGGTGCGATGTGTATGATATTCGTTCCATCAAAGACTCCCACACCATTTTTCCTGAATATTCCGGCATCATCAAGCAGGCCGCACATCATTGTATAATGAGCCTTTAGAAGATCCTCTATCGAAAATGGGTTGAGTGTGTTGTATAATTCGTATGTTTTGAGAGCGTTCTTTACTTCAAGAATCTGCCTTTGCGGGGCGATTACTGTTTTCCCCTCCAGGATAGCTGTCACATCGCCTTCCGAAAGAGTATTGCCTTCAATCGCCAATGAAGAATGCACCGTCTTCACGCGATTCGCTTTTCGCAACCTTAACGAATCACTTTGCTCCATTCGTATCGAATAGCGCTCTATTTGTGCGGAGATCTCCGCTATGAGATTGATGGCTTTTGCGGAGACTGTGAAAGGTGGAGTGTACATTTGTTCCCGTGTTATTCCGTCATTTATTCCGTCATTTATTCCGTCATCCACTTCATCGGTCATGGCGTCCGTTATGATAGACGTCTATTTATCAGTCGGTCTCTGGCTACTGCACCGCACAGAGCCTACCGAAGTGTTGAAGAGCCTGACACCTCCAAAGGTAGTGAATAATTCCGTCATTTCCGCATGCAAAGTGCATGTCGGAGGCGGGTTTTGCTTATGAATATGTCCGTTCCGGAAGCTTGTGACGTGGATTCCCGTGAGAAATGGGATGTCACTCTTAGTAATAAATGTTTTTTGAGCTTTTTTTTGCGATTTCTTGACGAAAAAACTTGTTTATGAAAAATTAAACCCATATATTTGTCGTTGTGTTATGGAGTACCACCTTGGTGGGTGCCGTAAAACATATTTATTACTAAGAGGAACAATGAGAGCAAAATAGGGCAAAGATTGCCCGCTTATTTAAAAAAGACCATAAACAATAAAGTTATTTTATTCTTTTATTTTATTTTTTTGTTATGAACAAAAAGTTGATCAATTCTTTCCTGCTTGGAGCCACATTGGTTCTCTCAGCGGGTGCTTTCGTGTCCTGTCAGGACTATGAAAGCGACATCAACGACCTTACCGATCGCGTGAGTGCAGTCGAGAAGGTGTCTAAGGAATTGCAGGCCCTCATTCAGAAGGGGTCTGTGATCACTAATGTGGAGTCTAGCGCGAAAGGTGTCAAAGTGACATTGAGCAGCGGCGAGACATTCGAGATTACCAACGGTACCAATGGCGCCGATGGTAAGGATGGTAAAGACGGCGCCCCCGGTAAGGATGGCAAGCCGGGAAGCGTGGTGACAATCGGTTCGGATGGTTACTGGTACATTGATGGTGTCAAGACCGAGTACAAAGCCCAGGGTGAGAAGGGCGACAAAGGTGACCAAGGTGAGACCGGAGCCCAGGGACCACAAGGCCCGAAAGGCGAGGATGGCAAGGATGCCACTGGTATCTACTACTATCCTGGCACAGAAGGCGCAGAGAAGGGTTTCTGGGTAAAGGTTACCGTTGTCGGAGGCAATGAGACCAAGGAAGTGACCACCTTGAGGTGGGCTCCAAAGGAGGAAGACCGCATTGGAGTTGTTTGGACTGACGGCCAGCTTAAGCTGACTAACGTCAAGGGTTATGATGGTACTCTTACGATTGACCTTAATACCTATCTTAAGGCTCTTGTCTTTAAGCCGGAGATGGTGCTTGACGGTCAGAACGCGATGGAGTACATCTACATCCCTTACGAGCCGATGACCTTGGGTCCTAAGGAGGAAGGTTTGAAGCATGCCCACATGCGTCACACCGCTGCTGGCTGGACCCCGGTTGAGAATACCTATTCCGTAGGTGCCACGACAAGTCATGAGGGTCTTGCTTATCTTAACCCTACCTATGACAAGCTTTACAGCCTTGATCCTTCAAACGCGATTGTGCCTGATTACACACAGAGGAATCTCGGGACAGTGTCGCAGGATCCTGATTTCGTGAAGACAAGAGTTGCTTCCGTGCCTAACTATGCGACCAATCCTGCCGCTTCCAAGCCTACAGCAACTTTCCTTGATGTGAAGGACGGCATCATGCATGTCGGCATCACTATGCAAGGTGAAAAGGTAATGACTCAGGAAGAGGCCAGCCCTTATCATGCCTTCGATTTCTATCCTCACGAGAAAGACAACGGCAAGATTACTGACCTCGCCGTCACCGCTCCGTTGGGAGAGGGCAAGGAGACAATCACCTCGACCTGGGCTTCTGTCTATGCCTCTCAGATGGTGTTCGAGAGCCTTGCCTACACCACTTTTGCCAAGCAGTACACCTACATTGACCCTGAGCATGAGTACTCTTCCTGGAAGTGGGACGCCACCAAGAAGAAATTCGTACAGAACACAAGTGAGCCGGGCAAGCTTCTTGGCTATGGTGATGATCCTCACAAGGCTCCGGTGGAAGGCGGTATGCATCTTTATCATAGTGTTCACGACGCCGCTCAGATGGTGGCCACTCTTGAACTTCAGTACGACAGCGAGGTGGGTATCAACCTTAACAAACTCGTTGAAGCTGATGTCATCTTCAACTCCTGCCGCTCTTGGAATGACCGCAAGATCAAGACTCGCACCGAGGCTCAGCTTAAGGATCTTGGAATGAAGTTCAATTTCGTTCAGGTTCCTTACTCTGTTGGTGAGAATGGAACGGAACAGACCCAGAACCACAGCCTTCTTAAGAATAGGGCTGACGGCACTTACATCGTTGCCTGTGGTGTCAAGTCAAACAGCGACACCGATCCTCTTGCCTGTGAGCCGGATGAGACCAAGGTAGGCAAGAACGCTCCGAAGTCGATCGTCGGCAGAACTCCGCTTATCCGCGTAGAACTTAAGGACACTGTCAACAACAAGATTGTCGAGGAAGGTTACATCAAGTTCATCATAGTTGAGCCTGAGAGACCTATCATCACCAAGGTATTCGACCTGGGCTACTTCTACTACAAGTGTACAGAGCAGTTCCAGCCAACCACTTGGCACGCCATAGAGCAGAAAGTCCTTGACGAAGCTGTTGACATGGGTAAGGAGACTTTCAATGTTCTCTATGAGGCTGTGAAGTACTCGCACGTGCTTGAACTGCCTTACTTCCCTGTGCCGATTGACCCTAATCATCCTATCTTTGAGTTCGCTCAGTGGGTTCCTACGGGAGAGAAAGACGTTTATGGTCAGCCAATATTCAAGCTTGCTGACAAGAAGATTGGTCATATCTTTGAGTACAAGGAGCCTGATTCCGAGACAACCAACATGTTTGGTATTTGCCTCGGTCGCGAAGACTTCGTGAACTGTGTGAACGACAAGACATATCCTGTTGTTGAGGAGGTAAGGTACATTAAGTTCATCCCAAGGAAGGGTCTGGGCAACACCAACTTCAACCGTGAGCCAGTCTATCTCCCGGTAAAGATTACATTCGCTTATCCTAAGGGTGTGATGGCCAACAAGATACCTAAGTACTGGTACGCTGACAACAGTTTCAATCCTGCCAATGATGTCCTTGACAAGGATAAGCTTAAAAACATCCACGGTAACGTCGAGGCTCCTGGCAACGAGGCTGACCTTAAGGTAGGTGCTGCTGACTTCGAGGTTTATCTTGACGAGCGTTTCGCTAAGACCACAACTGGTCATACTCATAGCGCTCAGTGGACTGCTGATGATTGGAAGCCTGGATACTTCTGCTTCTATGACGAGACTAACACTTGCAACGACAAGTCTGAGAATGCTCCTTCATTCAGCATTGTTCCTGAAGCGTTCAGCCCGGCTCAGACTTGGAACATTGAGGAGAACTTCCCTTCATTCGTTCAGGAAGATCTTGTTTACCTCTACTACTTCACTCTTGGTAACGTCAAGACTGTAAAGGGTGTGAGCGGCACAGAGTATAAGCTTTCTGTTGACAATGCTGTTGCCCACTCTCCAGTGATGCTTTACACTGATCCTGCGAAGTATGAGTACAAGAACACGGTTCTGTATGCTAATGGAACGGCGATCGCTGAGATTAAGTACCAGTACAACGCCACTCAGCATGGTGCTTCCGCTACTCGTGAGCATGAGGCTAAACTCGTGGTTCTGAACAACGAGGTCACCAAGGATCTCATCAACATCCCTGAAGGAAAGGCAAGTCTTGCCACCGCTGATTCTGAGGCTGTTGTCAAGTTCTTCGAGGACACCTTCGATGTTGAACTTGGTGTGGCTGTCTTCAATGAGGAGTGTGGCGCTTACCTGCCGCTTGCTGACAACACATTCAAGGCTGAGCTCCTGAAGCCTGTTTATGTTGAGCCACTTGGACCTATCACTTTCACTGACGCTCTTGACAATGGTGGAAACAAGGTCGCTCTTTATGACCTCGTTAAGTTCTATGACTGGAGAGCCGCTGCCGGTGACAAGGGTGCTTATGTATTCTCATCTCATACACCTGTCGATCTCTACAAGTACTATGAAGTTGACCTTATTACTGTTAACCCTGAGGAGATTATGACTGACCTTTCCGGTGAGTTCAAGACTCTGAAGGAGTACAGCAACGGTGTTGAGTTCCAGGTATACGACAGCAAGAACAATCGTCTCGACGATGGTAAGGTTGTTGACCCTGCACATAAGTGTACACCTGGTAAGGCCAAGGCTAACTATGATTACCTCTGGTACTCTAACAACACCGCAACTGTTGTTAACTTCAACATCAAGGTTCCTGTAAGAATCCACCACAAGTGGAGCCAGAACGACCTGATCGTTTGGGTTGAGGGTACTGTTAACAGAACTGTAGGCAACTAATCGCTGATTTCTGATTAATCTATAATAAATTTCCCCGGTTTGCGAAAACGAGCCGGGGATTTTTTTCTTAGAAGACCGTGACTTCCATACTAAAAAACACTCCTTAAGAGCAGATGACGAGAAAATTTATGTTGATCTGGCTATTCACGCTTGTCTTTGCGACTGTCGCATCCGGAACCGACCGTAAGGATGACCGGCATCTTGTTCGTTCCATCAATTCTGTTTCCGCTGGCTTCACTCCCGAATGGAATGTGCGGATTTTGGGAGGAGGTGCCTATTCGTTGGGCGAGGCCGATTTCGCCGATCTACTCACTCCTGCGGCTCAGTTGTCTGTCGGATGCAGGTTCGACCAGATGTTAGGAGCGAGAATCTCTTTCAACGGCTGGCAGGCCAAAGGCAGGTACAACTATCCTTACCTTGATTATCAATGGAATTATGTGCTTTCGAGTGCTGAGATCGTCTTTGATCTGATGTCGTTGTTTGGAGGCTGGCATCGAGATCGCCTACTGAGTGTCAATCTGTTCGCTGGCGGTGGCGCCGCGGCTGGTTTCAGGAACATCGAGGCCGCCCGTATGCTCAGGAATAACGAAACTTTCTATGGCTTCGAGAAGCTGTGGACCGGTACTAAGATTTTCTGGGGTGCCCGTGGTGGCCTTGAACTTGATCTGCGTCTTTCGCACTGTCTCTCACTCTGTCTTGAGACAAACGTGATAATGTTCCCTGATGAATTCAACTCTAAGGTAGGTAAGGATGACCCTTTCGACTGGCAATTCAACTGTCTTGTGGGATTTAAATTCAGTTTTGGCCGATAAGGCAGCGCCTGCCGAACCATTCTATTAATATTATTTCAATTATTCTTTAATTATATGAGAAATTATTTCAAGTCGGGCTTCCGCTTCGTCACCGCCGCATTCATTACTTTGTCGGCGTTGGTGTCGTGTACCGACTATCAGGACGAGATCAACAATCTCGGCAAACTCTATGAAGACCACGAGCAGCGCCTTAAGAACCTCGAGACGTTGACTGATGATTTTAGTTCGCAACTTAAGAGTCTGGCTGCCCTTGTCAATGCTATGGAGGGAGGAGACTACATCAAGTCTGTTGTCCCTGTTGAGAATGGCTACACAATCTATTTCAACAAACAGTCTCCGGTCACCATCACCAATGGTAAGAATGGCAGTGATGGCGCTGACGGGAAAACGCCTGATGTCTCGATCAGGAAGGACGCTGATGGATTTTACTATTGGACTTTGAACGGAGAGTGGATCTTGTCCGGTGGTCAGAAAGTCCGAGCCAATGGTGTTGACGGAGAGAAGGGCGACAAGGGCGATAAGGGTGACCAGGGGGATAAAGGTGATAAGGGCGACAAAGGTGATTCCGGGACTGTCGGTGCCGTCCCTTTGCTGCGTATTAATGCGTCCACCAATGAGTGGGAGGTCTCTGCTGACGGAGGAAAGACTTGGACCACCACCGGAACCAAAGCGACTGGCCCGAAAGGTGACCCTGGGGAGAAGGGTGACAAGGGCGATAAAGGCGATGGAGCCAGCGGTCTGTTCGCTGACGTAAAACTCTCCGAAGACGGGAAAACCTTGATTCTGACAATGACGGATGGCACCGTCTATAATATTCCTATCGCTCAGAAGGAAGATGAGCCGGTTGAGCCGGAGGAGAAATACATCTGGGTAGGAGGCAACACGATTGACTCCAACAACGCTTCCAGCGTCGGAGGAACCTGGCTCAAGAAGGGAAAGGTTTCGTACGATTTTGAGACCAAGATTCTCACACTCGAAAATGTGGAGATAGAGACCACTCTCAACAATGTCGGCATCAAGTCGGAGGTGTCCGGGTTAACAATCAATGTGATAGGTAATTGCTCGATCAAGTCTTACGCTACTGCTGTCAGTGCCTTCGCTCCAATGACGATAACCGGTGCGGGTGTCCTTAAGCTCGAGGGTTCTTCGGCTGGTATAATGATGCAGACCGGATCTTCAGTCACCATTTCCGACGTGGATGTCAGGGTGAAGGGTGCCTGGGGAATCACCAGCCGTCAGGGTCTTGACGGCTATCTTAAGGTCGAGGGAACGAAGACTTATCTTTCGGCGGAAGGAACTTCCGGTTCGATCGCCGATATTGGTGGCCTTGGACTTGACGGGTGCAAGATCACCGTGCCTGAGAGCGCTGTCTTTGACTCTTTCTCCGGCTCAGTAGTCGTTGGCGAGGATGTAGTGAAGACTCTTGTGGAGATCAAGAGTGTGTACGACCTCTCCATCGGAGGAGAGAAAGTCTCCGCTGACAACGCCGCAAGCATCACCGGTCCGTGGCTGAAGGGTGGCAGCGTCTCCTATGATGTGGCTTCCAACATCCTTACTCTGACCAATGCCGAGATTGTCTCCTCCTCGACGGGAATCGTGTCCTCCATCGAGAATCTCAAAATCCGTGTGAACGGGAAATGCTCCATCAACTCGTCCGGATCAGCCATTCAGTCTGCCGGTTCTTTGAATATTCTCGGAGCGGGAGATCTGAATCTGACCAGCGCTTCCGGCAGCGGTGTCGCGCTTACTGAGAATACATCCAGACTCACGGTTCGCGGCGGCAAGGTGAACGCGTCCGGCGTTTATGGCGTCTCCGGTGTGGCTGATGGCTTGACCTATCTGACTGTCACGGGTTCCGAGACCGAGGTGACGGCGAGAGGAAGCTCCGGCTCAGTGGTGAATATAGATGCCCTTGACCTCGACGGCCTTGTCATCTCTACCCCGGAAGGAGCCAAGTTCGATGCCGCTAACAGAGGCATAGTCAAGGATGGCGAGATTGTCACATCGAAGGTTGTGATCGGGAAGAAAACCACTTATGACCTTTGGATCGGTGGTGTCAGGGTGACTGCCGAGAACGCCTCCAGCATAACCGGATCTTGGTTAGGAGGTGGCTCGATCACCTACAGCGCCGCCAGCAATCTACTGACTTTGAACAGTGTGACAATCAGCCTGACGGATGATTCCACGATTGGTATTGACTCCCGTATCGATGGACTGAAGATCTATCTTAGCGGCACGTCTTCCGTGACCTCGAAGGCGCAGGCGATGTCCGTGTCCGGCTCTGTCTCCCTGATCGGAGGAGGAACTCTGAATCTGGAAAGCGAGGGTTGCGGCGTCTCCTTGGCCGCCAATGGCGCGATGTTCAATGTCGCCAAGGCCACAGTCAATGTCAAAGGCAAATGGGGCATTGTCGGCGGAAAGGCCTACAATGCCTACTTGGAACTCTCCGATGCCGCGGGAGAACTGTCGGCTGAGGGGGCCGAAGGCTCGATTGTGGATATTGGAGGACTTGCATTGGCTGATGGATGCGCCATCACTATCCCTGACGGGGCTGTTTTCGACACCGCCAGGAAAGCTGTCGTGACAAGTGAGGGTGAGGTCGTCAAGGCCAAAGTGAGAATCGGCAAGAAGTAGAAGCCGGACTCTGTGACTGGTCAAGCCATTTCGCCAAGGCTCTTTATGGGGCCGGTGAAGTGGCTTCTCCTTTTTCCTCTGCCTCCAAGACCTCCCCTCTGACCCTGAGGATGATCTGGTTTGGACTCGAGGAAACGTACACGGCGATGGACTTGTCGAAGTGGCCAGATCCTATCTGATTGGAGAACAGTACCTTTATCTCGCCGTTCTCTCCCGGTTTTGTCGGTTTTCCCGACCATTCCACCTGCGTGCAGCCGCACGATACGATCACCTTTTGTATGACAATCGCCACGTTGGTGTTGTTTCTGTACTTGAATATGCAGGTCTGTGATCCACCGCTCTCGGCGAACTTTCCGAAGTCGTGCACCTTGTTCTCGAAAGTCAGCGTTTTGTCCACCACCACACTTTGGCCTTGTGCCGCTGCGGAAGAGATGACTCCTATCGGCAGTGTCTGAACAGTCAACAGCAGAACACTGGACAGAAGATATTCAATAACAGCAATTTTTCTCATTTGCCTATGTTTTTGGATTCGGCTCTTTACGGACATTGCAGCAGGGCTGCCGAATCGGTTGTGTCATTATGCGCAAGTCCATTCAAATATAACGAATTGTCGCCAAATATGAAAACTATGCTTGGCAAAGAATATACCAACGAAAACACCGATTGAAATGCCACGAAAACACCGATTGAAATGCCACGAAAACACCGATTGCTTTGTGCTTTTACGTTAATTTTCATAACTTTGGCAAATAAATGAAAATTTAGTATGGAATATCTCAAGAGAATCGCTGATCGTATATTGCAAGACAACCTTGAAGCCTCGGGCGCGGTGCTTGTTGAGGGACCGAAATGGTGCGGAAAAACCACGACATGCAGCCAAATTGCTAACAGCTCCATTAGTTTGCAGGATGTTGACATGAGGGATGAATATCTGGCGACGGCGGCTTCCAAGCCATCGCTTCTTTTGATGGGCGACACTCCACGTTTGATTGACGAATGGCAGGATGCGCCTGTAATCTGGGATGCGGTACGAACAGTATGCGATAAAAGAGGTGGTGTCCCGGGACAGTTCATCCTTACTGGCTCCAATAGGGTGAAAAAAGAAGAGACCAGACATTCGGGAACAGGCAGGATCGCAAAGATGAAAATGCTCCCTATGAGTTTATGGGAGTCAAAGGAGTCGACAGGACAGGTCTCTGTCGGTGAACTATTTAATGACCCGGAATATGATATTGACGGTAGAACTTCAAAACTGTCTGTCGAGGAATTGATTCTTGCGGCGTGCCGTGGTGGATGGCCAGCATCGCTTCTTCCTGCAAAAAACAAGGCCCGGTTGCTTGTTGCCAAGAATTATATGAAAAGTGTCTGCTCGGAGGATATTTCCAGAATAGATGGAGTTCAGCGTGACGAGAAGACTGCCGCGATGATAATGCGTTCATACGCCCGTAACATCTCAACGATTGTCAAAAAGACATCAATGCTTTCGGATGTCACTTCTTCCGGTGAGGTAAGCTGCTCTTCGGACACGTTTGATGATTATGTCAAGGCTTTGGAAAAATTGTTTGTCATTCAGGATATAGGTGCATGGTGTCCGGCGATAAGGAGTAAATCAAACATCAGAAGTACCCCTAAAAGATCGTTCTGTGATCCGTCTGTCGCGGTCGCCGCTTTGGGGTTGTCTCCGGATATCTTGATGACACAATTGAAGACATTTGGGTTCCTGTTCGAGCAGATGTGCATACGTGATCTTCGGATTTACACGATGGATCAAGATAGCCACCTTTCGTATTACCGGGACAGGTACGGGCTTGAAGCGGATGTCGTGTTGCATCTTTCGGACGGACGCTATGCCTTGATTGAGTGCAAACTCGGCAGCCGCGAGATTGAGGACGGTGCGGCACATCTGCTTGAACTTAAGCGGCTGATAAAAACACACAACGAATCTGAGATGCAGAACCCGCTGAGAGAGCCGGATCTGCTTATGATCATCACAGGTGGCCAAATGGCGTACACAAGGCCTGATGGGGTCAAGATTGTTCCTATTGGGTGCTTGAAGGACTGAGCGTGCGCTGTAACTATATTATAGGTATATATATTTAAGCCCTTACGGCCGCCGAGCCAGCCGAAGCATCCGGCATCCCGACCATAACGACTGTTTTCCCCTGCTTTCGCATGCAAAGTGCATGTCGGAGGCGGGTTTTGCTTATGAATATGTCTGTTCCGGAAGCTTGTGACGTGGATTCCCGTGAGAAATGGGATGTCACTCTTAGTAATAAATATGTTTTGCGGCCCCCACAAGGGGGTACTCCATAACACAACGACAAATATATGGGTTTAATTTTTCATAAGCAAGATTTTTCTGCAAGAAATCGCAAAAAAAGGCTCAAAAAAGCATTTGTTACTAAGAGGAACAACGTTTAACTTTTTTATTAACATTTATCCTTTATGAACAAATTTTTTAGATTGGTTTCGATGTTCGCCATTGCTGGCGTAACATTCGCGTACACCAGTTGTACGGACTACTCTGAGGATATCAACAAGGTTGACAACCGCGTTGATAACGTTGAGGGCCGTCTGACTACGGTGGAGGGCCAGGTGAAGAATCTGGAGACTACGACCACGCAGTTGAAGGACGCCCAGGCGAAGACCGACGCCGCAGTCAAGACCCTCGAGACAACCCTTAAGGAGCTTCAGACGAAGCACGACAAGGATGTCGAGCGCATCGAAGGTATCACCGATGCTCTTCGGAAAGACGTGACGACTCTCCAGGAGAAGGCTGCCGCTGTTGAGGCTCTGATTCCTACCCTCGCCACCAAGAAGGACCTCGAGGAGGTTTCTAACAAGACCGCCGAGGCCATCGCTGAGATTAACAAGACCATAGGTGCTCTGCAGGGAAACCTTGAGACCGCCCAGAAAGCCATCGCCGCCCTCGAGGGCCGGGTTTCTACCCTTGAGGGGGATGTTGCGGGTCTTAAGACCGCCGTTGAGAAGGCTCAGAAGGCCGCTGACGATGCCCAGACCGCCGCTGACAAGGCTCAGAGTGACGCAACTATCGCCCTCGGCAACATCGAGTCGTTGAAGAAGGCTCTCGGCAAGTATGCTGAGGAAGGCGCTCTTGAGAGTAAGATCGCCCTGCTTGAGAAGATGGACTCCACTCTTCAGGCAGACAAGTTCGACACCGAGAAGTTCGGTACATTCTTCGCCAAGGAGCTCAAGGACGTGATCGGAGCCTATGCCGAGAAGGGTGCTCTCCAGGCTAAACTTGACGCTCTTGACGGAAAGGACGAAGACCTTCAGGATCAGATCAACAAACTTGACGCTAAGGTTGAGCAGTACAACACTGCCCTTAACGACAGGATCACCAAACTCGATGAGAAGGTTGAGCAGTACAACACTGCGCTCAACGCAAGAATCGACGCTGTCCTCGGCATCATCGCCGACCGTCTCAGCAGCATCGCCTTGGTTCCTCAGTACTACTATGACGGAGTTCCTGCGATTCTTTTCGAGACCATCGCCTACAATCCGCTTGCTGACGACAATGAGAACGAGGAGGCTGCTGCACCATCTTCCATTGGCAAGCAGAACAGTTGGTTGGTGAATCAGTTCGAGAATTACACCTCTGCCGAGTCTGTGGCCCAGTTCCGTCTGAACCCAAGGACAGTAGGCGTTGACTGCGCTGACTTCTCCCTTGTTGGAGACAAGGCTGACTATGTATTCACAAGGGCTACTGCCCCTGACGCTCCTGTCAGCATTGTCGGAACTCCTTCCTATGACCCTAAGACCGGTTACGCCACGTTCAAGGTTAAGAAGAACGAGAATATCAACACTGACGAGAACGAAGACAAGAATCTTGATATCGTAGCCCTTAAGGCTGTCCTCAAGAAGGGTCTTACCGATGCCGAGAAGGAGGCTGATGCAAAGCCTGAGGTTTACTCTGAGTTCGTTCATGTAAATGAGATCGCTTACACTGCCGATCAACTCGCTATCTCTGACAAGGCTAAACTTGCCGACAAGAAGGCTGATCACGAGTACGCCAAGACCTTTACCGAGGCGACTAAGAATGCTTATGTTTACAAGATGCCTTACGATGCTCCGTTTGATCTTAAGGCTCTTGTGGCCACCTGCATCAACTCCAAAATCTATACTAGTGGTCTTGAGGCCACGTTGGATCACGAGGCTCTTGATCTTGAAAAGTATGATCTTCACTATGAGTTCTCCGTGGCGCAGACTGAGTATCCTGTGACAAGTGGCAGTACGACGACTGACCAGCAGACCGTCATCAAGTGCGTTGACCGTTTGGGTGGTATTTTCAAGGTGATGGATGCTAATGGTGTAGAGTACAACCAGGAGGCCATCGGTCGTACCCCAATCGTAAGAGTTGACCTCATGCACGGTGAGAACATCGTTACCCGCGCCTTCATCAAACTCGTTATCTCTGTCAAGAAGGCTTCCGATAACATCAGCATTATGGACAAGGAGGAGAACTTTGTTGTCGAGTGTCCTGATACTCCGGTGACCACCATGAAGTACGATGTTGAAAAACTCCGTAAGGATCTTTATCGTGTACTCAACATTTCTCACGTTGACTTCTGGAATCTGTATGATGTTGAGAAGGCTTATGTTAAGAAGAATGGTAAGGATCTTGCGGCCTTCCCTGTTCCTAAGCTTGTTGACGGTCCCGCGGTTGAAGGAAAGGCTACCAAGGAAGTTTGGTGGGAGTTCACACACGGCGATGTTGGAAAGATCGGTCAGGGTGCCAAGGTTGAGGGTTATCTCGTTCTTAAGAACAAATTTGATCTTTACTCGGAGTATCCTACCACAGTTACATTCAAGTTCACCGCTGACTTCAGACTTCCTATAAAGGGTCAGGAGATCAAGGTAACGGCTAACATCAAGAATATATTCTGGGAGACGAGTGGTGATAACAGTGTCCTTCAGGCAAATGTGAACGTTCCTGCGAGCGAGACTGATGTGGCTGCGAACTGCTACTTCATGACTCCTATCGCCGAGCAGCCATGGGAAGAGCTAAGTGTTACCGGACTTCCTTGCGACGAGACACCTGCGTTCAGAATCGCCAAGGTTTACAAGGACGGTAAGGCATCCAATGCTCCTGTTGCCGGTATCTATCTGACGACACCTATTACTACTGGAGAGCTGAGCATCACTCTTGACAAGGGCAATGCTGACATCAAGAAGGCTCTTAACAGCGAGCATGGTCTTCAGGCTGTGATCGAGTGGTATGCTGTCGGCAAGAGTGGTGATGAGTATGTTCTCCATACATTCTGGGTTAACTTCAAGCGTCCTGTTAACCTTAATTTCCCTGATGATATTCACGTGAAGGATGCCCAGACCGGCGGTGACGAGATCACATACGGCTTTGCAGGTCTCCTTACGGATTGGAGAGGCGAGACTATCCTTCCTCCAACTCCTATCGAGATCCACAAGGAGGGCCACCATTGGGTTAAGGTTTGCTCACCTGCTGACCACGCCGTTGTAATCCCTGGTTACCAGAAGGTTGTAAAGGAAGGCTACTACGAGTTCGAGTTCGAGGATAAGGAGGTTGTCATTCCTACGGCTACCGCTTACCATAAGGCTTCAATTACGCTTTACGATAACAAAGATCGTCAGCATTGGTTCGCTCTATGGGGCGATGCTTGGCAAGTAGCTAACCCACTTTATCCGATTGGACCACGATACTTCCAGCGTCCTGATGGAACATGGGTAAAGAAAGCAACTGTTGTCGGCTATGGTCGTTCGGAGGGCGAGGCTCTTGAGAATGCAAGAGTTGAGGCTAATAAGTTGAGCCCTCGTTATCTTGAGAATATCCAGACGAGAGGTTGGAAGTCTGACGCCCCTGTTACGGAGGTTCTTAATTCAGGTACTGTGACAGTCACATTCAAGACGATCAAGGATGTAACTTATGTTCCTGCTGTTTACGAGACCGTTGAGCCGAAGATCGAATACTCTCCTTGCAATCCGAAACCGGGTCCTTCAAGTGATGTCTATACTGAAGGTCAGAGGATAGGTTGCTGGCAGTGGCAGAAATGGGCTACCGTAACCCCAGGCATTACTCCTGGCAGGTTCTGGGACTTCTACGGAGTGTTCACACCGGCTGATGATGTAGTTCTTCACCTTGAGCGTAATCCTGATGGCAGCTACAAGCATGTCACGACTGACCTCCCTGACGGCAAGCTTCCTTCAAAAGCGACCCTCACTCAGAAGCCTGGCTACAAGCTCTTCTATGATAATGTCATGAGTCCTATTCAGTACACATATCACATCTACATTCCTGCCTCTATCGAGTACGGATGGGGTGTTCTGAATCAGACTCTCGTCATCACGGTAGATCCTTACAACAAATAGTACGGTTTATTAGTACTGTAACCCAATAATCAGGGAGGGAAGCAAGTTGCTTCCCTCCCTTTTTAAATTCGCTCACAGGGCCTGTCTGAGATCATTGAGCCACTTAATGCGGAGCCTGCCGAAGTTCTTTGTGGGCCGGCTATGCCAACCAATTGACTAGGTACACGTCACCTACCGGAATGTCTAACCCGTGGATTATCATTGGGTAGAATGCCACGGATTGATTAGGTGCGAGCTGCAGAATGCTGCCAGTCAATTTGGAAGGACAGCTTTTGCAAACATGTTCATTAATTAAGGTAATTATATACGAGTTGACTACTCTTACACATTACGTCTGTTCCCATTGAAG
>ENA-ORNY01001004-ORNY01001004.1-human-gut-metagenome-genome-assembly--contig:-NODE-1004-length-17245-cov-11.830832_pt1 | contig 17245 bp, 20 predicted proteins | sample MGYA00242122_ERZ509036 | MGnify/ENA primary metagenome ERZ509036 (study PRJEB26280, sample SAMEA2338696) | human gut metagenome | biome: human gut; feature: human-associated habitat; material: faeces... | reverse complement strand
GTTCTGACAAGAGAATATGCCTGGGTAGGAGCTGGAGCTACGATACTTCCGGGAGTATGTATTGGAAGACACGCAATTGTGGGAGCTGGATCTGTAGTGACAAAGGATGTACCGGATTATGCAGTAGCAGTTGGAAATCCGGCAAAAGTAATAAAAATGCTTGATAAAGAAAAATTTCAGGAGGACTAAAAAGATGGAAAATATGAAGTTGAATAACAATTTGGAATGTCCAATGCTTGGACTAGGAACTTTTATGTTATCACCAGAGGATGCCTACACAAGTACATTAGAGGCATTAAAAATGGGATATTCCCTAATTGATACAGCAAATGCTTATTTATTATTTATTATCGTGGCAAGATTGTAGGTGGTAGTGGAATTGACAGAAAAAATATATTTCTATCAACAAAAATATGGGCTAGTGAATATGAAAATGAGAATACTGTAGAAGAAACTCTAGAAAGACTTGGTGTTGATTATGTGGATTTACTTTATATACACCAGCCTGCAGGCAACTGGCTTGCCGGATACAGAATGCTTGAAAAAGCATATAGAGAGGGCAAAGCAAAATCCATTGGTATCTCGAATTTTGAAGGAAAATATATGGAAGAGTTGGAAACAAAGTGGGAAATTGTACCTCAGTTTATTCAGGTGGAAGCACATCCATATTTCACACAGAAAGAACTTCGTGTAACTTTAGACAAATATGGAATTAAGCTTATGAGCTGGTATCCGCTGGGACATGGAGATACAGCATTAATGAATGAGTTGGTATTTGCAGGACTTGGCAAAAAATATGGAAAAACACCTGCACAGGTTATTCTCCGTTGGCATACTCAGATGGGATTTGTTGTAATTCCTGGAAGTAAAAATGCAGAACACATTAAGGACAATATGGATATCTTTGATTTTGCATTAACAGATGAAGAAATGGAACAGATTGCAAAGCTGGACAAGAATGAAAGATATTATCACCGCACGGATGAACAGCTTGTACAGTTTGCAAACTGGAAACCAGAGTTTGAAAAATAATATGGAGAAAATAGTATGAGCAAAAATGATGTCAACTGAGTGAATTCGATGGAACGGAATGGTTATACCCTCCGGGTGCTCCGAGCACCGGACGAGCACCGAAAGGTGCTTTACATAGATGAAAACAGGTTTTCTTATTTTGACAGGGAGTAACAGAATAGTTAGGAAAATCAAGGATTTCCTTGACTTAACTTTACTAAGAATTATATATGTTTTCAGTGGTATCTCGAGCTCCTAAGCGCTAGTTGGGGGTTCGATTCCCCCTGAGAACAGTTGTTTGAAGCAGTAATGATTAAGAAAATTCATTACTGCTTTTTTCATTTTGGGGTGGAAAAATCCACCGAAAATCATTAAAAAAATGATTATTTCATCCACCCAAAATTAAAAATTTCCACCCAAATGAGAGGAAATGATGAAAAAGTTGTGGAGATAGAAATTGAGAGACTTCACGATTTTAAAAATCATCCATTTAAAGTTCAGGCTGACAGTCAGATGAAGGAGCTGCAGGACAGCATCAGTAAATATGGAATACTAAATCCATTAATTGTCAGACCAAGGCCGGAAGGATTTTACGAGGTTATATCAGGACACCGAAGAAAGTATGCAGCTATGGAGCTCAAATACACAAAGGTACCTGTAATAATCAGATACATGCTGGATGAGGAAGCAATGGAGAATACACTTGCAACACCAAATCTGTCTCAGGCGATAAGAATTAAGAAAATGCAGGAAGAGGAGAATATTTCTGTGGATAGTGTTGAAGCAATAATCACAGAAGTTAAACAAAAAGAAATAACTCGTGTTGTGTTTAAAAATGAGCAACTGTATAGATATTTTCCATCATATTATACGGCTGAGCAGATGCGCAGAGAAATTTTAACGTTATTAAAGATAAACATGGAGAGCTATTAAAGGAGGAAAATGTTTGATTGATCTGAAAGCAGATCAGGATGAGATAAAGGAAGTGCTTGGAAATGAATATCAGGATTATAATCTGGAAAGATATCAGCAAACAGACATTCACAGGATAGCAAATGTGGATAGTAAAGTAATAATATCAACATGACGATATAGAAAATGCAGGGAAGCATTGTATTTCAAAGAGTTTGAGATACAGAGCTTCTGCTAAGGCAGTGGTCATCTTGTAAAGAGATGGTCTTTGTATGCGTAATATGGTCGTTTGATGATATGGGACTGGGAAAACAAGTGATTTTATCCGATAAAAAAAGCAAGGGAGGGCAGTGGGCTATGAACATTTTAAATAATCAGATTGGTTCCATCTATGACCGACAGAAAAATTTATATAGTAAATATCCGCATTATAGCCAACAGAATGCAGAAAGCAAAAAGGTATGCGGACAAGAAAAAATCACAGCAACATCTGGAAAGGATGTATTGGGTATCACAAAAGGAGATAAAGAAAATTCTTATATTGTGCATTTCTCTGATTCTGCAATGGTTAGCAGGGCAGTTGCAAGAGGATATGTTACGGTCAATGGTGCAGATGTAGAATTGACGGAAGATACCAAACGGCAGTTGTTAAAGGTAGATAAAGAAGCAAGTGCTGCGAGAGAAAAGGCATATCAGGATTATGTTATGCAGCATGAGATGGCGGTTGCAAAGCAACAGAGTGAAGCGTGGAGAAAAGCGTTAGATGGAGTGCCGGATAGTTTAAGAATGTTGTTGGAAATAAATAATATTGAAAATGTGCCGGAATATTCAGAAAAACAAAAAAAGCAATATAACGATGCAATCAAGGCTTATGAGCATATCGGTAACGGTGTAAGCTGGTCGCAGTTTGAATGGAAAACTTACGATACACAGATGACAGTCACATTTGAGGATTCGGTGAAAGTTGAAAGTATTTCAAAAGGAATGAATGTGATAAATGGGTAGATGCAATGGTAAATAGGAGGGACATAAATGGCAGGTATAAATGTGAATGGTATAGGAAGAAATCCGTATGCTGACAGTTACTTAACTTCTGCAAAAAACAGAAGTAATACTACATCAAAAAATACTTTTGTAAATGCGGTGAAGAAAGTAGAGGAAAGTAAAAATTCAGCGGATACAAGTAATGTGATGTATCCGGGAGATGTGACGATTGATTATCCACCTCGGATAAACAATGCTGTAAACAATAGCGTGGTTTCTGAAAAATCAAAAGATGAGATGTCACTGGATGAGTATAAACAATGGGTTATGAATCAAATATCTCAATTTCCCGTAAGCGGATGGGTTCGTTCCACATTTTCTTCAGGGTCGATTGTGATTAAGGAAGAAGCTTTTGAAAGAATGAAAAATGATCCTGAATATGAGAACTATGTTTTGAACAGAGTTCGTTCAGCATATTCCGTTCAAGGCTTACCAGTAGGATCAAATAATGTTGGTTTTGATGTTATTGGAGCGTCACCGGAAGAATGTTACGGTTATGCAGGTCCGGTAGGAAAGAGTGGATCAGAAACAGCGAATGACGGAGAATCTTGGTGGAAGAAGCGCCACGAAAGAATGGAAGAACTTATGAAAGAACAGGAAGAGGAAGCAGTAAAAAGAGCACAGGCAAGACGAAAAGCTGTACAAAACGAATATCTAAATAGCCAGTTGGCGGCGGCAGCATATGAGAAAAGCAGTATTATTTTACCAGATAATCCTGTTATACAGTAGGCTCATCTTTTGACAGGAAAGCATAAGAATGCAGGTAAGATATTTTTCGGGAGGAAGGATAAGAAATGGAAATAAACAGTAATCATTCTACATATGGTGCGGCATTTCGCCAAAAACCAATTTTTTTCATGTCAGGGAAGGAAACAGTGGCATATTTTGAGGGAAAGCTTAAGAAAAATATGACACTTCAAGAGGATACCTGTACACTTGGCAGCAATGACACTTATCGCAGACAGCATACTACTTATGAGGTTTCTGACAAGAAGGGAAGTACATTTCTGGATCTGGATTTTCTGATCAAGGACGAAACCAGCAGTCTGAAAGGAAGTCTCAGCGATAAAAAGGATGTGGATTTCTACAACTTTTCCATCCCTTTTAACCGGACGATACAGAATTACTTCGGTGTCCAAATCTATATGGACATGCCGGAAGGTTGCGATTATGACCTCACCTTATATGATGAATATGGCAATCAGGTCGGAAAGGCAGAATGGGACGGGGAAGGACGTAAAACACTGACCATCCCGAACTGGGATACAAATACCAATAAATATTGTATCAAAATAGAAAACAAAAATGGGGAAGAAGTTTCTCCACATGATTATTATAAAATCAGTTTCAAGGTTACGGAAAATAAAGAACAGGAAAAGACCGATGCCATAAGGGAGGCATTCGGGAACCTTCACGGTGCATACGGCCGGAAAGATGAAAATTGGAGGGAATACCTCGACAAATATAATGAAGTCCTGATGGATACAGAGAAAAATTATACAAAAGAAATGGAGAAATTCCACCAGAAGCAGTTTGAAAGTCTGCCGGAAGAAAAGAAATACAAAGGCGGGCGCACAGTGGATGAATTGTTGCAGGACATGGCGGAAGGAAAGACACTGGATGATGCGGAAATGGAGTATGTGAAGATTTTTGCCAATCTGAAAGATTTTGAAAAAGCACAGCAGAAGGCGGAACTGAAACATGATTTTTCCGAGGATTTTGTAAAGGATCTGGAAAGCAAAGGTATTTCCCGTGATGAGCTGGAGGGAATGCAGATAAAGATTGAAAGCAATGGGAATGTAACAGTGAGCGGTATCGAAGATAAGGAAGTCCGGGAGCAGGTTCAGAAACTGGTAGAGGAAAAGTACAGTGACCGGATGTATCAGTATTACACAGGAATTGCTGACAGTGTGGGAAATCTGTCGTCCAATACCTATCAGTATGCCACGGATGTGCAGGAAGTCAGGCGTTACTTAAAAGGGGTTACGGGAGAAGATATTTCTGTGGAGAACCTTTACCTGACACCAGACGGAAAGATTGGCGGGCTGCCGGGAAAAGCTGCTGATCTGATCAACAAAACAAAGGACAACGCCAAGATAGAGCGGATAAAGGATGCATTGATAAATATCATAGGACATAACCGGATAAGTGGTGATCTGGGGATTCCTGATTTTACTTCGGAGTTTCAATTCAGCAATGGAGCGTTCTCTGTGGCAGACAGTGGTTTTACGGTGGATATGGCGGCATTGGATAGAAGGCTGACGCCCCAACCGCATGATAACATGTATTCGGATATGTATGAGTACAGTTTCAGAAAAGTATTATGATACAACATCAGAGGAGGTAAAGGTAAGATGAAGAAAGCAGAAAAGATTACAATCAAGGTATTGAAAGTAGTGGAGAGAATTGCCCGGAATGAAGTGGAAAAAACAGTTCTTGGCAGGACGGCAGAGTGTTCAGCGATTTATCACCAGCCGAAAAGACCGAAGAAAAGGGGAAACTAGGTCAGAATAATGAAATATTTTGTGGAGTGTTGCGGTTGTGATTATCGTAATGGCAAAACAAAAGGAGTAAGATAACTCCAAAAGGGTTATCTTACTCCAATAAATCAATTAAAGGTTACTGCTTGGGCTTCGGATGGAGAGAGCAGGTACGGTTCTGACTGACAGAAGAACCGTGGAAAGGAGTTAATATGAGATTAGGCGTTGAAAATTCAGTTAATGCTTATAATCAGAATTATAGGTATCAACAGAATAAGACGACAGGGCAAGCCAATCATTTAGATTTCAATAAGATTTTATCTGCTAAAGAGGGTGATAATACAGAGAAAGTACAGAAGCCAAATGAAAATAGTGTTTCAAAAGTAGATACCTACACTGAATATTTAAAGGCTAAATATGGGAATATAATGATCCAAAATGTTGGAAGTGATCAAAAGAGTATGGATTCATTGGGGACGGGGACATATGGGATGAATAATATTGTGATTGCACCCAATGTTTTGGAAACAATGGCAAATGATCCCAAAAAAGCAGCTTATTACGAAAAGATGATACAGGATTTTTTTGCTTCGCAGTCAACTGTGAAGGCGCAGATGGCAGTCGGGGGGTTTGAGATTCAATCTTATGGTATGGTTATTCACCCGGATGGAACTGCACACTATTATGTTTGTGGAGATGTTTCACCAGAAAAAAAAGCAAAGATAGAGGCGCAAATGAAAGCTGAAGATGAAGAGAAGGCTAAACGGCGTAGACAATATTTAGAGCGCAGTGAGGAGGCGGCAGAAAAGCGCAGACAGATAGAAGAGATTAATATGCAAAAGAGTAAAAAAGATGCGGCTTTTGATGATAATATATCGGCTGTTAATGTATTATCGGAAGTAGATAGGGCGGTTGCCATAGCTGCTTATGAAAATATTGCCAATACTTTTAATGAAAACATAATAAAAAGTACAATTGATAATTGAGGACTTTACTGACTATATCAACTTATAATAATCGATATATAATATTATACTAGGAGGTAATTAAATGCGTATTGGTTCGGGAGTGCAAAGTGCATCGGAAGTATTTGGAAAGCAGCAAAATAATAGCAAAACATATGTTGCCGAAAATGAGGCATTTTCTCAGACATCAGTGAAGGTGTATTTAAAGACGGATGATATGTTGTTTTCAGGTGGAAATGGAACAGGTCTTTCGTTTTATATTAAATACGCAGAAGAGTCAACAGAGGATAATCCTGTAGTGATAGCCAAAGGCGTTGACGAAAATGGAAAAGAATTTGAAGAAAAGATTAACATTAATGATATTAATTTGAGAAATGCTTCTTATGTTGAAATGAGTGCTTTGGAGGCATATTATAACGTCGACAAGGGGAATAGTCTCAGTTCTTTTCCGCAAGAAACTGGGTGTATGGGATTAAATGACAGATGCGACCTTATATCCAGCTTTGAAAAGGTTATACAGGATATGAATAAATTAGGAAGGTATGATTTGCAGATGTTTTATATGCGAAATATGAATACTTATCTAAATGCAAGCAGTAAGCATAAATAGGGCTTAGTTATTTGAATATAGTAGAAAAAGCTTGGACTCCATAGGAGAGAGCAGGTGCGGTTCCGACTGACAGAAGAACCGTGGAAAGTTAATATGGGATTAGGTGTTGAAAACACTTTTATCCAAAAAAGTTGAGACAGAAACTGGACTGGCATATAGAGAAAATTTTGAGCTGATTGGAGGAACAGAAATATGAACATTGGTTCTGGTATGAATACCGTATCTTCACTGTACGGTCAACAAAAAGGTAATCATATGAAAACGCCTGCATCTGGGGAAAAGACATTTTATACGGCAGAAACACCGAAGGTATATCAGATATTCACAACAGATAATATGTTGTGGACAGGAGGTAATGGTACAGGTCTTTCTTATTGTCTTAAATATGCGGATGATTCGACGGATGAAAATCCTGTGGTGTTAGCGAAAGGTGTGGATGAAAACGGGAAAGAGTTTGAGCAAAGAATTTATATCAATGATGTTAATCCATCAAATGCTACAGTAGTCGAAATGCGTGCATTGGAGGCACATTACAAAGTGGAAAAGCAGGGAGGTTTTACGTCTTTGCCGCTTGAAGCTGGTAATATGGGACTTAACGACAGAAGAGATTTTATCGCAATGTTCAAAAAAAGCATAGAAGATTTAAACAAATTGGGAAGGTTTGACTTATCGTTGCTTTGGACGAAAAGTATGGATACATATCTTAATTTGCCAAATGCAAATAGTAAGTACAAATAAGGCTTAGCTATTTGGACATAGAAGGAAAGAGAATTTAAAAAAAACGAAGGAGATTGAGACAATGCAGTCAATATCAAGTTATATTAATCCTAATACAAGAGGACTTACATCTAATTACAAAAATACAGCTATTAAAGATAAGGAAACCTATAATGAGGCGATGTCGCAGCACTTACTAAATCCGGTAGAAGATTTGGTTCAAGTGTTAAAAACACCTATAAAATTGGCGAAGAGTTCGTCACTTAGCAGACAGAATAATTCTGTTAATATTGCGGAAGGGCAAAGAATCCGTGTTAATGGAGGTCATGTGCTTACGGTTACGGCGCATGGAGTAGAGGTTTCTGGTGGAGATAATCCGTATGATACACAATCATATGTAAAAGCACAGAGAATGGCAGATGCATTGGCATCCATGCTGCGAAATGCAGGTGGGACAATGACTACTGTAGCACATTCAAAGGAGGAATATGCCCGGTATACAGAGGAAATTACGGATGTTATGTCTTATCTGGGTGTAGACACTTCCAAAGATTTTACGGTCAATGGTATGAAATATAGCAAAAATAAAGATGGTTGGTATGAGTCAGAAGCGAACAGTGATGCGCAGGCGGCATATGAACAGTTAAAAGCGAATAACAGAACCTACCAGTTTGCAGATGAAAAGACCAAAAAGCAGATTGCATATATTAGTGATTATTACCTTCAGACAGTGCCGGAGAGTGTAAAGGCGGCGTGGCAGGAAACATTGGAAGAAACTGGTTTTAATCCATTTCAGACGGATGTAACCAGTACATTAACGCAGTTATCTGTAGAGCAGGATTTTCTGACAGGTGGTGATGACAATATTTTTGGTGAAACGAAAGAAAGTTGTTTAGCAGCTATCGACAAAGTATTGGAGAGAATAGAAAATCCGTTGGCAGCAGTTACAGAGGAAAGGGCAGCATATCTGCAGCAGGAAAAAGAATTTTATACCGTACTGGCATCTAAAATAAGAGAATAAAATGCCGGGAGGAATTTAAAGATACAGATTATAAGACTTATATAAGGCAGGGGGATAATATGGTTACTGTAAATAATTCTGACTATTATAATAACATTCCAGTGGGCAGGGATTTAAACAACCTGCCCAATACTTCCAGCGCTGGTACAACTGTAGGATATCAATATGATGGACTTACAGAGGAGGATCGTTTCGTACAAAAAGTTTTGCGGGAGCATTATGATAAAATGTACAAAGAAAATATGTCGCATTCTGATCCAATGGCATATGTCATATCGAAATATTGTGATGTGACTTCACCTAACTTTTGCTCATATATGACAGAAGACCAGCGTTCCATAGCTTACCGTACAGAGAAAAGAATGTTACAATCCGGAGGAAAACCTGTGGGTGGATTTGCACGGTATGATTATGCATTAAGGAATTACAAGGATGTATATACAGGTGGTTCAAGAAGTGTTGGTTATGTACGCAATACTGACAGGGAAAAACAGCATGCCAGAAGTGTTGTAAATCAGCAAATTTCAAATCTACTTTCAAAGAATGGGATATCAATATCAAAACAGGCAGATTTGGTATTTTCTATTGACCCATATACATATCAACTAACGGTGTCGGGAAATGCAGATAGAGACATATTATCGCAGATAGAAAAATTACTGAATGAAGGGGATAATGCGAAAAATATTTGGACGCATGCGTGGATTTGTATGCATGATGCAGACAATGAAATTGTTAATTCGCAGGCAAATATGACAAAGGCGAACCAATATTCTTTATGGCATGAAGTGTATGAGACAACCGGGTATGATGCACGCAATGCGACATATAGAAATGGTACTTTTATTGCAGAGGATGGCACAGATTTACTTGCCTTGTTTAAGGAAAAGGCTAAAAATGGCGCAGGGTATGAACTTTATTCTAATAGATGGTTGGAATATGCTAAGAATGGCTGGAAAAAAGAAAATGATTTAGTATTGAAAATAGGATTTGATAGCAGTGGATTGTATGATATAGGGCAGGAAAGAGGATATGGAGCAACGCAGAATATGTGGATGAAAGGTATTAGTCAAAGTATATTTGAAGCTAGCGTGTGATCAATATTATATTGATTCTGAGAGAAATCCAACAGGTGGCATAGTTGGAAGGACTCCGAATAATGAAAGGAGATATGTTAATATGGCAGTTACAGGAATAGGAACATATGCGTCATATACGAATAGTTATGGCAATACACAAAATGCTGGAAACAAAACGGGCAGGACATATAAGAATGCTCATGAATATAAGAACTATTTAACACAAAAATACGAATGTTTACGAAGCAGGGATTATTCCGTAAATATAAACAGTTCTCTTTTGTCAAAGGCTATGGGAGATGAAAAGACAAAACAATGGTTGGAGTACAATTTATCGCTAATACCAAAAACAATAGAACAGTCAAGAGCTTATGTGGCAGCAAGAGGAGCAAAGATACTGAGTTATAGTATTACTATAAATGGATATGATAGCATGAGTTCTGTAATGTGTACTCAAGATGAAGTTGATCCGGGAACAGAAAAAGCAAGGAAAGAACTTGAAGAAAGACTCGAGAAAAGGAAAGCAGAAAAGAAAGAGACAGAGGAAAGACTGGAAAAACAGCGTGCCGAAAAACAGGAGCAGAAAGAACAGCAATATAATCTGAAAATTGATGGAAAAGATGTAGCTGACCTGACAGTAAAAATGGTGGAATTGGTAGGTGCTTCAACTTCTACAGGAGTGACGGAAAACGGAGTTTCGGCATTTGATGTGCTGGCATAGAAACTGATATGAGTATGCCGGGATGTACTGGGTATCACAAAAGGAGATAAAGAAGCAAGTGCTGCGAGAGAAAAGGCATAGCAGGATTATGTTATGCAGCATGAGATGGCGGTTTGCAAATAAAGTTACATATCATATTGATGCTGAGAGAAATCCAACAGGTAGCATAGTTGGAAGAATGCCGAATAAGGAAGAAAGGAGTTACTATAAAATGGAGGTATCAAATTATTATAGCACAGCAAAATTATGGGGCACTTCGGATAAAAAAGTTTCTAAATCTTCTGAAAAAAACAAATGGAAATTAACGGATTCCTTAAAAGAGAAAATTGTTGAACTGGCAAAAAAAGATGCACAGGACAACGTATATATGGGAAATGCGTTTATGAATTTGCGTAAGATGGAAGTAAGCAAAGTGGCACCGAACAGGGCAGCCTTAATTGGAAAATTTAATCAATTAATGAATTCCGGCAATATGTCTGCAATGAAAGAAGTTGAAAAAGCTGATAAAAAATGGCTCTGTATTTTATTCGGGATACCATATGAGGCAGAGTTTCAGGGAGAGGGAACAGGATCAGCAGTTCACGTATATAACGAATGTGGTGAAGAAGTTCTGACATATACAGAGGGAGTAGGCTGGCAAGAAAAGGAAACAAAAGCAGAGTCACAGGTACATTCGGCGTTAAAATCGACATATTATGAGGCTTTTTGTGATGCAAGAAAAGCATTAAACAGTGAACAAAGAACTGGTGGTATGAATGAAAATATAATGTCACAAGGCAATTTTGATATGAAAGCGTAAAGAACGTGCGATTAAAATAAGTAGTATAGGAAGTCAGTAGTGTGTGAATAAACTGCTGACTTCTTTTTTTGATAGATACAGTCACTCCCAGGAGCGTGTGTCGGATAAAACAAATTAGCAGGAAGCAGATAAAGCAATATATGTGATATTCTATTTCACAACAAAAAAAGGTCGGTTCACAACATTGTGGCTAGCTATTAAAAGAACTTTTCCGATATAATAAATATAATTGTATGTAAGCAAGGAAGTGACAAGATGCAAATTGCAATCTGTGATGATGAAAAATCTATAGGATTGATATTAGAAGAAAAAATAAAGAAATTATTACCGGATGCAGTAATAGAAAAATATTTATCTGGTGATGAATTGATTGCAAGTGGTTGTGAGCCGGATATTCTATTTTTAGATATTCAGATGCCGGGAATGGATGGAATGGAAACGGCAAGGATTCTGCGTCAGAAAAATGAAAAAATGGTATTGATATTTGTAACTGCTGTGGAGGAGTATGTTTTTCAGGCATTTGATGTTGCAGCATTTCATTATCTGGTGAAACCGTTTTCAGATGAAAAATTTGAGGAAGTTGTGAAACGTGCAGTCAGAAGCATTAAAGAATATTCTGAAAATCAATTGGATGAAAAATACATGATGGTGCAGTCCGGAGGAAGCCATATGAAAGTGTTTTTGAAGGATATTGTGTATGCTGAGGTATATAATCGAAAAGTCATTATCCATACACGGGATACGAATATTGAATATTATGGAAAATTGCAGGAACTGAGTGAAATTGCGGGAGCAGATTTTTTTCGTACACACAGAGCCTACCTCGTACATTTCAAATATGTTCAGAAATATGATGCAAATTGTGTGACGATGGAAAATGGAACTGCATTGATTGCAAAACAGAATTATTCTGAGTTTGTAAAACAATATTTGAAATATAATCAGAGGAAAGGGAAAGAAATCGGATGAGTTTGGTAGAAAAATACTGGATGGTTACATCGAAAATTTCTGTTATTGCACTCCTTATGATTACAGGAATCTATTTTGGAAAATTTGTTTGTCCCTATATAAAAAAGAAAAAAGGGGCTGTGGCAGTCAGTATTGTTTATATTACGATTATGCTTGTTTTATATATGATTCCGCCACAGATTGATAATTTTTCCGCATATCTGATTGGAGTTATAGCAGCGTTTCTTGCAATGTATGTAGAGGACAGAAGAAATATATATCAGAAAATATTTCTTGCAATTACGTTCTTTTCTATCCGATGGTTAACGGTTGCAATGGCAGCCAGACTTGATGATCTTGTTACAAAAGCACTTGTATTTCGGAATATGAGTGCAGAAAAAGTGTGGCTGCAATACGGACTATATGTTGGAACCAGAGTTTTGGATATTGTACTTTGTATTGCTTTTATTGCGGTTGCAATAGGACTGATCAATAAAGCGTATATATACAAAAAAGATGAAATGAGCATCAAAGAGATGGTAATGCTTATTATACCTTCACTTGTAGGCGTCACTGGGTATGGCATTTTACAATATTATCTCATGATATACGAAAGAGATACTGGAAAGAACTTGATTGATACATATGGATTTTATGGAGCTTTAAGCTTTTTACACTATCTGATTTCCATAGTTGCTATTCTTGTTGTGATTGTAATGTTTCAAAACTGGAAAGAGATGCAGGAAGAACAGCGGGGACAAGAGCTGGTATTAAATCAGATCAGTGACATGAAAAAGCATATCGAGGAAGTCGAAAAGTTGTATCGGGATATCCGCTCCATGCGCCATGATATGGGAAATCATATACAGACACTGGAACATCTGGTGGCACATAATAATATGGATGATGCTACAGAATACTTGGAACATCTGAAAAATGAATGGGACAAGGTATCTCCGGAAATAAAGACAGGAAGTCCGGTAATTGATGTCATTTTGATGGAAAAGCTGAGAGAAGCAAAAGAAAGGCAGATTCGGTTTCTGTCGGATTTTCATTATCCGCAGAATACAAAGTTAAATGCATTTGATTTGAGTGTGATCATGAATAATGCCTTGAATAACTGCATGGAAAATGTAAGTGGAGATGATCCGTATATCAGCATTTCTTCTTTTAGGAAAAACAGTATCTTTATGATAACCATAAAAAACAGTTTTGGGGGTCAGCTTAATTTTGGTGATAGCGATTTGCCGGAAACAACCAAATCTGGGAGGGAACATGGAATGGGTTTGAATAACATTCGCCGGGTTGCCAGAATGTATATGGGAGATATATCTTTGGAGCAGGGAAATGAGGAAGTAATCCTTAGCATTATGATACAGGTAGAATAAAGAAATAAATTGGCACTATGTATTTTGTAAATTACAGAAATATATAGTGCTTTTATGATGCTTCACAACGAAAAAAGGGCGGTTCACAACATCGCAGTTTATTGTGAAGCAAGATATGCCGAAAGAAAAAATAAAGAGAAATCATGTTATACAGATTTTTAGGAAACGGATTTCAGAGTATTAGCTCAAGGAGGACAACGAAATGATGAAAATTAATGGATTTAACGGAACAAATACGCAGACAGGAGCAATGGAAATGGCACAGGCGAATGATTCTGTGAGTAAAAATATTCGGAATCAGATTGCAAATGCACAGCAGAAATTGCAGGACTTATCATCAAATGAAGAACTGTCATTAGAGGATAAGATGAAGAAACGTCAGGAGATACAGCAGGAAATTACAAATCTCAATCAACAGTTAAGACAGCACCAGATTGAACAGAGAAAGGAACAGCAGAGCAAAGAATCATCTATCGATGATATGGTGGCTGGTACAAAAAATACATCTGCAAAGAAAGGAACAGGTTTGTCACAGGCAGGTATGCGGGCAATGATTTCCGCGGATTCATCTATGAAGCAGGCAAAAGTGCAGGGTAGTATGGCAACACAGATGGAGGGAAGAGCCGGTGTGCTTGAGTCTGAAATCAAGCAGGATGCTGGAAAATGCAATACCGAAAAGAAAGAAGAAGAACTGGCAGATTTGCAGGCAAAAGCGCAGTCTGCAACAGCAGCACAGATGTCTTCACTTTCAGATGCAAATAAATCTATGGAAGAAGCAGTAAAGGCAGACAACAGTACAGATGCATCAGATAATGCAGATGTCAAAACAGAAACAGAAGAAACAATAAAAAATCCAGCATCAGAAAGTGGGCAGTCGGTAGTATATACACCGATAGATATACGTTTATAGTTCGGAAAGGAGGCTGGTGTTATGTCAGAAATCAAAAGTTTTAGTGATTATACAAGTAAATATAACAGCAATGTAGATTTTTCAGCTTTGTTTAGTGGAACGTCAGGTAGTTTATCAGTAGGCAATACAAATATGCTTTCTGATTATGCTGCAATCAAAAATGGAAGCTATGGAAAACTTATGAAAGCATATTATGCAAAACAGGATGCTGAAAAATTATCGGGTAAAGGTGATACTTCTCAAAAACTTACCTTGATGAAAACAAGTGCGGATTCTCTGAAAAAATCAGCAGATGCTTTGAATGACTCTTCTCTTTGGGAAAAAAAGAAAATAAAAAAGAAAGATGAAAAAACGGGGGAAGAGATTGAGGCAGAGGATTATGACTGGGATAAAATCACCAAGGCAGTAAAATCTTTTGTTGAAGATTATAATGATGTAGTTAAGGAAGCAGGAGAATCGAATACAAAGGATGTATTGCGAAATGCTTCATGGATGACTGGAATGACAGACAAAAACAGTAATATGCTTGCCAAAATAGGTATTACCATAGGAAAAGGAAACAAGTTGGAATTAGATGAGGATGCTTTAAAGCAGGCAGATATCAGTTCGCTGAAAACGGTCTTTACAGGATATAATTCTTTTGTAAGCAAAATATCGCAGAAAGCAACTGGTATATCGAATGCTGCAAACCGGGCGAGTGCAACCTATACAAATAATGGTACGTACTCTAAGACGGATTCTTCTTTGACATCGAGCAAGATAGATAAAGAAGTATAGAAAGTGTGGACTAACTTAAGGAGGTTGCTATGAAAGTTCAAGGAAATAGGTATATTAATAATCCAGAGATGATAAAAAATAAGGTTGAGAAGAAAACAACTGTTCCTCAGAATATTATTTCGGAGGATGATGTGAAAATCAGTGATTCAGCAAGAAAGTTAGTTGAGACTGCTCGTGATAAAGTCTCAGATTTTCAGGCAATGCATTTTTCATCAATCAATGGAGAGATAAAAGAAATACCAGCAGAATACAAATGTGAGAATTTGTTTAAATTGGAACTAAAGACATCTTCTATTTCAGGAGATAAAAGTGTATTTGAAGGACATTCTGAGAATGAGGTTTCGGTTTTTGAGAAGTGGGTAGATGAAAATGCAGCAGAATATTTATCAGAAGATGAAAGAAATACACTAAAAGAACAGATTGACAAAATGGTGGCAGTGGTAGATGACTTGAATGCGAGGGAAGGGTATCGTGGTACTTCATTTGAATCGGTATTTTTATTAAGTGCAAGTGAAGCTGGATTAAACAAAATAAATAAAATGTATATCCCAGAACAATTACAGACTGGTTTTTCAAATATGATTGATGAATATGTTCATTTTAATGAGTCAGCACGCAATTCTATCATGGAGAGAATGACACCGGATTATATGGTTATCGGAATAAGGAGCAAAACAGAAACTTATAAGTACAAGTCAGAAATCATCTCCGATGAGAAGAATTTCTATACGAATGAGAAAACGGAAATGACTGGTTTGTGCGACAAATTTTTAAGTGATGAAATAGATAAGGATTCGTTTTATGATGGGCTGAAAGGTTACTTGAATCATTACTATGAAAACAGATATGAATTAAGAAATCAGCCGGGAAGTGTTAGAGAAAAATCAAACGATATGCTGGACAAATTGCAGCATATGTTTGGCGTTTAATGTTGAAAAAGGGTTTGGTGAATAGCTATGAAGACAGTAACAGATGTAAACACAGTAAACCAGCTGTTGACATATTCAAAGCAGGCAGAGGCAGTAATACACCAAAAAGCAATACAGATGTTGCTTGGAGCAGGAAATAATAAAAAACAGGACAGTTTAAGTATTTCTGATGCTGCACGAGGCTTTTCAAAGCAATCAATAGCTGCACTGATAGATAAAAATGCGAATATTTCTAACAGTGAATTAGCTTATTATTTTGCAAACTATAATAATTCAAGTGCTATTTTGGATGCAATCAATTTTGGGGAGAATGTTTCCTGTGGATATAATTCTGATTTTAAGGAGTATGGGGTTATTTCCTTTGACCTTAATGGGAGCAGACAGGTAGTACCTAATTATGCAGTACCGAAAATGAATACAAGCACCATGTCAGGCATTTGTGCTGCGAATAATTCTCTGGTACTAAGTAATAAAAGTTATTATGCATGGACAACATCAAGTGGCGGTAAATATACATGGACGGTCAATAATGGAAGAATAGGCTGGGCAGCCTCGGAATCGTTGCTTGCAGAGAATACAAATCAAAAAGGAACAAATTATAAGTGGGAAATGTGTAAGGCAGGCAATATCCTGTCTGATCTGGCACAGGGAAAGAGTGTGTGGGGGTATCTCTACAGCAATGAGGAGGTATTGTCCGTCTGTGAGAAAGTCGGGATTTCTCCGGGATTCTTTTCTATAGATGCGGGAGCAGGAAAACACACTTATTTATTGCAGGAATCAGGAAAGACCATAAATGTTGACGCAAAGATAAAACAGTTAAATGATATAAACTGGATAGAAATCGGATATAAAGAAGGAGATACGTTTTCCGTTTATGGTAAAGAGTATGCTATTGACAGCAGTGGGCATATCAATGTTTCGGCGGAAGATGAAT
>ENA-ORNY01001002-ORNY01001002.1-human-gut-metagenome-genome-assembly--contig:-NODE-1002-length-17260-cov-3.635920_pt1 | contig 17260 bp, 16 predicted proteins | sample MGYA00242122_ERZ509036 | MGnify/ENA primary metagenome ERZ509036 (study PRJEB26280, sample SAMEA2338696) | human gut metagenome | biome: human gut; feature: human-associated habitat; material: faeces... | reverse complement strand
CGCCCTTGTGATTCGCCCGCCGCAATGCGGTTTTAATTTCCCGAACCGCCTTTGCAGTTAACCCGGATGGATCTGTATTCGCGCCGATCGTGAAGAATCTTCGAACTTTGAAACTTTTCATTGCCATAAGCAGCGCAATAATACCACCATCGGAATAACCGACGATATCATATTCGTTGATTCCGAGTTCGTCCATCAGCGCAGCGGCATCATCCGCCATTGCCGAATACGATATTTCCCCCCCGCCGTCAAGCGAGAATGACTCCCCCTGCATCCTGCTGTCCATAAGCACAAAGCCCTTTGCACCGAGGAGCGGTGCGATCATGTTATCGAAGATATGCATATCTTCACCATTGCCGTGCAGCAACAAAACCGGTGTCCGGAGCCTGAACTCCCGCACCCCGGCAAGTTCGTAGTGAATTGATTGATTGCCGTGAATGAATTCTGCCATATTTATTGATAGTTTTTTCTTGCCGAAGTATAAGCTCCCGCCGCGAAAGAGCCCTCCTTTCGATTTATCTCGAAAGTATACCACAAACGGAAGAAAATGTAAATTACGTCTTTTGCCGTTCGGTGTCGTTTTCTTATTTATTATTAAGATAATCGATCGCTGCCTTCAGCTGCAGGTCCCGATTCGCGAAATCACGCATAATGAAAAATATATCATAGTTGACAAGCTCGGCATCTTGTTCAACCTCAATATCCGGTGCAACTCCGATTTCGTGAATAAGCTTGCCGTTCGGTGTGCGATAAACGTCGGTTGTGAGCTTTATGTATCCCTGACCGTTCCGCAATGCCCAGCTTGACTGCACAATACCCTTGCCGTACGTGTTTTTGCCTATCAGTGCCGCGCATTTGTTGTCCTGAACGGCGGAAGCAAAAATCTCGCTTGATGATGCGGAGTTTTCATTAATCAAAACAGCGTAGGGGATCTCCAATGACTGCTCTGCCGTTGATTCGAAGCTTTGCGGAGGATCAACAAGCTTTCCTTCAAGGGTTGTAATTGTGCATTCCGGCAAAATTCGGTCGCAAATTGCAACAACAACATCCAGCGAACCACCGGGATTGTTTCGCAAATCGATGATCAGTGACTCAATGCCCTGCCCAAGCAAACCGTCAAGGCCTTCGTTAAACTCTTCGGCGGCATTGCCTGTAAACGATTCAATTCGGATATAACCAATGCTGTTTTCCAGGATTTCCGTATAAACGCGTTTAATATATACATCGCCGCGTTCAACGTCAATTTCGAGGGTCTCTTCTCCGCGTTTAATCGTGAGTGCAACGGTCGTGCCGTCCAAACCGCTGATTAAATCACTGACCTCTTCATGAGGAAGCCCCAAAGTTGATTTTCCGTCGACAGCAATGACGGTGTCGCCTTCCCGTATGCCTGATTTCGCTGCGGGATTCCCTTCATAAACACGAACTATCTCTGCACCGTTTCCGTCCGTCACACCAAGCAGTACACCGATGCCCTTGTAGCTGCCGTTGATTGAGTTTTCAAACGCCTCGTATTCCTCATTCGTATAATACGCCGCATAAGGATCACCAATCGAGTTAACGATATCATGTGCTGCATCTTCAAGCAGTTTTTCGGTGTCCGGCGCATTATCATGAAAATAATAATACTTGTCTATATCGCTCAGGAGCGTGCTGATAAGGGATGAGTCATATTTTGCTCCGCCGTCTATCAGCCGATATCGACCTTTTCCGCCGAGCAGAGACACAAAAAGCACCAAAGCCGCAACCGCCGCACTCATCAGCATCAAAACCGCAACCTGCCACGGCCGTGCGCCGCTATACTTTTTGATCACCTGTCGCTGCACAATCTGCTCATCGTTGTGAATACTGTTGTCCATCCTTCATTCCGTATCCCGTTCCGCGGGAATTCCTTTCTGATTTTTAAGCTCAAATACCAACGTTACTGTTCTGTGAATTCAATCGCCGTTTCATCCGGCTGCAACTCGTCACTCGATGTTCCGTCACATTTCATGCAGGATTTTATGGCAGGAAGTGCGAGCGGGTCAACCTCTCCGAGCCTTATTCCTCCCGTTTGCCGCGGAGGGAGCTTCATTCTGTCCCACATGCCGTATTTATGCGTGTCCACGATTGCTTTCATAAACTTCGTTTCGACATCGGGAACGATTTTCCTGAAGTCTTGAAGCAGCAGGCGCATATCTTCACGCTTTGTATGGCCCGCAGCAGGGCAGTTTGCACGCAAAACCGGCAGCCGGAGCCTGCGCGAAGCGGAAACAGCATCCTTTTCCGGGAAGAAAACGAGCGGACGGATTACCGTGATACCCGTTCTGCCAAGGTATGTGACGGGTGCAAACGTGTTCAATCTGGCTTCAAAAAACAAACTCAGCAAAAAAGTCTCAAGAACATCTTCGCGGTTATGTCCGAGTGCAACAAGATTGCAGCCCTTTTCAAGTGCAATGTCGTTCAATGCCCCGCGCCGCATTTTCGCACACATAGCGCATGGATTCTTTTCTTTGCGTATGTTGAAAACAACATCCCCGATATCCGTTTTGCGCACTTCAAAGTCAATATCATGTTCCTTTGCGAACCTTTCGATTCCGCTTGCATCCTGTTCAACAATGCCAAGGTCAAGCATAACAGCGCATAAATCATACTTCTTCTTTGAAAAAAGCTGATAAAGCTTAAGTCCGTACATCAGCAGAAGGCTGTCCTTGCCTCCGCTCACACCGACGCAAATCTTGTCGCCGTCCTGTATCATATTGTATCGTTCATCTGCACGTCTGATGCAGCCGAGAACCTGTTTCATTTGTATATTTCTTTCTGTACTTCTTTTTGAAAGTTTACTTCCGCGCGCAAAAGCAAATCAATTCTCAAGCTCACAGCCGAGCGTGTGTACGCGGTCGTTTTATTCACCGCTAAATTATACCGTATCCGGCTCATTTTGTATAGCTTTTTTTGTCGAAAGACCGATAGCCTGTCCGAATGCTCACATAATCAACGGCATTTCGGGCAAAATATGCCCGGTGAATCCGTGCGGACATGTTTTGCGTTCGACGATCATAAACAGGAAAAGAGGAAAGACAGCATGGAGCGATTCAATTTCGCATTACAATCGATTAAGTGTTTTTTTGCTGTTCGTATGCCTTTGCCCCGGCTCGGAGCCTCCGTTTTTTTCGTTATACTGCTTATGTTGTTTTACGGAATTCGACTTGATGCAAAGGTGCTGCTGCGCGGATATTTCTGTGAAATAAAAATCAAAGTGATTCTTCTCTTCGGAATTATCCGAATTAAGCTTCGTTATTGTCTCGAATATGAGCCGTTTAACGGCATCACTGTTTTTCAGGTTAACAACAGACAGCTGAAACCCGTTCGTCCGCGCAAAAAAAGGAGAGGCAGCCTTTTCAGAAAAATCGTTAAAGCATTGCCGCGTTCGCTGTCGGTAAAAAAAATTGAAGTTGCGGGTGAAATCGGAAGACGCGATGACGCATTCCTGAGCGTTTTAATCTGCGGAATCGTTTCTGTTTTTATGGACGCTCTTTTTCGATTTATACTAAACGTTCTGATTAAAGTCAAGCGATCTGAAAACTGCGTTATTAATATTTTTCCTGCACCTAACCGAAGCACTTTTAACCTTAATATGGCAGGAATAGTGCGGGTCAACCTGATTAAACTATTTTTGAATGTATTTATCCGAAAGGATAAAGCAGAATAAAAACAAAGGAGCTTACAGAATGCATCCCATCGAAAACATTATGCAGACCTCAATGGAGCAAATCAAGCGAATGGTGGACGTTAACACCGTCGTAGGCAATCCGATTGTAACCGCAGGCAACACAATGATACTGCCCGTTTCCAAGCTCAGTCTTGCTTTCCTTGTCGGCGGAGGAGAATACGGTCATATGTGCAGCGCTAAAAAGGCAGCTGATGAAGCAAACCGTGATTCCCGTTTTCCGTTTGCAGGAACAAGCGCCGTCGGTATGTGCATCACGCCGCTGGCATTTATCACCGAGGAACAGGGAAATGTTCGTGTTATGCCTGCCGACAGAAAGAGCTCGACAGACAGGCTTGTGGACATGATACCTCAGGTTTTGAAGTGCGTTGAAAAGCTTATCAACACGGGAATTGATTGCATCAATAAAAAGTGTGCATGCGCCGACAGCGAAAAGAAGCAGAATCAAAAAACAAATTCGAATTGCGGCTGCGGCTGTACCGACGGGAACAGCACCGAGAATACGGGCAACGGAGTTTCAAATACAGGTTCAAGCGGAAACAGTTCCGGCTGCGGCTGTACCGGCGGAACCGAGGCTTCGGTATGAAACGGCGCACGATCCCGTTTCTTCTGCTCAGCATTGCGCTGATCGCCTGTAGTGCTCTTCCGTCATCCGTATCCGCAATTGCGCAGGCAGCAGCTGACAACAGCGGAAGTTCATGCATATCTCAAGTTGCGGATTTTGATGATGCCGACAGCAATAAAGCTGATTTCATAGACTGCATGAAAACAGCAGCCGCAGCTGCGCTGATCGAAGCAAACAGCGGAAAACTTCTGTTGTCCGGCAACAGCAATTCACGCCTGCCTATGGCAAGCACCACAAAAACCATGACCGCGCTTGTTGTCATTGAAAACTGCTGTCTCGATGAGACGGTTGAAGTAACTGCCGATGCCGCCGGAACGGAAGGTTCAAGCATGTATCTCAGCTGCGGCGAAAGACTTTCCGTGAGAGATTTACTGTACGGGCTGATGCTGCTTTCCGGCAACGATGCCGCGGTTGCACTCGCCGTGCATGTCGGCGGAACAGTGGAAAGCTTTGTCCGCATTATGAATGACAGAGCAGCGAAACTCGGGCTCACGAATACACATTTTGTAACTCCGAACGGACTGCATGATGCAGAGCATTACACGACAGCATATGAGCTTGCTCTCATAGGTGCCGAAGCGTTGAAGAATGAAACTTTCCGTCAAATCGTTTCGACGCAGTATTACACCGCAGAAACCGGAGACAGGGTTCGAACCATGAAAAACAAAAATGCGCTGCTCTGGGATTATGATAATGCTGTCGGCATCAAGACCGGTTATACATCTGCGGCGGGACGCTGTTTGCTGTTCGCTGCGGAACGCGACGGTATGCTGCTTGTTGGGGCCGTATTGAACTGCAGGCCAATGTTCGACGTTGCGCCCGAAATGCTCAATTTCGGCTTTGAGAACTACTCAATGTGCAAAATCATTGAAAAGGGAACCGTGCTGGCTCGCTGCACCGTACTCAACGGTGAAAAAAGTATATTGGCATTAGCGGCAAAAGAGGATATAATCATACCTGTAAAGAAGGGAACCGAACTTTCGGCTTCGGTGCATGTACGCCTTGATTCGGATGTTTGCGCACCAGTACATGAATCATGTGAACTCGGCATGGCCGAATTATTTTGTGATGATCTGTGCATAGGGCAAACATCCCTCGTTGCTTCGGAGAGCATAGCCGAAAGAAGCTTCCTGTTCTACCTTAACTACATCCTGCACTTATTCCGCCGCTGATGCTGTTGATTCCGGAGCTTGCACTGCCCCACGGCTGACACTGCTCTTTGTTATCAATTTGGGATTATCGGAAAGGTCTTTTGCAGGCTTCGAAAGGAAAACCGTTGAATGAGACTTCAAAAATACCTTGCCGATGCAGGCATTGCTTCACGCCGCAAATGCGAAGAAATTATTTCTGCCGGACGTGTAAAGGTTAACGGACATGTCGCTGTTTTAGGCAGCAGCGTTGAACCGGAAGATTCGGTAACGCTTGATGACAAGCCCGTTCGTCCTGCCGAGGAGCGCATTGTTATTGCGTTTAATAAGCCTAAAAATGTCATATGTTCCAATGCGGACAGCGAAGACAGGGTTAAAGTCACCGACTTTTTCAGCGAATTGCCGTACAGACTGTACACGATCGGCCGACTGGATTATGACTCCGAAGGGCTGATTCTTGTTACCAACGACGGCGAAACAGCCAATCGGCTTATGCATCCGCGATACGGCGCGAACAAAACCTACCGAGTACTCTGCACAGGTGAACTCAGCCGCAGTGAATGTCGCGCCCTCGAACGCGGAATTCAGCTTGACGACGGACTCACCGCACCTGCGCGCGTGCGCATACTGCGTTCGCATGATGAAAAAACGGAGCTGTTGTTGATGATTCACGAAGGGCGGAACCGACAGGTTCGCCGAATGCTTGCAGCTCTCGGTCATGATACTCTGCGCCTGCAGCGCGTTGGCATAGGTGCTTTAACTCTCAACGGACTCAAGCCCGGGCAGTGGCGTTACATAACACAGGAAGAGCTTGAAATGCTTTTAAAGTAAACCAATTGCAGTATGCTTGCGGTTGAGAACATTTGCGGCCGATGCCGCAGCGGGCAGCTGTCCGTTTGCTGCGCTGTATGCAGTCCGTAAAACTCTCGTTCTCTTTTTTCAACACAAAGTATATGCCTGCGTTCGCCTTTTCTTAAGAGGATTCTGTTTCCGCATCATTTTGGCAAAAATGTGATTTCAGGTCTTTTTGCCGAACTCAAATCATTCAGAGTGCTCCGAAATCAGCGTTCTCAGGCATGTTTTTCAGTTCAATTCAATCACTCCTCATCGCTTAATGAAAATTCTTTGCTTAGTATCATGTTTTTGCAGAATTGATAATATATGTTTTTTGTTTGCAGGAAAAAAGGATTCAATGAATAATAACGATAAATGGGGGAGGATGAAAGAATGTTCGTTCTGCGATATATTATTTATTCGATTAACGCATCCTTCGCAATCCCCCTAATATTTGGAAAGGACCGGTATTTTGCATGAACACCTTGATAGTTCCGCTGGTCGGACTTGCTGTTGTATTCGTCGGGCTGGTTGTTCTCATTGCCATTGTTAAGCTTATGGGCGTAATATGCGGATTTGTAACAGGACGGCGTGCCGAAACTTCAGGCTCTGTCTCCTCATCGGGCACTGAAGCCGAAAAAGTTGCAGCCGACGGCAATGCACAGAAGCTTACCGGAGAATCGCGCCGCGAACTTATCGCAGTTATCTCCGCAGCAATTGCTGAAACCATCGGCACGGATGCCGCAGGGCTTCGTATCAAATCCATCAAAAAAATCGGTTGAGCCGCACCGCTTTCTCCGAAGCATCATGTTCGGAGCGAACAAAACCGGCTGCATCGCTTTGATGCATTATATACTTGCAGATATTCGAAAGGGGCATTGAACACTATGCATAAATTCATTGTTAATGTAAACGGAACGAGCTATGAAGTTGAAGTTGAGGAAATCGATTCCGCTGCTGCGGGCGAGACAGCATCCGCTCACAAAAAAGCTGCACCTAAAGCCGCACAGCTGAACGGCAGCGAAAAAACCATCACCGCGCCCATGCCGGGCAGCATTCTTGCCGTTAACGTCAAACCCGGCGACAGTTTCCGCAGCGGACAGGTTCTGCTTATCCTCGAAGCTATGAAAATGGAAAACGAAATCATGGCTCCCTGCGACGGCAAAGTTGTCTCTGTTTCCGTGCAGAGCGGCACATCCGTAAACTCCGGCGATGTTCTCATCGCATACGTTTGACATTAAGCCGTCACATTCGAAAAGGCGGTGTGAATCATGCAATCCATCATAAAGGTTTTTACCGATTTTGCGCTTGAAACGGGTTTTGCTGCTTTCTTCACCCAACCGGGTGCCTGGAAATACGCTGTTATGATCGTTGTTGCCTGTTTCCTGCTCTATCTTGCAATCGTTAAAAAATTCGAGCCTTTGCTGCTGCTTCCCATTGCATTCGGAATGCTCTTAACAAACCTTCCCGGTGCAGGACTGTATAATGCCGAAATATTTTCCGGCGGACATGTCAACTGGCAAATGCTCACACAAAAAGGCGGGTTAATCGACTACCTCTATCTCGGAGTCAAGCTCGGCATTTACCCGTCGCTCATCTTCCTCGGCGTCGGTGCAATGACGGATTTCGGTCCGTTGATCGCAAATCCCAAGAGTCTGCTCCTCGGTGCGGCAGCTCAGCTCGGCATATTTGTCGCTTACCTCGGCGCAAGGCTGATTTTCGGTTTTGATGATAACCTTGCGGCCTCCATCGGCATCATCGGCGGTGCGGACGGTCCTACTGCAATTTTTGTAACATCCCGTCTTGCTCCGGATAAGCTCGGGCCGATTGCCATTGCGGCTTATTCTTACATGGCACTCGTTCCCGTTATTCAGCCTCCGTTCATGAAACTGCTGACAACCCGCAAGGAACGCTCCATCGTAATGGAACAGCTTCGCCCGGTCAGCAAAACCGAACGCATTGTGTTCCCGATCGTTGTCACCATCGCGGTCGCACTCCTTGTTCCGTCCGCAGCTTCCCTCGTCGGTATGCTTATGCTCGGCAACCTTCTGCGCGAATGCGGCGTCACGGAAAGACTTTCCAAGACTGCACAGAACGAACTTTGCAACATTGTCACGATTTTTCTCGGCACAAGTGTCGGAGCGACAGCAACGGCCACTGCTTTCCTGTCGTTTGAAACTCTCGGCATCCTTGCAATGGGCATCTGCGCATTCATATTCGGCACTATCGGCGGCATTCTGCTTGCAAAGCTCATGAACTTCCTCTCCGGCGGGAAAATCAATCCGCTTATCGGTTCGGCAGGTGTTTCCGCAGTCCCGATGGCGGCACGAGTTTCGCAGGTTGTAGGGCAAAAAGAGAATCCCGGCAATTTCCTGCTTATGCACGCAATGGGTCCTAACGTTGCGGGTGTAATCGGCTCTGCAATTGCTGCCGGCGTATTTCTTTCCCTGTTCAGCTGATATTATTGATTTTTCGCGCCCCGCCGTGCGGTTCGGCTTAAGGCTCTGCACTGAATGGAATCGGGGCGCATGATTTAATGAGGTTAAAGAAAATGTCAAAGTTATTCATTACAGATACTATACTGCGCGATGCGCATCAATCCCAAGCCGCAACGAGAATGCGCACGGAAGAGATGCTTCCCGCCTGCGAGATTCTGGACAGCATGGGATACTGGTCTCTTGAATGCTGGGGCGGTGCAACTTTTGATTCCTGCCTCCGTTTTTTGAACGAAGATCCGTGGGAACGTCTCCGAAAGCTCAAAAAAGCACTCCCGCATACACGCCTTCAAATGCTGTTCCGCGGACAGAACATTTTGGGATATAAGCACTATGCGGATGACGTTGTTGAACAATTCTGCCGTAAAGCAATTGAAAACGGAATTGATGTTATTCGAATTTTCGATGCACTCAACGACATTCGTAATTTGGAATCCGCAATTAAATTCACAAAAAAATACGGCGGACACTGTGAACCTGCACTGAGCTACACAATCAGTCCCGTCCATAACGAAGATTATTTCGTTAAACTTGCGAAAGAGCTCGTTCAAATGGGTGCCGACTCGATTTGTATCAAGGATATGGCAAACTTGCTTCTGCCGATGCCCGCATACAATCTTGTTAAAAGGCTCAAGGCTGAAATTAGCGTTCCGATTCACCTCCACACCCACAACACAACGGGCACGGGCGATATGACGCTTCTCATGGCTGCATTTGCAGGTGTTGACATTGTTGACACGGCTCTCTCGCCCCTCGGCAACGGCACAAGCCAACCTGCAACCGAGAGCTTGGTCGCAACGCTCAAAGGAACGGAGTATGATACAGGGCTTGATCTTGAAAAACTCAGTGAAGTCGCAAAACACTTCCGCACTGTCGCCGACAGACTTAAGCGTGACGGCTTCCTTGATCCGAAGGTGCTTTCGGTTGACACAAACACTCTGATTTATCAGGTTCCCGGCGGAATGCTTTCCAACCTTATTTCTCAGCTCAAACAGGCAAACGCCGAGGATAAATATTATGACGTTCTTGCGGAAGTTCCTCGTGTACGCAAAGATTTCGGCTATCCGCCGCTCGTCACTCCGACAAGCCAGATCGTCGGCTCGCAGGCCGTTCTGAATGTGCTCGCAGGTGAACGCTATAAAATGTTTACAAAGGAATCCAAAGCGGTTCTGCGCGGAGAATACGGAAGGCTGCCCGGCAAAGTCAACGAAGCTGTTCGTAAAAAGGCCATCGGCAATGATAAAGTCATCACATGCCGACCGGCAGATTTGTTAAAGCCCGAGCTTGACACATACCGCAAAGAGCTTGGCGACCTTGCACAATCCGAAGAAGACGTTCTGAGTTACGCACTCTTCCCTCAGGTTGCCAAAAAGTTCTTTGAAGCAAGACGCGACGGAACCGTCCCCTCCGGTGCGGATAAAACCGTCTCCCCTGCCCCGGCATCCGCAAAGCCGGCTGCTTCAGCCGCTTCAAGGCCCACACAACGTGAAGTTCTTGTTGTTGAAGATTTGACCGAGGACACTCCCCTTTAATACTGATTCTGTTCAGAAAGCGTCTGTTCTTTTCTTTTTATACACAGGTACAGGCAAAACCGGCACGAACGAAGAGTTCATGCCGGTTTTGCTGTTTTTGTCCGTTATACAAAATCCCCCTCGGCCCTGCATTGGGCTGAGGGGAATTTCTTCCCATTTTGTATGCAGATACATGGATGACTGTCGGATTGCGATTGAACGTTCGCGACGGACATGCTCTTATTCCTCGTTTTCACTGCCGTCGTACAGCGGAAAAGCAACAGTTACGCAAGTCCCTTTGCCGGGAACACTTTCAAGAGTCAACTCCGCGTTATGGCAGGGGGCCGCATGTTTCACAATGGACAGGCCGAGTCCCGTCCCACCGGAATCTTTCGAGCGGCTTTTATCAACCCGATAAAAACGTTCAAACACCCGTGACTGCTGCTCCTTGGGAATCCCTATGCCGGTGTCGCGAACCGTAAGCAGAGCCTTGCCTTTTCTTGCATCAACGCCGATATCCACAGCACCTCCCGGAATATTATACTTCACGGCATTTTCACAAAGATTATAGGCAATTTCATATATAAGCCTGTCAACTCCGAAAACGACCGCGCTTTTGCCGTGTACCTTTACGGAAACATTCTTTGCCTCAGCATTGCCGCGGAGAAGCTCCGCCGTTTCCGTTGCCACGTTCAAAAGGTCAACCTCGGTCTTCGGGATTTCCACACCTTCATCAAGGCGTGATAATCTGATTATGTCTTCTATCAGCGCAACAAGCCGTGCAGACTCGGTGCGTATGTTCTTAATGAAATGCGGCATATCCTCCGGTTTGACAAGTCCGTTCTCGATAAGCTCCGCGCTGCCCATTATGGATTGAAGCGGCGTCTTCAGCTCATGAGAAACATTCGCCGTGAACTCGCGGCGCATTTTTTCCGTTTCTGCCTGCTCGGTAACATCAAACGCAAGCAGGAGAATTCCCGCAAGATTTTCGCCGGACTCGACTCTGCTTATGTCGACCTTGTATTCGCGTCCGTGTTTCTGAAGGTTAAACGTTTCATTGCTGCCTGCAAATGCATTCATTATCCGCCTGTTGAACTCCGGATTGCGGTCAACGGTCAGAAAATCGCTGCCGATACAAGAATTATCGACCTCAAAAAGCTGTCTCGCAGCAGAATTGATTCCAAGCACACAGCCGTTAACATCCAGCATTACAAGTGCCTCGTTCATGCTTTCGGTAATCTGCTGCAGCTCATCATTCTTTCGCTGAAGTTCCCGAATCTGACGCTCGATTTTTTTATGTTGAACATCAATCCGTGTCAGCAGGGGCGATATTTCGGGATACGTTTCGTTGTTCTCAAGCGGAGTATCAAGATTAAGCTCATTCAGCGGAGTAACAATACGTTTCGCCATTCTGTGTGCCAGCACGGCGGACAGAATAACCGCAATCACCGCAACAAGAATCATCGGTTGTATCATGCCGAGTACAAGCGCAGGAACGGAAGCGCTTTCCGTTGAAATACGCAGGAATGAACCGTCTTTGAGCATTTTCGCGCAATAAATAGTTTTTTGCGTAAGCGTCGAAGAATATCGACGGCTCATACCGTACCCGCCGTTCATTGCATCACGTATTTCCCGGCGATCAATATGATTCTCCATGGTCTGTGCATCAGACTTGGTATCATAAATAACTTCTCCCGTGCTTGATATCAGCGTGAGTCGAATGTTGCCGCCATCCGGCCTTATGCTGCCGTCCGCAACGGTTACGGCTCCGGTGTGGAGCCTTTTTATATATTCTCCGCCCTGTTCTTCAACTGCCGCTGCGGCAATATCAAGTTCTTCACGCAGTTGTTTTTCAATTACCTGCGTGAAATATCCGTACAGCACGCCTATTATGATAACAAAGCTTGCCAACAGAACAAGTGCTGCCGTTGTGATTATTGAACGAAAAATTTTATTTGACATAATTTAGTCCTCCCACTGATTTTATGCGTAAATGCTCAGGTTCATTTCGCATTCTCTGCGTTCGACATTCTGTAGCCCACATTACGAACCGTTTCAATCAGTTTACCGTATGCACCGAGTTTTTGGCGAAGTGTCCGAATGTGCATGTCCAGCGTGCGGGTTTCTCCGCAATAATCCATTCCCCAAATCTCGCTGAAAAGCTGTTCGCGGGAAAACGCAATGCCCGGTTTGCTCATAAAAAGTCTCAGCAGTTCATACTCTTTATAGGTCAGCGCAATCCGCTCCCCGTCCACAGCAACCGTATGTTCATCCTCATTAAGCGTGACGCCGGCAGCGCAAAGTACATGACTGCCCGGAGTTTTGCAGCGACGAAGCACGGCCTTGATGCGTGAAACCATTTCCAGCATTCCGAAAGGCTTAACGAGGTAGTCGTCCGCACCCATATCCAGGGTCTTTATCTTGTCATATTCCATGCTTTTTGCAGTCGCCATGATTACCGGAATTTCGCTCAGTTCCGATGAATTCTTCAGCCTGTGCAAAATTTGAACTCCGTCATCCCCCGGCAGCATAATGTCAAGAACAATCAGTTCCGGTTTTTGCTTGTGGATTGCCTCAAAAAGCTCCTTGCCGTCACGAAACCCCTGCGCCGCAAACCCGGTTGAACACAGCGTGTAAACCTCAAGATCGCGAATACTTGCATCATCTTCAACACAATAAATCATGGTCATTCTTCCTTTCAAATCTCCGGCTTGCCTTTTGTTTCGGCGCGGAACACCCCTCAATTATCAATTAACCTGTGGAAGATTCCGCTGCGTGGCTTTCAAATTCATGCAGCGCCGCCAAAGTCAATCATTCGTTTTGAACATGCACCCCTGTCACGGAGAACATGACCCATTCTGCTATGTTTGTGGCATGGTCGCCGATACGCTCAAAATACTTTGCGATCATCAGCAGATCAAGTGCAAACTCGCCGTCACTCGGATCGGAAGAAATGCGTTCAATCAAATCCTGCTTGACACGATTAAAATAATCGTCAACAATATCATCCTGAGCAATAACTTCTTTTGCAAGTTCGACATCGCGTTTCACAAATGCTTCAATGCTGTTTGTGACCATTTTTGTTGCCGCCTTTGCCATTTTGTCGATATCTCCGCACTCCGCTCCGCTTCTGCCGTTCAAAAAGGCGATTATTTCCGCTATATCCTCGGCCTGATCACCGATGCGTTCCATATCGGTTATCATCTTGAGCGCTGCGGAAATCTGACGAAGATCCCCTGCAACAGGCTGTTGACGCAGCAGTAATTTGAGACAGAGTGTCTCTATATCGCGCTCCATTTTGTCAATTTCGTTATCGATCGGTGCAACCCCGCCTGCGATTTTTGCGCTGCCCTCGGCAAGTGCCTTTGCAGAAAGATTGATCGCTTCCTCACACAATGCTCCCATTTCAATAAGCTCATTATTGAGCTGCCTCAGCTGGCTGTCAAAACTGCTTCTCATCATCCGAACCTCCCGGTAATATAATCTTCGGTACGTTTATCCTGCGGCTTGGAAAAAATCTTTTCCATATCGTCGCATTCGACTAACTCTCCCAAAAGGAAGAAGGCCGTTTTGTTTGAAATTCGAAGAGCCTGCTGCATGTTGTGAGTGACTATAATAATAGTATACTTGCTTTTAAGCTCCATTGCAAGCTCTTCTATACGTGTTGTTGAAATCGGGTCAAGCGCGCTTGTCGGCTCATCCATTAAAAGCACGTCCGGATCGACCGCAAGCGCACGGGCAATGCAAAGGCGCTGCTGCTGTCCGCCGGAAAGACCGAGTGCGGATTTTTTGAGTCTGTCCTTCACTTCATCCCAAATTGCAGCATTTTTAAGAGACGTCTCTACAATTTCATCAAGTTTTGCTTTTGAGCGAATCCCGTGCGTCCGCGGGCCGTATGCAATGTTGTCGTATATGCTCATCGGAAACGGATTCGGTTTTTGGAACACCATTCCGATTTGCCTGCGCAGTTCGTTCACATCCGTGCCGGGAGCAAAAATATCTTTTCCGCGGTATTTAACGCTGCCCGTGATTCGAACATCCGGCACAAGATCGTTCATCCTGTTGAGCGTTTTTAAAAATGTTGATTTACCGCACCCGGAAGGGCCGATAAGCGCCGTAATGCTCCCTTCCTGGACAGAAATGTTAATATCTCTCAGTGCCTGAGTTTTTCCGTACCACAGGCAAAGGTCATTCGTTGTGATTATGTTCATCATGCATTTCTCCTCTTTTCAAAGTGTTTGCCTGCAAGCGTTGCCGCAAGGTTTATTGCAAGCGTCAGTATCATCAGAATGGAAGCAATGGCAAATGCGACATCAAATGCCCCCTCCTCTTTTGCATAAAAGTACAGTGCAACCGTCAGGGTTGCGCCCGAGCCGGACATTGCCTCAAAAAACCCGTTCAGAACATGCGCAAACCCGGCAGTGTACAGCAATGCGGCCGATTCTCCCAATATCCTGCCCACCGATAAAATGCAGCCTGTGACTATGCCGTCCACACACCCCGGAAGAACAACCGTGCGAATCACTCGCCATTTGCCCGCTCCGAGTGCAAATGCGCCCTCGCGATAACTGTTTGGAACGGTCTTCAGGCTCTCCTGCGTTGTTCGCATAACCGTCGGCAGATTCATTATCGCAAGGGTCAACGCACCTGCAAACAACGAGGTTTGAAGTCCCATAAATTGGCAGAAAAACAGCATCCCGACAAGTCCGTAAATGATTGACGGAATACCGGAAAGTGCCTCTGCCGCATATTCAATTGCCGAAACAATCTTTTTATTTCGCGCATACTCCGTAAGATATACCGCACTTCCGACTCCAAGCGGCAGAACAATTATCAATGTTGCAAAAACAATATACAGCGAGTTCAGAATATCCGGCAGAATTCCGACTCTGCCCGACAGATAACTCGGTGCCGTTGTCAACAGTTCAAATGACAGATTGGGCAAACCCTTTGCAAGAACATAGACAACAAGAAACAGCGCAAGCGCAAGAGTGATTCCTGTTGCAGCCGTCATCAATGCACGAACCGAATAAATCCACGCTTTTCGCTTCGCGGACATCCCGGACTTTTCCCGAGGAAAACTCTCATTGTTTTGATTTTCGGCGGAACTGAAACCAAATTCGTTATTTTTAGATTCTTTCTTCATCGCCGCAGCTCCTTTCATTGTAAAGCTCTTTCCGTGTTTCATTTTTTTCTTCAGTTATTATGATAGCCTTTCCGTGTAAAGTTAAAAAGGACGCAATTGTAAAATTCGTGTAAAATCATCATTTTATTCTCTTGCTCGGCAAAGTTGTCAGCGGATTGGGTTGACTTTGGAATTTATTTCCATTATACTGTTTATGTATATCTCATCATTGTCATTTTACGACAGAAGGGAGGGTTGATTCAATGAGCGATGAGCACGGCAGCGACTTTGTCGACGAGCTTATGGAATTTCTTCTTAGAAATTATTATTCCATGATGATTAAACGTGTGAAAAGATTTTTTCCAAACAAGTTCGATGCGGAAGATATCGTTACCGAAACCATAATAGTGCTGCTCGAAAACAAAAGTGCCGTTGCAGCGCATGAGGCACCGATTAAGTGGCTGCAAACAACGCTCACCCATCGTGTAAAGCAAAACAGCAGAATCGCCAAGCGAAACAGCGAGATGTTTGTTTCGTTGGAAACATTGGACGAATCCAAGCTGCCCTCCGTGCCGGATACAGCCGATGATTATTGTGAATACAGCGACTTCCCCTTTGAAACAATGCTCGGCATCATAGCCTCTGAATTGAGCGAAAAAGATGCAAAAACATTCAACGATGTGTTCGTTCTCAAACGAGATCGCGAACAAGTCGCTGCCGAGTACGGCATTTCCCCCGAAGCGCTCCGTCAAAGGGCACGCCGTGTCGAAATGAAAGTGCGTCTTATTGTCTCTAAATTGCTTGGTTAAAATATATTTATTTTTTCAGTGAACAGAACGGGGATTTTTGCCCTATACATAATGAGGGGGAAAATATCTCCAAGTTTTGAAACATGAAAATGAGAGGATTGATGTTATGCAGCGCATCAAACAAACAAAACAGGACTTTATTGTTCTGCTCAGTGAAACAAAAGAAACGCTCGATGAACAGCTTGCTCTGCCCCAAGTGGAACGTGACGCGGCATTGATAGCAGAATGCCTTGAAACGCTCGATTACATAAAGGGAGAAGCGAATCTGCCCGAGGGTGCCTTTGCTTTCGATTCATTTCAATTCTTTGCAAGAAATTCCTCTCCTTCAATACTCTGTAAGGAGGGCGCAAAAGAATTTAAACCAAAACTCACCCCGAAGAGGCACACTCCCTCTGTTTCCCGCTTTTTTTTGCAAAAAGCTGCCCTTACCGCTGCAATAATGCTTTTGATTCTGCCATACGCTTTTGACGGCAGTGCAAATGCGGCGGGGTTCACCCCGTGGCGCGCAGTAACGGAGCGCAGCATGGATTATCTCGATATCTGCTACACTGCGGCTGAGGATCCCTGTGGAGATCCTCCCGGCGGTGCTTGGGGCGGCATTATCCCCGATACACGCATTCTTTCCGTTGAGGAATACGCCGCGCTGAACGTTCAAAGCATCAACTGTTCGGATCGCAGCGAGTTCATCGCAAAGTTCGGCGACAGGCTTGTCTGCCCCGATACACCGAGCGGATTCGCATTTGAATGGGCAAAGGGCTATATCGATGATATTTCGGCATCGGTCAGCATTCGATTCTCCGGAACGGAAGGCAAAGTGACTGTATCGCAGCATATCTTCTTTACCGAACCGGAGTCGGATTCCGTCACACGCGCAGTAAGGCTTTCCGGTGAATTCAGTGAACCGTATACTAAGTCGATTTACGGAATTGACTGCACCTTTGCAGAAAGTGAAACTCAGAATGTTGTCTGCTTCAACATCGGCTTTGATTCCTACACTCTGAACGGAG